>Ga0228535_1001264_pt1 | contig 42781 bp, 35 predicted proteins | sample SJ1metagenome_FD_168457 | JGI IMG/M metagenome (GOLD analysis project Ga0228535, IMG submission 168457) | Enriched culture of PCE-dechlorinating microbial communities from Ithaca, New York, USA - SJ1 | ecosystem: Engineered > Modeled > Simulated communities (microbial... > Unclassified | place... | reverse complement strand
CAGTCGATTGCCAACCGGGTTGTCAGTCTGGCGAAACGCGTCGGCGTAAAGGACGCGGTGGTATTTGCCGGCGGCTGCGCCCGGAACCGATGCTTGCGGAGCATTTTTGAGAAAAAGCTGCAGCAGCCGATTCTGGTCGCGGAAAACCCCGACATACTGAGCGCTTACGGGGCGGCGCTGATGGCCCGGCGGTAGAATCCGGACTCATCCACCCACAGCGCGTTACGGCACATGACACGTTTCGCCGCCGCCCGATTGAATGCACACTGCAATGTCTGCATGCACTGATCGAGGTTGTCGGATCGCCGCATCATAATGCTCAAAAAAAACTTCTTTCCCGTCTCGGGGGTAAATTCACCTGTAAACCATAATCACTCCGAAAATAGTGTTTTTCAGGGGTGACTAATTATCAATACAGACACATACGATAACTTGTGGGTGCGTTTTTTGTGACGGTTCATTGTTTATATCTATAAGACATATTCAGTGATTAAAATTATCAATTGGATATATTACACAAGACATCATACAGAATACAGCGTTTTGACCTCTGTTATAGAAGTATCAGGAAGATGAAGCATGAAATAACCTTCAGTAAACTTTAGACCGGTGAGTAAATGAAACAGACCCCATTATTTAAAAACCTTTTGGTTTGAAGCTTTTCCGGAGACCTTGTATGGGTCTCGGATGTATATTGCCCGCCCGCCTTCCTTCCATCGAACACTTAGACACCGTTTCTTCCCGTCGCGTTGGAAGCGGCGGGATATACTGAAATGATGTTGGTTCGTCTGTAACGAAACAATAGATTTTGGATCACTTTTACTTTTGGAAACAGCAGTTTGGAGTCGTGTTGCTGGGATCTTTTCGTTACGCACATCCATTAACCAGGAAGACAGCTAAAGGATATCGCCGGATGTCAGATCCATGGTGATTCCGGCACGATTCGACCCGCAGACAGAGAATCTTTTGGTGCATGGCAAACCCGGCACGAACAGGTCCTCTTCCATGAATGGTTAAAACTACTTAATGTAATAATTATCAGGAAAGGAGTCCATCATTATGAATGTAAGCAGAACAGATCACTAGAAGATCGTTGTAATCAAATAATCGGTTGATGCCGGAAACGGCGGCTTAAATTTAATCTTGGGAAGTCATGCAGTAATAAATAATCCCATCAAGCAGTGAAAAAGGAGGGTCTATGAAAATTAGTAGGAGAGGTTTTTTAATAGGATCAGGGGCTACTTTATCCTCTCTTGGTCTGAATCTGGCACCCTTGCGCGCTTATGCCTCCGGTCTGACAAAAATGGACCGGCTCCGGACAGCTAAGCAGTCGACCACCATCTGCTGCTACTGTTCGGTCGGGTGCAGTCTGATTTGCAGCACCGATAAAATGACCGGGAAAATCTTCAACATCGAAGGGGATCCGGATCATCCAATCAATGAGGGGGCGCTTTGCGCCAAAGGCGCCGGAATTTTTGGTTTGACGGAGGTCAACGAGCACCGCCTGCGCAAGGTTCTTTACCGGGCACCGAAGAGTGACAAGTGGGAAGAGAAGGACTGGGACTGGAGCCTGAAACGGATCGCACGTCTGGTGAAGGATACCCGCGATGCCGATTTCAAGACCCATAACGACAAGGGGCAGTTGGTCAACAGGGTGGAAAGCATCGGCCATTACGGTTCCTCCAACATCAACAACGAGGAATGCTGGCTGCTTGCCGTTTCCTGCAGGGCCATGGGGCTCGTCTACATCGACCACCAGGCCCGGGTCTGCCACAGTCCGTCTGTGGCGGCCCTGGCGGAAGCGTACGGCCGCGGTTCGATGACAAACCATTACATTGACTTAAGAAACAGCGACTGCATTCTCATTATGGGCGGCAACACAGCGGAGAACCATCCGATTGCCTTCAAATGGATTCTGCGTGCCAAGGACCGGGGCGCCAAGATCATCCATGTCGATCCGCGCTATACCCGCACCTCGGCCCGTTGCGATTATCATGTGCCGCTCCGCTCGGGCACCGATATCGCCTTTCTCGGCGGGATGATCAAACACATTATCGACAACAACCTCATCCAGGAAGAGTATGTCAAGAACTACACGAATGCGCCTTTGATCGTAAGCAGCGGTTACGAATTCAAGGACGGTCTCTTTACGGGCTACGATCAGAAAACACGGAAATACAACAAGGATAACTGGACCATCGAAAAGGATGGTGCGGGGATCCCCATCCGCGACTATACGCTTCAGCACCCCCGTTGTGTTTATCAGATGCTGAAGAAGCACTACGACCGCTACACCCTTGAAAAAGTCTCGTCGATTACCGGCGTACCAAAGGAGACCCTGGTTAAGGTCTATGACCTGTACGGCGCCACCGGCGCCAGAGATAAAGCCGGGACCGAATGCTACGCCCTGGGTTGGACGCAGCATACAGTAGGCGTTCAGAACATCCGGGCCATGTCCATCGTACAGTTGCTTCTGGGAAACATAGGGATCTGCGGCGGCGGCATCAACGCCATGCGCGGCGAGCCAAATGTTCAGGGCTCTACCGACTTCGCTCTTCTTTACAACCTGCTGCCCGGCTACCTGAAGATGCCTTCCGCATCACTGGATACGCTGTCGAAATACATAGAAAAATACACGCCGCAATCAACCGATCCGCAATCGGCCAACTATTATCAGAACTATCCGAAATTCACGGTCAGTTTCCTGAAGTCCCTGTGGGGAGACAAGGCGACACCGGAAAACGGATTCGGCTATTCCTGGCTGCCCAAGATAGACGACGGGCAGCATTACTCCACCCTGCACCTTTTCGATCAAATGTATGCGGGGAAGGTCAAGGGTTTCTTCGCCTATGGTTCCAATGTGGCGGTCAGTTCTCCGAATACCTCCAAGGTTCGCGAGGGGCTGAAGAAGCTGAAGTGGATGGTCAACGTCAATATTTTCGACAACGAAACCGCCTGCTTCTGGAGGGGGCCCGGTGTCGACCCGAAGACGATCGATACGGAGGTGTTTCTCCTTCCGGCAGCAGCCATGATGGAAAAGGAAGGCAGCCAAAGCAATTCGGGACGCTGGGTACAGTGGCGATACAAGGCGGCCAATCCGCCGGAGGACGCGCTTTCCGATGGTGATATCACCATCCGGATCATGGATGCCGTACGCGAGCTCTACACCAAGGAGGGGGGGACCCATCCCGAAGCAATCCTGAACCTGAAATGGGATTACAAAGATGCGATGGGAAATTATGACGCGCTAAAAACGGCCAAACATATCAACGGTTACTTCGTGAAGGATATGGTCTTCGAGGACAAGGAAAAGGGAACGAAGGAAGTATTCAAGAAGGGCGATCTGGTGCCCACCTTCGGCAGGCTGACCGACGATGGATCGACTGTCAGCGGCTGTTGGTGCATGTCGGGGAGCTTCGACCAGAAGGGCGAAAACAAGATGGCGAAGCGCGGCAAGGACGATCCGACAGGTCTTGGCCTGTACCCCAACTGGTCCTGGGCCTGGCCGTTGAATCGCAGGATTCTCTACAACCGGGCATCCTGTGACCCCAACGGAAAACCCTACAACCCCAAGATGAAGCTCCTGGAATGGACCGGAGACAAGTGGGTCGGCGATGTCGCCGACGGCCCTTGGCCTCCCTCGGCGGATAAAGTCAAGGGGAAGCTCCCCTTCATCATGAAAACCGACGGTTTCGGTGCCCTGTTCGGACCGGGTCTGGCCGATGGTCCCTTCCCGGAACACTATGAACCTCTGGAAGGCCCCCTGGCAAAGAATCCCCTTTCGGGCCAGCGTATCAATCCGGCGATCAAAATATTCAACAGTGACTTGGATAAGGTCGCCAACGCCAATGGAAAGTTTCCCTATGTCTGCACCACCTACTCCTGCACGGAACACTGGTGTTCCGGATTCACCCGCTGGCAGCCGTGGCTCCTGGAGGCGATGCCCGAGGCCTATCTCGAAATAAGCGAGCAACTGGCCGGGAAACTGGGCATTAAAAACGGCGAACGAGTCAGGGTTTCTTCCATCCGCGGCAAGGCGGAATGTGTGGCCATGGTCACCAAACGTATGACACCCTTTGAGGTGGATGGCAAGGTGATCCATCAGGTCGGCATGCCGTGCAATTACGGCTGGCGGTTTCCGGAAGATACCAAGGATGATACGGTCAATTTTCTGACCCCTTCCGTGGGCGACGCCAATACCTTCTGCCCCGAGTACAAGGCATTCATGGTGAATATTAACAAGATATAGGAGATTAAACTATGAAAGGATTAGAACTGATCAAAGTAATCGATCTGTCTCGTTGTACCGCCTGTCGTGGCTGCCAGGTCGCCTGTAAGCAGTGGAACGAATTGCCTGGCTCAAAAACGAAACAATGGGGAAGCTATCAGAATCCGCCGGATCTGGAGTGGAACACGTGGACCCTGATTCGCTTCCAGGAATATGTAGATCAGAACGGCAAATTCAAGTGGATGTTCCGGAAAGACGGCTGCATGCACTGCACCGACGCGGCCTGTATGAAGGTCTGCCCCAGCGGGGCGCTTTACAGGACCGACTTCGGCTCGGTGGGAGTCCGCCCGGAACTTTGCATCGGCTGCAAGGAGTGCATCACGGCCTGTCCGTTCGATGTTCCCCGCTACGACGGGAAAACGGACAAGATTTACAAGTGCGATCTCTGTGAAGCTCGTCTGGCTGCCGGTAAGCCTCCCGCATGCGTTCTCTCCTGTCCGACGGGAGCGCTGCAGATCGGGCCCAAGGACGCCATGCTGAGGAAGGCTTACCAGCGGGCGAAGGAACTGGGCGGCGATGCGTCGGTCTACGGCGACAAGTTTGTCGACGGGACCCACGTGATCTACGTCCTGCCGGAGAAGGTGGACGCGTATGAGAAGCTTCCGGAGCACCCGAGCGTACCGCTGTCCATCATCGTCTGGAAGGATCTGTTGAAACCCCTGAGTCTCCTTGCCGCGGGCGGTGTCCTGGCAGGGTCGTTTCTCCATTACATCATTCACGGGCCGAAAACCCCGGATGAAGACAATCAATAAAGGAAGGGGTGAATCGATATGAAAAAAGGGATGATCAAAGCAACGGATGCGTTTGAACGTTTCGTACACTGGAGCCTGGCGCTTTCCTGCCTCCTTTTGTGCATCACCGGGTTGGGGATGATGTTCCACTCCTTCAACTTCATCGGAGACATGATGGGCGGGTTACGGTCTTTGAAGTATGTTCACAACTTTGCGGGGCTGTTTTTCGGTGTGGCGCTTTTCTTCACGATCCGGATGTGGTGGAAGGAAGCGGGCGTGTTTTCCTTTCCCGAAGATCTGGACTGGATCAAGGTTGTCGGCGGTTACCTGTGGCATGTGGACAAGGTGCCGGAGGTAGGGAAGTACAATCCGGGCCAGAAGGCGTTTTTCCTGGCGGTGGCCGGTTTCGGGGTCATCATGGTTCTGACGGGCCTGATCATGTGGTTTCCCCTGTCCTTCCCGGCGATGCTCGTTCGCTGGATGTTTGTCCTGCACGCTCTGGGTTTCGTGACGATCTTCGCGTTTTTCTTTGTCCACCTCTACCTGGGGACGATCGGATCTCCGGGCTCGGCGCCGGCGATGTTTTCGGGCTGGGTGACCAGGGCGTGGGTGAAGAAACAGCACCCCAAGTGGCTGAAGGAAATGGAGGAGCATGGAACGCTCGTAGTCTACGGTGAGGAAAAAAAACCCCACGGGCATACCGGGTAACCGGCCGGATATCGGAATCCTGAACGGAAGGGCTGTTCATGAAGAGAACAGCCCTTCTTTTTTTTGTCTTGATATTGGACGGGAAAGACATTAAACGTCAGAAGACGCTTTTCATCCGACCTCACAGCGCAGGCGGAGGTTCTTATGGTTCAATGGAATATCCTGATGGCCTTATTTCTGATCGCCTTCTTTTCCAAGGCTTTGGTTAAATGGGGGCTGTCGTATTTGAATGTGGCTCATCTGAATCGCCACGGGGGATGTGTGCCTGAAATTTTTGCCGGGGATGTCGATGGTAAAACACTCGGCCGAATGAGGGACTACACGGTGACCGGGTCGAGATTCTCGACAACGGAAGATCTCTTTGAGGATGGATTCCTGCTTTTGTTTCTTCTGACCGGCGTCTTTGTCTGGTTTGACGGCTGGGTTCGTTCCTGGAGCCTTCACGTTGTTTTATCGGCTGTCGTTTTCTGGGGGCTTCTTTTCCTTGGCAGCACCGTTTTGAAGATTCCTTTCGATCTCTACCGCACCTTTGGCATCGAAAAAAAGTACGGATTCAGCACCACCACGGCGGGGCTCTGGTTTTCGGACCAGCTCAAAAGCACCCTGATTTCCCTGGTCCTGCTGGTTGTTTTCCTGTCCCTGCTTTTCGCGTTGATGCGGTGGACTCCCGGATCGTGGTGGCTCTGGGTGTGGCTTGTCTTTTCCGTCTTTCAGCTTTTGCTGTCCTGGATTTATCCGGTGTTGATCGCCCCCCTGTTCAACAGGTTCGTTCCCGTGCAGGATGAGGCCCTGCGGGGCCGCATCTTCGCACTCATGCAGCAATGCGGGTTGAAGGCGAAAGAGATCTATCAGGTCGACGCCGGAAAAAGGAGCCGGCACACCAATGCCTATTTTACGGGATTGGGCCGGACGAAGCGCATCGTTCTGTACGATACCCTTCTCTCCGCCCACGATCACGAGGAGATCTTATCCATCCTGGCCCATGAAATCGGCCACTGGAAAAAGAGGCATGTTTTCAGGCAGATTCTCACGCTGGAGTTGTTTGCCCTGGTGCTGCTCCTCGGAATCCATGCCCTCGTCGAATGGCCCCTTTTGTACCGGACCTTCGGTTTTGCCGAAGCCACCCCCTACGTAGGGGTGTTTCTGGTTGTGATTCTGCTTGAACCCTTCCTGTATTTTCTCACGCCCGTTCTGTCGATCCGGGCCAGAAGATACGAGCGGGAGGCGGACCGCTTCGCCTTTGAGTGCATCGGTACCGGCGTGCATCTGGCACGGGCCATGAAGAAGCTGGCCAAGGACAACCTGGCCAACCTCCATCCCCATCCCCTTTACGCCTGGTTTTATTACTCTCACCCTCCTTTGACCCGCAGGATCGCCGATCTCCAGAAAATGGGGAAAACATGATGTCCCTGCGGAACGAACCGGTCTTTCAGGGCCGCGGCGGGGGTTAGACTTCTGATCCGTAGAACACCGGGATGGCTGAAGATAGGAACGATTCTTTCCCCATTCGGAGGTCAACCGGGGCGTTTAACGGACCCGTCCTCCCGCCTCGGGTTCGCGGTCGAAGGTGAGGACCGTCAACGTGTCCGCGGCATCGGTCGCGAGAATCATTCCCCGGGACTCCACCCCCATGAGCTTGGTCGGTTTGAGGTTCGCCACGACGACGACCTTTTTGCCGATCAATTCCTCCGGCTTGTAGGCCTTGGAGATCCCGGCGACAATGGTCCGTTCCTCGCCGATATCGATCAGGAGTTTCAGGAGCTTGTTCGACTTCGGCACCGGTTCCGCTTTCAGGATGACGGCGACACGCAGGTCGACTTTTTCGAAATCCGCGAATTCGATTTCCGGCTTCACCGGCGGAATCTCCGCTTGGGGAGGCGGAGGCGGCGCCAGGGTTTCCTTCTTCAGCTCAATTCTGGGAAAGAGCGTCGGACCCGGTTTGAGGGAACGGCCCGCCGGCAGTCCCCCCCAACCGGCAATCGTCGTGTAATCCTGGCGATCGATCTCTTCGATGCCGAGCTGTCCCAGGATCTTCGCCCCCGTGCCGGGCATGAAGGGGGTGATCAGGACGGCCACCGTCCGCAACGTTTCCAGAAGATGGTACAGGAGGGTCCCCAGGCGCTCCCTGCGGTCCGGATTCCGGGCCAGGTTCCAGGGCTCCTGCTCGACGATGTATTTATTGGCCGTGCCGATCAACTCCCAGATGGCCATCAGGGTCTTGTGGAACGCGAGTTCCTCGAAAGCGGCTCCGGCTTCCCGGATGACCCGCTTAGCCGTGTCGATCAGGGCCTGGTCGATGGACTCCGTTTGGGATGAAGCGGGGACCTTGCCGTCGAAATACTTGACCGTCATGGCGATCACCCGGCTGACCAGGTTTCCGAGATCGTTGGCCAGGTCGGCGTTGGTCCTCTGGACGAAGCTTTCCTCGCTGAAACTGGAATCGAGGCCGAAGACCATGTCCCGAAGGAGAAAATAGCGGAAGGCGTCGAGACCGTACTTGTCCTTCAGCTCGAGCGGCTTGACCACGTTCCCCAGGCTTTTGGACATCTTGCTCTGGTCGACGTTCCAGTAGCCGTGCACATTCAGGTGGCGGTAGGGCTCGATTCCGGCGGCTTTCAGCATCGTGGGCCAGTAGATGCCGTGGGGTTTCAGGATATCCTTGGCGATCAGGTGCTGGGCTGCGGGCCAGAAGACGGGAAAGTTTTCCCCGCCGGGATAACCGATGCCGGTGATGTAGTTGATCAGGGCGTCGAACCAGACGTAGGTTACGTAGTTCTCGTCGAAGGGAAGCGTGATTCCCCAGGTGAGGCGGCTCTTCGGGCGGGAGATGCAGAGATCTTCCAGGGGTTCCCGCAAGAACGCCAGGGCTTCGTTCCGGTACCGCTCCGGCCGGATGAAATCGGGATGGTCCTGGATGTACCGAATCAGCCAGTCCTGGTACTTGCCCATCCGGAAGAAGTAGTTGCTCTCCTTCCGGTACTCCGGCTCCGTCTGATGGTCGGGGCACTTGCCGTCCACCAGTTCCTTTTCCATGTAGAACCGTTCGCACCCCACGCAGTAATAACCCTCGTAACTGCCGAAATAGATGTCTCCCTTATCGTAGACGTCCTGAAGGATGCTCTTTACCGTCTTGATATGGTTTTCGTCGGTCGTGCGGATGAAATAATCGTTCGTGACGGACAGCTCGGGCCACAGGGCGCGGAACTGTCCGCTGATCCCGTCGGCGTATTCCTTGGGCGTGACCCCGGCCTTCCGGGCCGCTTCGGCGATTTTGTCACCGTGTTCGTCCGTTCCCGTCAGGAAGAAGGTTCTGTATCCGTTCATGCGGTGGTAACGGGCCATGACATCGGCGACGATGGTGGTGTAGGCGTGCCCGATATGGGGCGATGCGTTGACGTAATAAATCGGGGTGGTTACATAAAATATCTTGTCCATGTCTCTGATCCTTTCTGCACCGGACAATGGGGGGATTCTCCAGATTTTATTTCTTTTTCATGCTCAGGGCGATCTCTTTTCCGTCTTCCAGAATGACGGCCACTTCTCCCCGGGGAACGTTCTGGCGGACGACTTTCCCCTTGCCTTCGGGAGTGTCGATCACCTTTCCGCATTTCGGCATGTCCTTCTTCAGGTCGAGGTAGGCGTCGTATTCGAAGGCGAGGCAGCACATCAGGCGCCCGCAGAGGCCCGAAATCTTTTCGGGATTCAGGGACATGTTCTGTTCTTTCGCCATTTTGACGGTGACACGATCGAGATTGTGAAGGAGCGTCGCGCAGCAGACTTCCCTGCCGCAGATACCCAAGCCCTTGATCATCCGGGCTTCCTGGCGGGCGCCGATCTGCCGGAGCTCGATCTTGATCCGGAATTTCTGCACCAGATCCTTGACCAGTTCGCGGAAATCGACCCGGTTTTCCGCCGTAAAGTAGAACACGACCTTGCTCCGGTCGAAAAAACACTCCACGTCGATGAGTTTCATGGGGAGTCCCCGTGCTTCGATACGCTCGGCGCAGTAATTCCGCGCGTTCTTTTCGAGCTTCCGGTTTTCCTCCCTGACGGGATTGTCCGCATCCGAGACTTCGCGGACGACGGGCTTCAGGTCCGGAGGCAATCCCTCCTTCGGGACGGATCTGACTTCCGTGATTACCGATCCCAATGCGAGCCCGTTTTCTGTTTCGACGATTACCTGAGTATCTTTCTTAAGAGAGGGAAAAGGGGACGAAAACCAGTAGATCTTTCCTTCTTTCCGAAACTTTACCCCGACGACATCCTTCAAAAAAACTACGCCTCCTGCTGCCGTTGATGGACGAGTTTAAACATCATTGATTCCAAAGTCAACGCTTTATTGGCATTTTGGTCGATCGCGAGAAGAGCCTGCCCGACGGTCCGCAGATGTTCCAGCAGTTCCGTGCCGTCGAAACGGCGGATCAGGGAGGAGATGACGTCCATCCGGTCCCGGTTGATCAGGGAATCTTCGCTCCGTGTTTCCCGGAAAACCAGGGCGTCTCGGTAGCAGGATTGGATGACGGCCAATTTACGCGTGATGTCTTCCCGGTCCTTCCCGAATTCCGCGGAAAAACCGAGTAACTTCAGGATATCACGATTGTGCATGGCCATCAGGTCATCCAGGGTTTTATCCCGGAAAGCACGGTAATTCCCCGAGACCATTTCGATTGCCCGGGCCAGGCTGCCGCCGGAGGCGCCGGCGATCATGGCGGCGTCCTCCTCTTCCAGGGCGTGATGATCCCGCAGGTAGGAAGCGATGGTGTCTCGGTTCAGGGGAGAGAAACGAACCTGCTGGCACCGGGAAAGGATCGTTTTCGGCAGACCGGCGGGATTCCCCGAGACCAGGATCAGGAGATTCCCCGGTGCCGGTTCCTCCAGGGTTTTCAGCAGGGCGTTGGCCGACGTGATGTTCATCCTGTCCGCGTCGTCGATGATGATGATCCGGTTTTTCCCCTCCAGCGGCTGGTACTGCATCTGTGCCTGCAGGTCCCGGATGGCCTTGATGCGAATGAACTGGCCTTCCGGTTCAAGGAACAGCAGGTCGGGGTGGTTGTGGTGATCCGTTTTCAGACAGGAGGGGCAACGATTACAGGCATCGAACGACGCGACGTTCGCGTTGTTGCAGTGAATCCGTTTGGCCAGGGCGATGGCGACCGTTTTCTTGCCCACGCCGGTCATGCCGGAAAAAAGATAGGCATGGGGGATGCGATTCTTTTCCAAGGCACCCGTAAGAAGGGCTAGCTGCTTCTCATGGCCGTATATGGATCGACGGGGCATGTGATTCTACCCCCCGATCCAGCTGTTCAGCCGATGACGGATCTCCTGCTGCAGATCGCCGATCTCTCTCGTTCCGTCGAGAACGATGAAACGATCCGGCTCCTTCTCGGCTAAAAAAAGGTAACCTTCCCGGACCTGTTGATGGAACGCCAGGGCCTCCTTCTCAAAGCGGTCTTCCCGGGGCAGGTCCCGCTGCATGTCCATGCGGTGTGATGCGCGGCTGAGGCCGAGTTCCACCGGAACGTCGAAAAGAAACGTTTTATCCGGTTTCAGGGATGCCGTCGCGATCTCGTTCAGACGATGAATCCGTTCCATGGAGATTCCCCGTCCGAATCCCTGGTAGGCAAGGGTTGCGTCGGTGAAGCGATCGCACAGGACGATGCTTCCCGACTCCAGTGCCGGCCGGATGACCGTTTCGACATGCTGGCAGCGTGAAGCCTGGAAAAGAAGCAACTCCGACAGGGCCGTGATGGCGAAGGAATGCCGATTCAGAAGAATATCCCGGATCCTCCGCCCCAAAGGTGTTCCTCCCGGCTCTTCCGTCACCAGGCAAGGAAGCCCGCATTGTCGCAGGTGATCCGCCGCCATCCCGATTTGGGTGGTCTTACCCGATCCCTCTACTCCCTCGAAAGTAATAAAACACGCCATGGGCGTTTCTCCGCAGAATTTTCACAACGGGGAATACCCAAAAAAAGGGAACCCGCCTTCACGTTCACCTTATCCGGCAAAGGTTCCCTTCGATAGTTGGTTCCGCCCGCTGACGGTTATTTCTTTTCCCCTTTGATCGCTTCGACGGGACAACTTTCAGCGCAGTCTCCGCAGTCGGTGCACTTGTCGGCATCGATCACGTACTTGTCGCTTCCCTCGCTGATCGCCGCCACGGGGCAAACATCTTCACAAGCGCCGCAGGAAATACAATCATCGGTAATTACGTGGGCCATAATTCTCTCCTTGTTTTAAAGTATTGATATGGACAGGGGAGCAACTTCCCCCTTGTCTTTTACGATTCGGAAATGACTTCCTTTACCTCGGGGACCTGTTTCTTCAGGTACTTTTCAATCCCCATTTTCAGGGTCATCTGGGACATGGGGCAGCCGTGACAGGCTCCGGTCAGCCGGACCTTGACCACGCCCTCCGGGCTGATATCGACCAACTCGACATCTCCACCGTCCGCCTGCAGGCTCGGCCGGATCTGATCGATGACTTTCTGTACTTTTTCCTTCATGAAGATACCCTCCTTTTACGTTGATGCCTGACCGTCAGCGGGGCATGTAACGTGCCATTTCTTTCGTCAGACTTTTGGCCACATCAGGCAGGCCGGGCCTGATGACCAGGTATTTTTCCGCCCTGATGTGACGCGCCTCCCAGACCAGTTTTCCCGTTGCGGCGTCCGCCATCCGGATGCCCAGGCCGACTTTCGCGACCTTGGTGTCCCCTTCCTTGATGTAATTCCAATAGTCAAGGCTGACGATGAGCAGGGCGTCGGCCTGGGAGATCCCGCCGATTTTCCGGCTCAGTTCAGGGTCCGAATAATTCAGTTTCTCCAGCTTTTCCAGGTAGGCCGTAACGGCATCCCGCAGCTCCTGATTCGTACCCGGTTGCTTCATCAGGGTATCTGCCGACACGACGCGGGAGAACCACTCCTTTTCGATCAAGGCGTCAACGACGGCCTGATCGATGATGCCTTGCGCTTCCGCGTAGGATCCCACCCCCACCGGAAGGACCACGATTCGTCCGGGGTGAAAACCCCGCGCTTCCGGAAGGACCACGTTGTACCGAAGACCGCCGCAGCCCGTAACGGATAAAGCCAACAGGAACGACAATACGAGAAAAACGCATCTCCTGTACATCGATGTATCTCCTTGAGCGTGATCAGAACCAGAACCGGACGGCAAGGCGCCACAAAAATGACGCTGCACCGGTGACAACATACATGGTTTCCAACAGTCCTTCAAGGACAACCCCGGAAAATTCAAGCCTTCTATCATATAGTTTGAAACAGATCAATATATAAAATAGGCAGGCGAGCAGGACCAAAGCCAGCGAGGAGGACCATCCAAGGAAATACGAAAAGAACAGAAGCAGGCCTGTCGGGAGAACGATTGCCGTCAGAAGTCTCCGGGTGCGTTTCTCCCCGATGACGACGGGGATGGTTTCTCTGCCGATCAACCGGTCGCTCTGGATGTCAAGCAGATCCGACATGGAGGACCGGACGAAGACGATGGCGAAGATGAAAAGAAAAGCGACCGGCATGACGGTTGATAAACCGTGTCTGCCGGCAGTCAGGGCCGGCAGGACGGCTCCGACCGCCGCCCAGGCCAGGGCGACGGACAGATTCTTGGAACCCGGCAGGTCTTTCAGGCGTCGGAAGCGATGGCGGAACGGCAGAATAGGCATGTTGTACAGGATGCCGAGAACCGATATGAGGAGAAGGAGCGAAAAGGGGCCGGAGCCCAGGGTGCAGGCCAGAAAAAGAGAGGCGAGCAGAGAAACGAGGGCCGCTCCGATATAGCGTTTTTTGTGGGACCGGTAGATTTCCTCCCGGAAAGAACCGATGATCGCATTGGTTTCCCGGTCGAGGAAACGATTCAGCGTGTGCATGGCAAAGACGTACAGGACCATGGCCAGGATAACCGTGGGATGGGGGGCCATGCCCTGAAGGAGCATGCTTGTGTAGGCCAGGCATCCCGCGCCGAACGCGGAATAGAGTTCCGTTTTGACGGTGAGAGTCCAAAGTTTTACAAATGAGGCGAGGTGTCCCGTCCGTTCCCCCTGAAGTTCCGTGAGGGTATCCACGACACGGTTGATGATCCAGTTCGGGGTTGACGCCCCGGCGGAAACGCCGATATTCTCATAGGCGGCGATGACCCTGTTCGGCAGTTCCTTCACGGTTTCAATGTGAAAGGTCGGTTTCCCTTCCTGTTCCGACAGGCCGGCCAGACGGCGGGTGTTGGCGCTGTTTTTGCCGCCGATAATGATCATGGCATCCGCCCTTTTGGCCAGTTCCTTGACCTCGGACTGCCGCCGTTCCGTGGAATCGCAGATGGTGTTGAAAATGACCGCAGCCGGGAACCTTTTCCGGATTCCGGCCACGATCCGGTTGTACTCGTCCATGTTCTGCGTCGTCTGGGCGACCACGCAGAGGCGGTCCGTATCGGGCAGGTTTTCCACCTCGCTTTCCCGGGACAGGACCACTCCCCGTTCCCCGGCGTAGCCGAGGAGGCCGTTCACTTCCGGATGTTCCCGGTCGCCGACGATCACCGTCGTATAATCCCGTGTCGCATGTTTCTTGATGATGGATTGGACGTGGGCGACTTTCGGGCACGTTGCATCGACAATCGTAACCCCTCTGTCCCGGATCCTTGTTCTTTCCTCCGGCGAAATGCCGTGGGCCCGGATAATCAGGATGGTACCGCCGGAAGGGTCGATATCGTCGATCCGCTCGATGGGGAAGACCCCCCTTCTTTTCAGCAGGTCGATCGTCTGGGGATTGTGGATCAGGGGACCGTAGGTATAGATTTTCCGGTTGCTGTTCTTCTGTGCGATGTCCAGCACAATATCCACGGCACGCTTGACGCCCATGCAGAATCCGGCCGTTTTTGCCAGTTTTATCGCCATTTTGTTTTCCCTTGCCCTGTAGTCGACACGGTACGTTAAACGCCGGAGTCTCGATTCCGGGAAATCCGGGCGAAAACAAAAAACTCTTTGTTGCCCGCGGGACCCAGAAGAGGCGATTCGCAGGTGGTCACCTCATTCAGCTGCAGTTGCCCGCACAGGGACGTGATTTTTTCGACGACGCTCCGGTGCAGGGAGGGGTCGGAGACAACGCCGTGCTTCCCTACCTGTCCCCGTCCGACTTCGAACTGAGGCTTGATGAGGGCGATGATCATCCCTCCCGGTTCGACCAGGCCGACGACCTTGGGCAGGATGATCCGAAGAGAGATAAAGGAGGCGTCGATGGTGGCCAGATCCAAAGGATCGGAAATGCCTGCGCCGTCGAAGTAACGGATATTGGTCCGTTCGATGGGAATGACCCGGGGGTCCGAACGAAGTTTCCAGGCAAGCTGTCCATAGCCGACGTCCAGGGCATAGACCTTCCTCGCTCCCGCCTGGAGCAGGCAATCCGTGAACCCGCCGGTGGAAGCGCCGACGTCGAGGGCGGTCAGGTCCGTAACCTCGATTCCGAAGGTATCCAGCGCGCCCCTCAGTTTCAGGCCGCCGCGGCTGACATAGGGGTTGAGATCGCCTGTTACACGGATATCCGCCGTATCCGGAACGAGACTTCCCGCCTTGTCGATTTTGAAATGATTGACCAGGACGCGTCCGGCGAGGATCAATGCCCGGGCCTGTTCCCGGGAGGCCGCCAGGCCCCGGTCGACGAGAATCCGGTCAAGACGGAGTTTGCCCTCTTTTTTGGTCAAGGCGCTTTTCCTGTGATTTTTCGCGCCGCGTTCACGATGCCCTCCCGGTCGATCCCGTAGATCTTCCTGAGTTCGGCCTGCGAGGCGTGCTCGACAAATTCATCCGGGATCCCCAGGCGGATGACCTGGGTGTCGCGAATTCCTTTTTCCTGGAGCATTTCCAGGACGGCGCTCCCGAAGCCTCCCATGAGCACGTTTTCTTCGACGGTGATCAGGCGGCGGCAGCATAGGGCGGCCCGGCAGATGAGGTCGTCGTCGAGGGGCTTGACAAAACGGGCGTTGACGACCATGGCGCGAACGCCTTCGCGCTGCAGATCCTCTGCGGCCGCCAGGGCGGGGTGAACCGTCGAACCGATGGCCACGATCGCCAGGTCACCACCCTCGTGAAGGATTTCTCCCCTGCCGATTTGAATATTCCGGGGTTCGCCTTCCCGCGCCACGCCCGTTCCTTTTCCCCGGGGATAACGGATCGAAACGGGACCATCCGCATCGACCGCCGTCTTCAGCATGTGACGGAGCTCGTTTTCATCTTTCGGTGCCATGACGATCATGTGCGGCATGGACCTCAGATAGGCGTAATCAAACAGGCCGTGATGGGTGGGGCCGTCGTCGCCGACCACGCCGCCCCGATCGAGGGCGAAAATGACGTGGAGGTTCTGCAGACACGTATCAAGAAGGATCTGGTCGTAGGCCCGCTGCAGGAACGTGGAATAAATCGCCACGACGGGGACGAAACCTTCCGTGGCAAGGGCCGAAGCAAAGGTGACCCCGTGCTGCTCGGCGATCCCGACATCATAAAAGCGTTCCGGGTACAGGGCCGCGAAACGGTCGAGACCCGTTCCTTCGCACATGGCCGCCGTGATGGCGGTAATTTTTCCGTTATCCCGGGCCAGGGCAACGAGCGTATCCCCGAAAACCTGGGTGTAGGTGGGAACGCCGTCATCCCGGCGGAGAGGTTTGCCCGTTTCCACGTCGAACGCGGAGGTACTGTGAAACTTCAACGGTTCCCGCTCGGCGAAACGGTAACCTTTGCCCTTTTTCGTGATGACGTGGACCAGGATCGGTCCTTGCATTTCCTTGACGTTTTTCAGGTTCTTGATGAGCGGATCCAGCCGGTGCCCTTCCAGGGGGCCGACGTAGGTGAACCCCAGCTCTTCAAAAAGGGCGCCGGGAACGAAGAAGGTCTTCAGGGATTCTTCGGCATGCCTGGTGAACTTGAGCATCTGGGGACCGAAGGAGGGGAAGGTGTTCAGGAAGTTCTTGATCTCCCCCTTCAGTTTCATGACGGTCTGGCCGGTCATGACCCGGTTCAGGTAAGAGGACATGGCACCCACGTTCGGCGAGATGGACATTTCGTTGTCGTTGAGAACGATGATCAAGTTCTTGTTCCGGTCTCCCGACCAGTTCAACCCCTCGTAGGCCAGGCCGGACGTCATCGAACCGTCACCGATGACGGCGATGACCCTGCAGGGTTCTTTTTTCAGGCATCGGGCTTCAGCGATGCCTGCCGCCGCGGAGATCGATGTGCCGCTGTGACCGACATCGAAAACGTCGAAAACACTTTCCGCCCGTTTCGGGAATCCGCTGATGCCGCCCCGCTGGCGGAGGGTATGAAACCGGTCTTTCCGTCCCGTGATGATCTTGTGGGTGTAGGATTGATGCCCCACGTCCCAAACGAGCTTGTCCTGCGGCGTGTCGAAAACGTAATGAAGGGCCAGCGTCAGCTCCACGGCGCCGAGAGAGGAGGCGAGATGCCCTCCTGTTTTGGAAACGGTCTCCAGGATCCTGCGGCGGATCTCTTCGGCCAGACGTGCAAGTTCGTCGATGCTGAGTTTTTTCAGATCCTCCGGGAGATTTACGCGCTCCAGCAGGGATGCATGATCCGTTTCAGGGGGGGATTGTGACTCTGTTTCCCGTTGCATGTCAGTCGCTGATTCCCCCATAATCTCCGGACGTGTTCCCGGTACGGCGGTTGTCTCTCATATATCCGATGCCCAATCGTTCAAAAATCCCGTTCCACAATATGGCGGGCGATCCGGCGCAGGGGTTCCGCCTTTTCATCGAAAGAGACCAGGGCGGACAGGGCCTCATCAAGGAGTTCCCGTCCTTTTTTTCTGGATTCTTCGATCCCGACCAGGGCGGGATACGTCGCCTTTCCCCTCGTGCGATCCGTTCCCGTGCTTTTCCCGATCCGCTTTTCTTCCCCCTCGATATTCAGGATGTCGTCGGCGATCTGGAAAGCGAGGCCGATCTGCGTTGCATAACGGATGAGGGCTTCCATTTCCGACGGTTTTCCTCCGGCCAGGACGGCGCCGGACCGGATGGAGGTGACGATCATGGCCCCGGTTTTCCGGGAATGAATGTAGTGAAGGGTGGCCAGATCGACCTCCTTCCCTTCCGATTGGACGTCCATGACCTGGCCGCCCACCATGCCGAAGAAGCCGGCTGCTTCTGAAATATCATGAATCAGGTCGAGGCGTTTTGCCGCGTCGATGTTTTTCAGATGATCCGGATTGGCCAGAAGGCGGAATGCCTCCGTCAGCAGGGCGTCGCCGGCCAAAATGGCGATGCTTTCCCCGAAAATCTTGTGATTGGTCAGGATGCCCCGCCGGTAATCGTCGTTATCTATGGCGGGAAGATCGTCGTGAATCAGGGAATAGGTGTGGATCATTTCCAGGGCGCAGGCCACCGGCAGGACGTCATCGGCACTGCCGCCGAGAGCCTCCGTCGCCGCCATGCACAGGATCGGGCGAAGCCTCTTGCCGCCCGCGAAAAGACTGTAGCGAACGGCCTGAAAGATAATCGTCGGATAGGTGTGTTCCGGGGGGATGTATTCCCGGAGGGCCATGTCGACTCTTTTTTTGCGATCGCTCAGGTAGCTGTCAAAATTCATAAAAAGATCCTTTGCTTCATTCAAATAGGGCTTACCTCGGTCATGATACGGGATATTCCGTTAACATGCCCGTTTGACCGGGGTGATGGCCGGATCGGATTAATCCTCTTCCTCGAAAGGAGCGGTGGTCCATTCCCCCTCGTCCTTCAGGAGAACCTCGACCCGCCTTTCCGCCTCGTCCAGTTTCTTCGCGCACAGCCGGGACAGTTTGATCCCCTCTTCGAAGGCCTTGAGTGAATCCTCCAGGGACAGGTCCCCGTTTTCCATCTTTTTGACGATTTCTTCCAGCCTGTTCAGGTTTTCTTCAAATTTGTCTTTAGCCATGTTCTTCCGTTCCTTTCGGACTTTCCGATTCAGAATCCGTGTTCGGGCCGGTTCGTGCAAAAAGCGCCGGCGTCCCTTTCTTCCGCCGGGTTTTTACCGAAGCGGTCAGTTCCCCCCTGGCGAGAACGATCGTAACCTCTTCTCCCGCCGCCACCTTCATCGCTTCCCGGATAACCTCGCCCGTTGCCGGCCGGAAAGTAATGCTGTAGCCGCGATTCAGGACCGCCAGAGGGCTCAGGGAGTCCAGAACGGTCATGCCGGTCTGCAAGGCCTGACGTGATTCGCTGATTCGGCGTCGCATAGCGGCTATCATATTTTTCAGATAAGATTCAAGGACAAAACGTTTCTGCCGGCATCCCGCCTGTGGATTTGCCTGATCGAGACGGACCCGCAGATGTCCGAGGCGGTCCGTCGTGCTCGAAAGATGCTGACGCAGGCGCTTCTTCAAGCGGTCGCCGTAATCGTCCAGCGACAGGCGGAGGTCATCGACTCGCCGGCGGGGATCCCGCAGGCGTTCCCGGAGGTCGTCGACCTGCCTCTTCCGTTCCCCGGTCATTCGGGTCATCCTGCCGTACAGCCGGAAGCGGAGATCCGCCAGCGATTTCAAAAGATCTTCCCGCAGCGGGACCACCAGTTCCGCGGCGGCGGAGGGGGTCGGCGCCCGGAGATCGGCCGTAAAATCGGCAATGGTGTAATCCGTTTCATGACCGATGGCCGAAATGACGGGAATGGGACAGGCGAAAATAGCCCGGGCGACCCGTTCGTCGTTGAAGGGTGCCAGATCCTCCAGGGATCCGCCGCCCCGCGCGAGAATGAGTACGTCCACCTGTCCGGTTGTCGCAATGTTTTCCATCGCCTGGACGATTTCCAATGGCGCCTCGTTTCCCTGCACGCGTACGGGGGCGACCAGGACGGAGGTGGAAGGGAAGCGGCGCTTGGTGACATGGAGGATATCCCGGATCACGGCACCCGTCGGGGAGGTGATGACCCCGATACGCCCGGGGATGAAGGGGATCTTTTTTTTATGCGCTTCGTCAAAAAGGCCTTCCGCCTGGAGACGCATCTTGAGTTGCTCGAATGCTTTCTGGAGAGCACCGACGCCTTTCGGTTCGACCGAATCGAGGATGATCTGGTATTCTCCCCGGGGGGCGTAGACACTGATCCTGCCCCGGCAGACCACCGATAACCCCTCCTCCAGTTCGAAGGCGCTGCGCCTTGCCTGCCGGTTCACGGCATTGCCGGGGAAAGCCCGGAACCAGACCGCCCGGATTTGTGCCCGGTCGTCCTTCAGGGTAAAATAGATATGGCCCGACGCGGGCCGACGGAGATTGGAGATCTCTCCTTCCACCCAGACCGAATCGAAATTCACTTCGAGGAGATCCTTGATCTCTTCCGTCAGGGCTGTAACTGTCAGGATTTTTTGCATCATATGGGGTCGAACTATCAGATAATCCAGGGGATGACAAGGGCGATTTTCGTTTTCCGCCGGAGGGGATGAGGATCCGTCGAATCACGGGATAAAATGTCCGGATCGATCGGCTCCGGTGTTTTTTCCGCTCGTTCCTCCCGCGGAAACGGGATCACGATCCGGTCGAAAGTCCCGGGACGCCGAGAGAGTTGACTTTGCCGGAAAACCGGCATAAATTAGCAATACGATTGGTGAATAAGGGGGCGGAGGCCGATTCATATCGGGGGTAAACGTGTCCGCGGGAAGGGGGAGAACAGGGCGAAGACGCCGGGTATCGTGACTTTACGGAGGTGCTTTTCCTCCGGATTTCAGGAAAATCATCGAAAACGGCAACCATGATGGGAGGAGGTGAAGGATATGTTTGAAAAGGTCCTTGTTCCGCTGGATGGATCGAAACTCGCGGAATGCGCTCTGCCTTACCTGAGAAATCTGGCCGAGGGAGGGAAAATAGGGGAAGTCATTCTGCTGAACGTGGTGGAAATTCCCGTGACCTGGATCGAGGGGATCGACTTCATTGCGGTCAAGAAGGCCAATGTAGAGCGGTCGACGAAATATCTGTCGGAACTGAAAAATCAACTGGAAGCGGAAGGAATGAAGGTCAACGCGGAAGTCATGGAGGGCGGTGCTACGGAGGCCATCGTCGACTATGCCAAAGAAAAGGGGGTGGACCTGATCGTGATCGGCACCCACGGCTATACGGGAATGAAAAGACTGATGTTCGGCAGTGTGGCGCTGCGTGTGCTCCATGATGCCCACTGTCCCGTTCTCCTGATCAGGCCGGAGTCGTGCCGTTGATGACAGAAAGAGGAAAACCGGCATCTTGATCTGTAATCACTTCGGCAATTGAATCGATCCGTTTTTCGCGGGTGAAGTCCCGGACGGGAAAGAGTGATGGCCACGGGGTTTGTTGACCCGTTCCGCTGTCTGGGGCACACCGGGCCGATTCCCGCCGTGGGGCTAGATGATATGGGTCAGGACAAAGACGGACGCCCCCGCCAGGTAGCCGGTGAATGCGAGCAAGGTGATTTTTTTCAGGTACCAGAAGAAATCCATTCTTTCCAGGCCCATCACGGCGATTCCTGCCGCGGAACCGATGATGAAGGCACTGCCTCCCGTACCGGCACAGTAAGCGAGAAACAACCAGAAGATGCCGTTCGGGGCGAAGGGACCGGCTTCGGCGGTGACGGGATACATGCCCTGGGCCGCCGCCACCAGCGGCACGTTGTCCACAATTGCGGAGAGGATGCCGATGAGCATGTCGATGATGTAGATGCCGTGGGCACCGGTGAATGTCGCAGAGAGAAAAGAGGACAGCGCCTTAAGGAGCCCCGCCTCCTCTAAAGTGGACACCGCCAGCAGGATTCCCAGGAAAAAAAGGATGGAAGCCGTGTCGATTTTTCTCAGGACACCCAGCACCGAGAGGGGGCCTTTCTCCTCCAGGGTTTTGTTCCTGTGAATGATTTCGGTCGTTATCCAGAGAATTCCCAGCGAGAGCATCATTCCCATGAAAGGCGGCAGGTGGGTCAGGGTTTTGAAAACGGGGACGAAAATCATGCCCGCCAGCCCCATGAAGAAGATCAGGTTCCGTTCGAAAAGACTGCACGGGTGGGGGCTGTAATCCCGGCGATGATTGTCCGCCGGCAGGGTGACGGCGCCTTTCGCACGGGCGGACAGAATCAGCAGGGGAGTCGCGGCGCAAACCAGGCTCGGCAGGACCAGATTCGCGACAATGCCCGCGGCGTGTGGCAACTGCCCCTTGATCCAGAGCATGGTCGTCGTCACGTCTCCGATAGGCGACCAGGCGCCACCGGCGTTGGCGGTGATGACCACGACGCCGGCATATAACCAGCGGGTTTCCCTGTCTTCGATCAGTTTCTTCAGAAGCGAGATCATGATGATCGCCGTGGTCAGATTGTCCAGGATCGCGGAAAGGATGAACGTGAGGGAACCGATAAGCCAGAGCAGGGAAACCTGGTTCCTGGTTTTGATCTTGTCGATCATGATGGAAAAGCCGTCATGGGCGTCGACCAGTTCAACGATGGTCATGGCGCCGAGCAGGAAAAACAGGATGTTCGCGATGTCGCTTAGATGGCGCAGCAAATTCTCGTTGGCGTGTTCCGCCAGGCCCGACAGGGCGAACAGGGTCCAGCAGATCCCGCCGGTGAGCAAAGCCGATGCGGCTTTGTCTATTTTTAAGGGGTGTTCCAGAACGATGAATGAAAAGCCGGTTAAAAAAACGGCAAGAATGATCATTTCCATCAGGTTTCCACGTCAGACTGAAATACGTTCAATAAGGGTGATCGCCTGTGCCGGACATTCAGACGCCGGGTTCAGGACGGCCGACGGCCTTGATTCCCCGCTTCCCCGGAGGGGGCTTCGCATTCCCGGTCATCGGGGTGTGATGAATTTTCCCGGCGGGTTTCATCGCGGTGCTCCGGCATCGGCAAAATTGGAACCGGTATCCAGGGCGAATCTTTTGACCAGCCATTTTTCGCCGCCGACCACCAACATGACGACCGTCGCGGCAGCCAGAATGCGGATCCATGATTCCAACGCGATGGGTGCGCTGTGGAACAGGAGGTTCATGACGGGGAGGTACGTGAAGAGCAGCTGCAGGAGAATCATGACGGATACACCCACGAAAATCCATGGATTGGAAAAAAAGCCTAGTTTTACGAAAGATCTTGTCAGGGAGCGGCAGTTGAAGAGATAAAAGATTTCGGACATGACGAAGACATTGACCGCCACGGTTCTCGCTTGCAGTTCCGATGCGCCCATCACATCGAGTTCGTACTCGTAAAGTCCGAAAGCGCCGGCCAGCATCAGGACACCGACGAGGGTCAGGCGCCGGATAAGCGTGGCGGTCAGGATCGGCTCGTCGGTCTGCCGCGGCGGCCTCTGCATGATACCGGGTTCCCTGGGTTCGAAGGTCAGCATCAGGCCGAGGAGCACGGCGGTCGTCATGTTGATCCACAGGATCTGGACCGGCAGGATCGGCAACGCCGTTCCGAGCAATACCGCGGCCAGGATGACCAGCCCTTCTCCGAGATTCGTGGGCAGGGTCCAGATGATGAACTTGGTCAGGTTGTCGAAAATGCAGCGCCCCTCTTCCACGGCCGCTTCGATGGAAGCGAAGTTGTCATCCGTCAACACCATGTCCGCCGCTTCCTTGGCCACCTCGGTTCCGGTAATGCCCATGGCCACGCCGATATCCGCCCGCTTCAATGCAGGGGCGTCATTGACGCCGTCGCCGGTCATGGCCACGATGTGACCCCGGGCCTGGATGGCCTCGACGAGCCGCAGTTTCTGTTCCGGCGTCACCCTGGCAAAAACGGAAACGGTTTCGGCTGCTTCGATCAGTTCCCCGTCCGAAAGACGGGCCAACTCCTTTCCCGTCAAAACTTTTTCGGCATGGGAAAGCCCGATCTTACCCGCAATAGCCGCCGCCGTGACCGCATGGTCGCCGGTTATCATCTTGACCTGGATCCCGGCGCTGTGGCAGTTTTTGACCGCCGCCGTCGATTCGGGACGAGGAGGATCGATCATGCCCTGCAGACCAAGGAAGGTCATGCCCCCGTTGATATCTTCGTGAGTCAGCCGGGATGCGCCCTGGGCGAGATTCCGCTTGGCCAGCGCCAGGACCCGCAAGCCCTTGGAGGCCATTTCGTTTACCGCCGCGTGGATTTTTTCCGCCGACAGGTCTTCCCGGGAATCGTTCCGGGAAAGGGAAAAGGCGCAGCGTTCAAGAATCGCTTCCACGGAGCCTTTGGCATAGACGACGGGAAGGGGTCCCTCGGGAGATTTATGGAGGGTCGCCATGTACTGGTGATGGGATTCGAAGGGAATCACGTCAACGCGGGGCCACAGGATTTTGATCTCGTCTTCGAAAAGTCCCCCCTTGACGGCGGCGGACAGCAGCGCACCTTCCGTCGGATCTCCCTGGACCGTCAACCTTCCATCTTTTTCCGCGATCACGCTGTCGTTGCAGAGCAGCCCGCACCGGAGCGTTTCCATAAGCGCCGGTTTTCGAGAGGCATCGACCGCACCGTTTTCGCCGATTATTTCGCCGGTGTAAGCGTATCCGGTACCGGTCACCTCAAAAAATTCTCCCCCCGCCATGATTTCCTGCACGGTCATCTGGTTTTCGGTCAGGGTTCCCGTCTTGTCCGAACAGATCACCGTTGTGCTCCCGAGGGTTTCCACGGCGGGGAGCTTGCGGATAATCGCCCTTTTGCGTGCCATGCGTGCCACGCCGATGGCCAGCGTGATGGTCATGGCGGCGGGGAGTCCCTCGGGAATCGCACCCACCGCCAGGGCCACGGCGGCCATGAACATTTCCGGCGCGCTTTCGCCGCGGACCAGGCCGATTGCGAAAGTGACGCCCCCGAGAAAGACAATCGCGTAGAGCAGATATCGGCTGAAGTCGGCGATCTTTCGCAGCAGGGGCGTTTCGAGATTCTCCGCGGAAGCGATCAGCTCCGAAATCCGGCCCACTTCCGTCTGGTCGCCGACGGCCACGACGATACCCGTTCCCTGCCCGTAGGTGATCAATGTCGAACCGTAGATCATGTTTCTCCGGTCCGCCAGGATCGTGTCATGGGGCAGGGGGCTTGTTTCCTTGGCCACCGGAATGGATTCCCCTGTGAGGGCCGATTCGTCCACCTTGAGATCCTTGGCGGCGAACAGCCGCATATCGGCGGGGACCTTGTCACCGGACTGCAGGAATACAATATCTCCCGGCAGCACCTCTTCCGAAGAAACTCGCTGCCTCTGACCGGAACGGATGACCGTCGCCTCGGAAGTCATGGTTCTGGCAAGGGCCTCGATGGCTTTCACCGCCTTCGCTTCCTGGATGAAACCGACGACCGCATTGATCAGCACGACGCCGAGGATGACCCCGGAATCGACCCATTCCTTCAAGGTGATGGTGACCAGAGAGGCCGCCAGCAGGATGTAAACCAGGGGTTGATGGAACTGCAGGAGGAAGCGGGAAAGCGGCCCCCTGCCTTTTTTCGTGGTGATCGTGTTGGGACCGAAGCGCTGACGCCGGTCTTCGATGTCGAACAGGTCGAGGCCTTTGCCCGGATCGCTTTCCAGGAGATCGATCACCTCTTCGGCGGGAAGATAATGCCAGTGCTTTCCGATCAGTTTCTGCATGGTCTCACAATCCTGTCATTTCATGGCAACCCGGGTTTCTGAATCTTCAGGTTGCCGGGTCGGCAAGATCCATCCAAACCTTGCGCCGCGACGACGTTATCTCTCTTGGGAATCGACCTTTGCTTAAACGAAAAAGCCGCCTGACAACCTGCCAGATGGCGGCCCAACCATCTCTCTTTTACCTCTATGGAATGCATGTCTTCCATAGACCCGTCAGGATGATTTGTGAAAATTTTAGTATGGAAAATATCGGAAAGTCGAGTTTTATTTGCCTTATTTCATCAGAAAAGATAAAAATACGTTTCAATATGTGTCTGAGCCCGGTGCCGACGATCATGATGATGGGGTGGATGCGGGAGTCCTGCAGCGGGCGCAGGCATCGGAGAAACGGCTTTCTTGCAAAGCGGTTTCGTACATGTTCGGCGGCGGAATAAAAGATTTTACTTTGTCCGGGAAACTGCTGTACAGGGTTTACCATGAACAATTCGTATGCAAATTATCTTTTACCCCGCTCAACGGATTCGGGTCGGGATTTTTCTCTAAGGTCGGATAATGGAAAAAAAAGACAGGATTGCGGACATCATTGATAATGTCCGCCGGGTGTTTCAAATACTGCATGAGCAGTCGAAAAAGGCGGAGAAGGAAACGGGCCTGACCTCTCCACAGCTCTGGGCGATCAAGGTGATCGCCGATTCGGCCCCGGTGCGGGTTTCGGAGTTGGCGCGCCGCATGTACCTTCACCCGGCGACGGTCGTGGGTATTCTGGATCGGCTTGAGGCGAGGGGATTGGCGAAACGCAGTGGATGTGAAAAAGATCATCGGGTTGTTCTGGTCGATCTGACGGATAAGGGGCGGAGCCTGGTGGTGTCCGCACCGGGCGTCGCACAGGGGTTTCTGGTGTCCGGCCTCGAACAATTGTCCGGCGATGTTCTGGAGGAAATAAACGGAGGGTTGAGCAAACTGGTTCAAATCTTCGGCGCTCAGAAAATCCCGCCCAAGTTGATCATGTCATCGGAGATGAACGTGCCCGGCGAAAGGCAGCAAAAAGGGTAGACAAAGCCGGGAGGATTTGCATGAGCGAACGGGAGAATGGAACCGGGGAACAGGGGACTTCCGCAGAAACTGGGATGATCATCTTCACGGATCTTGACGGAACCCTGCTGGATCGGGAGAGTTATGCATTCGATCAAGCCCGGTTCGCTCTCGGCAGGATCCGGGATCTGGCCGTTCCGTTGATCATCACGACCAGCAAAACGCGGGCCGAGGTTGAGGTTCTTCAGTGTGAGATGGGAATAGAGGAGCCGTTTATCACCGAAAATGGGGGAGGTGTGTTCTTTCCCCGGCTGTACCGGGGATTCCGGATAAAAGGTGCTTTCGAAAAGGGAGCTTACCAGTGTTTATGCCTGGGGAGATCCTATGAAGCCATCCGTGAATTTTTAAATGATGACGTCAAAGGCCGCCTGGCGGTTCGCGGTTTCGGGGATCTATCGGTCGAGGAACTCATGGTCCTGGCAAACCTTTCCCGGCAGGAGGCTGAACGGGCCCGCCGTCGTGAATTTGCGGAACCGCTTTGGATCGGAAATCCCGGGGATATTCCCCGATTGGCGGATCTGGCCGGTCGGGCGGGGTTGACGCTGACAAAAGGGGATCGTTTTTACCATCTGATTGACCGGCGTCAGGATAAAGGAAAGGCTGTGAAAAAGGTGACGGATATTTTCAGGGCAAACCTGGGACAGAACGTCCGGACCGTCGGTATCGGCGGCAGCCGCAATGATCTGCCCATGCTGGAAAACGTGGACGTGCCGGTTCTGATCCCCCATCCGGACGGGCACTATGAGGAAACCGGATTGCTGAATCCCCGGAAAGCGCCGTATCCGGGAAGCCGCGGATGGAACGCGGCGGTGATGGAGCTGTTCGATGATTTCACGAGAAACCCTCAGGGAGATATTTGATCATGCCTTAAGGTCGGTTTCCCCTGAAAGCATGATATGCCGGGATGTGATCCGGTCAGGTGACCGCCTCCAGATTCAGGGCGTTCCCTATTCCCTGGCCGGATTCGATCATGTCCACATATGCGGCAGCGGCAAGGCGGCGGCCAGGATGGCCGTTTCCCTGGAAGCGCTCCTGCAGGACCGGCTTGCCGGAGGAATCGTTGTGACCAACGAATCGGGATACCGGTCCGACGGATTGAAGTTTCTTACCTCTTCCCACCCCCTTCCGACGGAAAAAAGCCTGTCGGCGGCGGAAAACATGTCGAATTACCTGTCGCGGCTCTCCCCGAACGACCTCTGTATCTATCTGCTTTCAGGGGGGAGTTCGGCCCTGGTTGAAAAACCGCTGCCCCCCGTGACGCTGGCGGAATTTCAGGCGTTATCCTCCCTGCTCTTGAAAAGCGGCATGCGTATCGGTGAAATGAACGCGATCCGGAAACATCTTTCCACGGTGAAGGGGGGACGGCTGGGTAAACTGGTTCCGGGGCCGGTCATCGTTCTGGTCATTTCCGATGTGATCGGCGACGACCTGGAGGCGATCGGATCCGCTCCCTTCCATTCGGACCGTTCCACCTATCGGGATGTCCGGTCGATTCTGGAACGCCATGCGCTATGGGGCCAGGTTCCGGATTCCATACGCCGCGTCGTTGAAGACGGTCTTGCCGGCCGGATCGATGAAACCGTCAAGGCCGTTCCGGACCGTATTCACCATTACCTGTTGGGCAGCAATTTGAAATTTCTCGAGGAAGCAAAACGGAAAGCGGACGAGGCGGGGATCGACGCCCACATCATGACGTCGTCTCTATACGGCGAGGCCGGGGAAGTGGCGAAGGTTCTCGTTGGCCTGGCCCGGGAAATCAGGAAAACGGGGAATCCCTTTCGGCCCCCGGTATGCCTTCTTTTCGGCGGGGAGACGACGGTGACCGTGAGGGGATCCGGGACAGGAGGGCGCAGCCAGCAGTTGTGCCTTTCCTTCCTGGCGGAATCGGGTTTTTCCGCGGAGGGTATGCTGCTCAGCGCCGGTTCCGACGGCATCGACGGCAACTCCGATGCCGCGGGCGCCGTCGTCGACGACGGAACCATCGACAGGATGAACCGGTTGGGCCTCGATCCGGATTCTTATCTCAGCCGGAACGACGCCTACCATTTCTTCAGGCAGACGGGTGATCTGCTCTTCACGGGACCGACGGGAACCAATGTCATGGACATGCAGATTCTTTACATCGGGGGGTGAAAATGAAAGCCATTACGACGAGAAGATTTTCCACGGCCTTGCGAGACGCCGTCAGACAAAAGATCGAAGACCTGGGAGAGGTCGATTTTATGGTCGGTATCCCCTCCTATGGCAGCGATTCATCGATTACCCACGTCATTAACACGGTTTATAAAGGCCTCGACACATACTTTCACGGCAGCAGGGCCCTGATCATGGTATCCGACGGCGGGTCAACCGACGATACGCGGGATATCGCCCGGGGAGTTGAACTTGGTTCTTTTCATGTCGAGAAGATCGTGACGATTTATCGGGGTGTTCCAGGAAAGGGATCGGCCCTGCGGGCCGTTTTCGAGGCGGCCAGGTTTCTGAAGCCCCGGGCCCTGGCGGTGTTCGACGCCGACCTGGTATCGATCGAACCGGTCTGGGTCAAAAACCTCCTGGAGCCGGTCCTGGAGGGACATGATTTCGTCGCCCCCGACTACAATCGCTATAAACTGGATGGAACCATTACCAATACCATTGCCTATCATCTGACCCGGGCGCTTTACGGTTTTCGCATCCGCCAGCCCATCGGCGGGGATTTCGGCCTGTCCCTGCCCCTCATCCGGCATTATCTGGAACAGGAGGTCTGGGAAAGCGATGTGGCGAAATTCGGGATCGATATCTGGATGACCGTTACGGCGATCGTGAACGGATTCAACATCTGCCAGTCGAAACTGGGCGTGAAAGTGCACGGGAGGAAAGACCCGGCTGCGGATCTGGGCCCGATGTTCCGCCAGGTCATGGGAACCCTTTTCCGCCTGATGGAAACGACGAGTCATTTCTGGAAGGATGTGAAAGAGTCCCGGGATGTTCCGACGTTTGGAAATTACGTGGGAGGTAGCCCCGAACCATTTGAAATCAACCTGGAGGATCTGATTGAATATTTTCGAATCGGTTTCAGGAATTTCGGCGGTATCTGGAAGCAGATCCTCGACGAGAACGATTTCCGGGAGATTACGGCGCTGGCGGAGCAAACGGAGAGAAAGGCCTTTTATCTCTCCATCGCGGCATGGATAAGAATCGTTTACCGTTATGCCAACGCCTTTCACGAGACGCCCCGGCAGAGAATGAAGCTGCTGGACACCATGATTCCCCTTTACTATGCCCGGGTCGCGTCTCTCGTTCATGAGCTCGAGGACAGCGACGACGACCGCCTCGGTGAGTTCTTTTCCGGTCAGGCGAAGATGTTCGAGGACATGAAGGAATACCTGATCGACCTTTGGAAATAAGGAGTTGAATATGGCAGACTTCTATCAGCACGGAATCATTACGACCCTGCAGAAACTGGGCAAACGGGAGGACCACGAACTGGAGAAGGATCTGGATAAAATTACGCGGAAAAGACCGATTGCCCTTTTATTGCCCGCCCTGGTGTCGGAATTCGACGGCCCGGCCATCTCCGACATCCTGGACGAGTTGAAGAAAGTCAATTACATCCGGAAAGTCGTCCTGTCTTTGGACCGGGCCGATGAAAACCAGTTTAAAATGGTGAAGAAGGTCATGTCGGCCTTGCCCTGCGAAGTCCGGGTCGTCTGGCACGACGGGCCGAGAATGAGGAAACTTTACGACGAGCTGAGGCGGAATGAATTCCAGTTGGAACGTCCGGGAAAAGGACGCTCCGTGTGGATGACCATGGGGTATATTCTATCCGACAAGGACATCTATGCGATTGCCCTCCATGACACGGATATTCTGAGTTACCGCCGGGGCATGCTCTCCCGCCTCGTTTATCCCGTTGTTCATCCCGCTTTGGATTTCGAATTCAGCAAGGGCTATTACGCCCGGGTCAAAGAGAAGCTTTACGGCCGCGTGACGAGGTTGTTTTACACACCTCTGGTCGGGGCTCTCAAGAGAATATTGAGTTACAATGCTTTTGTCGAGTATCTGGGGAATTTCCGTTACGCCCTCTCCGGCGAATTTGCCTTTATCAGCAGCCTGGCGAGGGGCATCCGGATATCCCCCACCTGGGGGCTGGAGGTATCTCTTCTGAACGAGGTTTACCGCAAGACCTCCATCAATCGTATCTGCCAGGTGGAGATATCTGAAATCTATGATCACAAGCACCAGTCCCTCCAGAAGGAAAGTCCCGATGTGGGACTGATCCGGATGGCGACGGAGATTGCCGAAGCCCTTTTCAGAATTCTCAGCCAGGACGGCATCATCATGAGTCAATCCTTCTTCAGGACGCTCTACATGGTTTATATCGAAGAATCCCGCATCGCCATCGAGAAATACCATGCCCTGTCCCTGCTCAACGGCCTGAAGTACGACCGGCATGGAGAAATCGAGGCGTCGGAGGCTTTTGTCCATTCTCTGAAGGTGGCGACGGAAAGCTTCATGGCGGATCCCGTCGGCCTTCCCATGATGAAAGCCTGGGTCAGGGTGACGGCGGCCATCCCGGATTTCTCGGAGCGTTTTATCGAAGCCGTCGATTTGGATAACGAATAGGATCCGGCGGGCCCGGCGCGGATCGTTGCCGCGCCGCTCCACGGCGGTTGCTCCGGATGATTTGGAATTCCCGCACTGGTGTGCTGGGTGGGGGGGCCTTGCCGTTCATGGCGGATTGGTTCGGCAGGGAACCGTTCCGGAATCCGGGTCTGAAAAAATGAACAACATGGGGGGTGCATGGACCGTCAAGAGGTCGCGGAAAAAATCTCCACGATGGGCGAGGTGGACATCCTGGTTGGGATTCCCAGCTACAACAGCGCGAAAACGATCGCCCATGTCGTCAAAGCCGTCGAAGCGGGGCTTTTCAAGTATTTTCCCCATTGCAAATCGCTGCTGGTGAATTCCGACGGCGGCTCCACCGACGGGACGATGGAGGCCGTCAGGGATACGACGGTTGATCTGGAGTCCATCCTGATCGACCGTAAAGCCGATCAGTTCCGCAAGTTCGTTACGCCCTACCACGGGATTCCCGGAAAGGGAAGCGCTTTCCGGACGATTTTTGAAATCGCCCGCGATTTGAATGTCAAGGCATGCGCTGTCGTCGATTCGGACCTGCGCAGCATCACTCCGGAATGGATTGAACTGCTGATCAAACCGGTGCTCGAAGACCATTACGATTATGTTTCCCCTTATTACATGCGCCACAAATACGATGGTACGATCACCAATTCCATCGTTTATCCTCTCACGAGGGCCCTTTACGGAAAGAGGATCCGGCAGCCGATCGGCGGCGATTTCGGATTCTCCGGCCGGCTGGCCTCTTTTTATCTCACAAAGGATGTTTGGGAAACCGACGTGGCCCGGTTCGGCATCGATATCTGGATGACGACAACGGCAGTGGCCAACGGCTTCAGGATCTGCCAGGCATTCCTGGGGGCGAAGATTCATGATGCGAAAGATCCGGGCAGCGATCTCAGTGCCATGCTGCACCAGGTGGTCAGCTCGGTTTTCAATCTCATGGAGGAATACGCCGGTGTGTGGCGTGATATTTCGAAGTCGGAACCCGTACGAACCTTCGGTTTTGCTTATTCGGTCGGCCTGGAACCGATCCATGTCAATCTGAACAATATGATCGAGAAATTCCGTATGGGAATCAGGGACCTGGACGTCCTGTACCGGGCCTTCCTGCCCGAGCCGCTTCTTGAATCCCTGCACCGCCTCGCCGAAGCGCCGAAAAACCGTTTCCTGTACCCGGACCGGGATTGGGTCCGGACGGTCTTTTATTTTGCCCTTGCCTGTCATCGGCGGGTCATGAGCACCGAGCACATCATCAAGTCCCTCACCCCCCTTTATCTCGGCAAGGTGTCCTCCTTCGTCATCGAAACGTGGGACAGTACGGCGGATGAGGTGGAACAGCGGCTTGAAGAACTTTGCCTCGCCTTTGAAAAGGCCAAGCCGGAATGGATCGAATTGTGGGACGAGCGACAATAGACTCCCCTTGGACCTAGGAGGTTGCCATGGAAAACTTACTTGAAAAAATCATTACGGAACCCCTGAAGGATTTCCTGCAGCGATTGGCCCATTTTCTTCCGAACTTTTTATCGGCCCTGATTGTATTTTTGATCGGCCTGCTGTTCGCCTGGGTTGTCAAAGCGGTGATCCTGAGGCTGTTCAAGCTCCTGAGACTCGATGCTTTGTCTGCCCGATCCGGGTTTACGGAAGCCCTGAAAAAAATGTCGGTCAAGGACCCGCCGGAAAAGCTGATGGGACGCTTTTTCTATTGGCTGACGGTGATCATCTTCTTCATCGTTTCCCTTTACCTCCTGGAATTGCCGGCAATAGAGCAGCTTCTGGAAAAACTGCTCCTGTACCTTCCCAACGTGCTTGTTGCCGTCGTCATTCTGGTAGTCGGTTTTCTTCTCGCTAACTTCCTGGGTCGCACGGCCCTGATCGCTTCCGTTAACGCCGGGATCGGATTCGCCGGTTTCTTATACAGGACGATCAAGATCATCGTGGTCCTGCTTGCTTTCGTGATGGCCCTGGAGCAACTGGGCATCGCGCGCAGCACGGTCGTTACGGCATTCACCATTGTTTTCGGCGGATTGGTCTTTGCCCTTTCCCTGGCTTTTGGCCTCGGGGGTCGGGGGATTGCCAGGAGGTACCTGGAGAAGCGTTTCAAGGTGAACGACGAAGACGAGAATAACGAGATCCGGCACATCTAGTTTTATCCGGCCGGTTCCAGGAAAATACGTCATCGGCAGAGAGAGGAAGAGAATCCCCGCCACCTCGCCGGCGGAAGCGGGGGGGCTGCCGGTCCGGACCGGTGCGGCACCGGTTGGCCGGATTCGGTCTCCTGTCATGAATTGAACCATCTGCGGATAAAATATCCCAGTTTCCTTTTCGGGGGGAGGGATCTCCTGATCTCTTTCAGTGCCTTTCTCGCGGCCTGTTCCCCGTCACGGATGAAATCGGACGCCCGTGAAAAGTCAGCCCAATGGAAATCACGCATGGTCGCCCTGATCACGATGTCGGCCTTTTCCAATTCATGGTTTTTCAGCCTATCGGCCGTGATTTCGCCGGCCCGGCTGATGACATCCGCTGCCGTTTTCAATTCCCCTTTCAAAGAAATATTCCGGTCGACGGTGACGGCGATGACCATGTCGGCCCCGGCGTTTTTGAGAACATTGACCGGAACGAGGCTGATTATGCCCCCGTCTGACAGAAGCATTTCCCCGTTTCTGAACGGATCGACCGCTCCCGGAACGGCACAGCTTGCGAGAACCGCGTCTTGGAGGGATCCCTCGGAGAAGACAACCGGATTCCCGGTAACGAGATCCGTGGCGACGGCGCGGAAGGGGATTCGGGTTTCCTGAATCGGTATTTCCGGAATGAAAAAATCGATCATCGGGCGGAAATCGTAAACGGGGATTGCGCCCGGTTTAAAGAGGGTTCGTGTCCGGTGAAAACCGGATTTGAAGAAGCGGAAGATTCTTCCGGCGGGTCCCGGCTTGTCGCCGTTTCGGGAAGGAGCGAGGGAATGAATGATGGAAGACCGGAACGCCGGGCTCGCCAGATAATCCGCAGCCTTTTTTTCCAGTTCTTTCGGCGTGACACCGCAGGCATAGGCTGCTCCTATGATGGCTCCCATGCTTGTGCCGGCGATCATATCGACGGCCACCCCCTCTTTTTCCAGGACGGACAGGACACCGATATGAGCCAGCCCCCTTGCGCCGCCTCCTCCTAATGCAAGGCCGATTTTTTTATCAAACCAGGTCATAAAAAAAAGAACTCTCCCCGGCTTTCCCTGCCGGAATGCCGCTTCCTGCACCGGCGCAGGAAGCGAAAATTTCACGTTTGACCGAAGCAATATCCGGTGACGGTGACAAACCACACCAGGATTTTTTCTGTCATAAGTTGTTCGGGTTCTCAAGAATTTTTTGAGGCTGCCCAGCCGTCAAGCTTCGAAGGGCCGGTTATTGCGGATTCCCCTTCATGATTTCCGGGCAGTTTTGGATAACGAGGAGCGTCGGCGACAAGGCATCTTCTGTCATATCAGATTGCATTCGCTGGGAATGACAAAGCAGACAAATCTTTCACGGGAGGCCTGATGTACGTTAAAATGAGCGGAAGGAGAAGGCGGAATCGCATTTTGCACGGTTATCCCGGCAGCTCCCCTCTTCAGGGGAACAGCCGGGATGCAGCGGGTTTTTTCCTGTGAAGGCCGATACTCGGTCGATCTTCACTTTTCCTGGCTTGGAATATTTCCTTATGCGATCGTCATCAGAACCGAATCCGCCGCAAACACTTCCCCTTCCTTGATGTTAATCGCACTGATCACGCCCGCACCCGGAGCGGTTACCGGCATTTCCATCTTCATCGCTTCCATGACGAGAACTTCGTCATCTTCCCTGACTGAATCCCCCACCTTAACATTGATCCGGACCACCTTGCCTTCCATGGGAACCGTTACATCCTGACTCATAATGCATCCTCCTGTTTTTATGTGTAATTATTTTGCAGCACGTTCTAAAGTGCGGATCGGTTCTCTATTCCTTGAAACGGTTGTCTTTCCCTTTGCCGATATGCCCAACACCGCTTGTTTTTATACCCCCATCCATGCCCATGGCCGGGGACGACAGATCGCTCACGTCAACATGAAATCGAATTGCAATTCCCCTTGTATGGCAACAGGCTGAATTCATTTTGACCGGGGAGGGAGTTCGTCCATTTTCTCATCCTGTGCCGCAACTGCCTTCCTAAAGTCCCTGATGGCCTTGCCGATCGAACTTCCTAATTGCGGGAGTCTGCCCGGTCCAAAGATAATCAGTGCGATACCTAAAATAACGAATAACTCGGGCATTCCGATGCTTCCCATTTTTGATCTCCCTGATTGTGACGAACCGCCCCTGCCTCTCGGTCAACATTGGATGCCCCGGAAAACGATCCTGATTAATTCTGCAACCTCCGCAGGAGAGAACGTTCTGTCAATATTCCCCATCGAATGGATTCTAAACAGGCTCCGTGCTTTGATACCGGCTCGGAAATTCACGACACTATACGGTAAATCGGCAAAATGTAAATATAATTACATATTATAGAAAATATAAGCAATATACATGCATTAATATTAAAATAACCAATAAGATAGAATGCTTGGTTGCGTGATCGCGACATTGCCGCAACAGCCTGCTGTATCCAGATGCGAAGGAGGAATGGTTTGTCGGAGCGAAAAGGTGGATGAACCCGTAACAAATTCTGTTTTGTCCAGGGAGCGCAAGCGGCGAAGAATCTCTTGCCCGGGGCAGTTACCGGAGGTTTTCGAGAGAAGAATCTCCCTGATAAGACGCTGATCCCATGAATTTGACAAGGACTTCCTCTTTTCGGGTGCGGTTTATATGTGGCACCAACGACGAAATCGTGCTATCGGTGTGTCCGTTGAAAGCGGGTGCGTTGCGTCTGGAACCTTCGGGCCGGGCAACGGAGACCCATCATTTCTATGGGGCGCATTTTTTGCGGATATGAAATCCATCATTCATGCGGGGGGAATTTTTCGTCCTGGAAAGGAGTTCCTGTGATGAACCGGGGTGTCGGGATTATGCTTATCGTGGCGATTCTGTCGATTTGCTGGCAGGTCGTGTCTTTGGCCGCAGAGGGGGACGGAAGAGAGCCGTTTCGGATGGAAGAGGTGGTCGTGACGGCATCCCCGATCATCGAAGGCAACCGGGTGAGCGATTACGGTGGTCAGGTGAGTATTGTGACCAGGGAGCAGGTTGCAGACCTCAACGCCCAAGACCTTCCATCGGCCCTGCGTCGTGTTCCCGGTGTCGGCATCTCCCGTCACAATGCGATCGGAAGTTTCGGAGGGGCCGAGGGCGGGTCAATCACCATCCGGGGCATGGGGAGTTCGCGTCCCGGCGCGGAGATCCAGACCTTCGTCGACGGAATTCCTAAATTCGTGAGCGTCTGGAGCCATCCCCTGATGGACACCTTGAGCGTCGACCCCGTAGAGAGCATCGAGGTTTACAAGGGGGCCCAGCCGCTTCAATTCGGGAATGCGGCTTTCGGTGCCGTGAACATGGTGACCAAGCGGCAGAGGGAAGAGGGGTTCGCCACCCGCCTCCAGGGAGCCTACGGATCCTATGACACACTGGTCGAAGTGCTCGAACATGGAGGCAGGGTCATGGAAACGGATTACTACGTGGTCCAGAGTTTCCGGAGCTCCGGCGGCCACCGGGACCATGCCGGGGGGCAGCTCCAGGAGGCTTTCGCGCGGGTGGGCCACCGGCTCACGGAGAACTGGTACGTTTCATTGACGGCCAACCGGACGGATAATTACGCCGATGACCCCGGTCCCCGGGATAGACCGCAGGCGGCCCAGGGGACCTATAAAACGGAAGACAACATGACCGTCGCGACCCTGTCCCATGACTTCCCGGGAATAAAGGGCGATCTCAAGGCGTACTGGAACGGCGGTAAGGCAAGCTGGATCGACCAGTATGACCTGGCAAAATTCTTCCACTACGACACGATCACCGACTACGACAATTACGGCCTCCATACCCGGGAGAATTTTGTGCCTTGGGACGGCGGGTCCCTCTTGGCCGGGCTCGATCTCGATTTCTTCAGCGGCAAGGTAGAGATCGACAGGGAGGCGCCCCGCCAAGATGCATCCTTTCCACGGGAAACCTTCCGGATCCTTTCCCCCTATGTCGGCTTTTTCCATAAGATTCCTGTGGACGAAAAATGGAACCTCATCCCCTCGGCCGGACTTCGGTACTACAACCACAGCGATTTCGATTCCCAGTGGGCTCCCCAGGCCGGTATCGTCCTGAAAAATCCTGACACGGACATCCATGCCTCCTACGGCAGAGGGGTCAGTTATCCGGGCATCTTCGCGGCGGCCCAGTCGCGCCTGTTCTGGGGCGGCAATGATCGCTGGAAGGATCTGGATGCGGAAACGGTGGAGCATTTCGAGGCAGGAGTCTCCCATTCCTTTTCCCCGAAGCTCCGGGCGGATATCACCTTTTTCCGCGATAAGGGGCGGAACCGTTTCATCCTGGTCACGGTCTCCGGACCACCACACTACGAGAACATCGCCGAGTTCCGGGTACAGGGTGTGGAAACCGCAGTGACGTACACTCCGGCGAGGGATTTCTCGACCTTTGTCGGAGCAACCTGGATGGCGGACCGTTCGCCCGACAACCTTCCCTATGTCCCCGAGTGGTCCGCCTCGGCCGGTATGAACTGGCGTTTTCTCGGGAAATTCCGCTTGTGCCTCGACGCCCTCTGGCAGGACAGCCAGTACGTCGCCAATACGCGGTCTGTCGACTACGGAGGCAGCACCATCGCCGAAGTGGGGGGGCTTTTTCTTCTGAATGGAAAGATCGCCTGCGATTTCGGGTTCCGATCAGCCGGGCTTTCGGGTGAGATCTTTCTGGCTGGAGAGAACCTGACGGACGAGGACTACGCCTACAAGAAGGACTACCCCATGCCGGGGATTACGGGGATGGTGGGTGTAAACCTGAAATTCTGAGGTACGGAGTGCTGACCGAAACATTGGCCAACCCTTCTTAGATCAAAAAAAGGGCTAACCGGTGAACCGGCTAACCCCTTGTGTTCAAATGGTGCCGAAGCCGGGATTTGAACCCGGACAGGCGTACGCCCACTAGACCCTGAACCTAGCGCGTCTACCAATTCCGCCACTTCGGCACGTGGCTTCTCTATACCGATGACCTAAATCCTTGTCAAGGTAAAAATGAACTTGAAATTGACGAAGTTAATGCTATGGTAGGGCGCAAATGCGGAGGCTTGAGAAAGATACCCTATCCTATGAAGATTTTCAGGTCCCTTGAGGAACTCACCCCCGATTTCCGCGATGCTTATGTCACGATCGGAAATTTTGACGGGGTTCACGTCGGGCATCGTTATATTTTCAACCGGATCATCGAGGAGGCGCATCAGGCCGGTTCGAAGGCCGTCGTGATCACCTTCGATCCCCACCCCAAGATGGTGCTCCATCCCGAGCGCCGTCCTTTCTACCTGATTGCGACCCTGGAGGAGAAAATGGCCCTCCTGGAGGAGATCGGGATTGACGGCGTTCTCCTCATCCCGTTTTCCCTTGAGTATGCCAGAACCACGGCGCAGTCGTTTGTCTGCGATGTTCTGTGGAAGTCGTTCCGGGTGAAGAAGGTCTTTATCGGTCATGACTACACCTTCGGCCGCGGCAAGGAGGGAAAGCAGCAACTTCTGGAGGACTACGGGAAAAAACTCGGATTCGGTGTGGCCGTCATCGACGCGGTCAAGGTGGGCGATTTGATCATCAGCAGCACATTGATCCGCAATCTCATCCTCGACGGAAAGGTGGAAATGACGGCGGATTTTCTGGGGAGGCCTTACAATTTGAGGGGGACGGTCGTGCAGGGATATCGGAGAGGAACCGGCCTGGGCTTTCCGACGGCCAATCTGGTGCCGGAAAAAGTTCTTGTTCCCCGGACGGGCGTTTACGCCGCCGTAGTCGTTCTGCGGGATGAAAGGTACGCTGCGGTTCTGAACATCGGATTCAACCCGACTTTCGGGAACGATGAAATGACCATAGAAGTTCACCTGCTTGATTTTAAAGGAGAGATCTATGGAGAAACCCTGCAGGTTTATTTCATCGACCGGCTCCGGGAGGAACGTTCCTTTGCGTCGCCCGAGGAACTGGCCCTGCAGATTCAAAAAGATGTCGTCCTGGGGAAGGAACGGCTGAAACCCTATCTTCCCGGTGGAGAAAAGAACGATCTCCCCCTTCCCTTTGGGAGGCAGAAAAAATAAAGAGAAGGGGGAGTCCTTAGGGTACAATCAAATTTCAGCCTGTTCGTCGCGGTAACGACCGTAGCGATACATGACGGACAGGGTTTCCGTTGCCATTTCGACAGTCGAGTAAACCGGGAATCCCGCCTTCTCCATGGCGATCACGTCTTCCATCATGAACTCCTTGCAGGCGACGCAGGTCAGGATCGGTTTTCCCTTGTAGTTGAGCGATTTCAAGGGTTCGATGAACGAACCGAGTATTTCTCCCTGGAGAACGACGATCAATCCCCCCACGTCGTCGCTGTCGATTCCCAGTTGGAGGGTTTTCGTCAGTTGATCCGCGTCCATGCTGAAGGAAAAATCCACGGGGTTCAGATTCTTGACATAGTCCGGCAGAATCTCAAGGAGGCGCTCCTTCCGTTCGGGTTCCAACTCGGCCAGCCTCATTCCGTTCAAATAAAGGACATCCGTGGCGGCCACGCCCAGGGAGCCCGTGTAGGTGACGACCAGGGCGCTGTTTTTGAAGGGAATGGGCTGCCTTGCGAAGGCCTTCGTGAGGCCGAAGAGGTGCTCGTTATCCCGCGCCCGGATGATGCCGCTCTGCCGGAAAGCGGCGGCGTTGATTTCATCGTTTCCCGCCAGCGACGCCGTGTGCGATGCGACGGCCTTCTGGCCCGCTTCGGTCCGACCGGACTTGAGGACGATGACGGGTTTCTCGGCGGTAACCTTCTTCGCCACGTCGATGAACCGCCTGCCGCTTGTCACGTCTTCCATGTAGATGGATATGACATCAATGTTGTCATCCGTGCCCAGGTATTCCAGGATATCCGTTTCGCTGATGTCCATCTTGTTGCCGATGGTGGCGACGATACCGAAATTCATGACATGGCGCAAGCCCGTCAGGATGCCCGCTGCGTAAACGCCGGCCTGGGCGATCATGCCGATGTTGCCCTTTCCCATCTCCTCGATGAGGCCGATGGACTGGACCATGTTGTGGTGCGTGTTGATGACTCCGGAGCAATTTGGCCCCAGCAGGCGCGCGCCGGCCTTCTCTATGATTTCCTTGATTCGGCGTTGGGCTTTCTTCCCATCTTCGCCCGTTTCGGCGAAACCCGCCGTTTCGACAACGATATACCGGACGCCCTTTTGACAGCACTGAGAAATCGCTTCCTCGGTCGCCGCGGCCGGAACGATGACGATGGCCAGGTCGACGGGATCGGGAACGTCGGTGATTTTTGCGTAAGCCTTGACGCCCTGAACTTCGTCCGCCTTGGCGTTGATCGGGTAGAGTTTCCCCTGGAATTGATGGAAAAGAAGGTTACGGAAAACATTGTAGCCCAGCTTTCCCGGTACGCCCGACGCCCCCAGGACGGCAATGCTTTTGGGATAGAAAAAGTCGTGGAGACCTTCGGTTGCAACCCTCCGGGACGCTGCCTCGGGAATTTCACCGACGAACATCCGTGCATCGACGACAATATTGTCTTCCGGGTAGAGGAAAACCGGGTTGAGATCAAGTTCCCGGATTTCCGGGAAAAGGGTCACGAGATCGGAAATCTTCAGGATGAGGTTGATCAGGGCTTCCCGGTCCACCCGCTGCCCCCGGTAGCCGGTGAGCAGGCGATGTCCCTTGATTTCCCCGATCATGGCCTCGACGTCCTCCCGCGTGACCGGCAAAATCCGGAAGGTCACATCCTTCAGTACCTCCACGAAAATGCCTCCTAACCCGAACATGAGGACCGCACCGAAGTTTGGATCCCGGGTTACGCCGATGATGGCCTCCAGCCCCGGTTCGGCCATCTTCTGTACGGAAATGCCGATGACGTGCTGGTAGCGGAACGTCTGCATCATCTCTCCGTAGGCGGTTCTGACGGCGTCGTCGTTCCGGAGATTCAGCTTGACGCCTCCCGCATCGGTCTTGTGGACGATATCCGGGGAAACGACCTTCAGCACGACGGGGTAGCCGATGGACCGGCTCATCTCGACAGCCTCGTCTTCGGAACCTGCAACCAGGTAACCCGTTGTATCGATCCCCAGTGTTTCGAGTATTTCCTTGCACTCATGCTCCATCAGGTATGTACGGTTTTCCCGTTTCGCCTGGAGAAGAATCTCGTTTATGTCGTCCCGGAAATCCGGGATAGCCGGGGCCGGCTGACCGGCCTGGATTTCGTCCGGTTTGATTTCCTGGAGGGAAACCTCCGTATAACGATCTGCGTCTTTCATGTCGATGACTGGTCCTTCCTTGTGTAGAGTAGGTTAACCCCGTTCGGGCCTTTTGGAAGAATTCATAGCACACTCGGGAAAAAGGGACTATCCGACGATCTTTCCTTTTCCGGTAGGACGTCTGCTGAATGTTTTGAAGGGGTTTGTCTGACAGGAGGAACGGGATGATCGACGAAGAAAAAAGGGGCAACCGATAGGCGCCCCTTTTCATAGAGGATCAGATGATCTTTAACGTTTGCGGAGACGTGGATACCAGCGGCTTCGCACATCGCATTCGATGGGAAGATCCCCGGCCAGTTTCTCCGCGATTTCCTTGATTCGGGAGACGTTGCGCTGGTCTGCAACGACGGCGCGCATGATGAGGCCGTACTCCGGCATTCCGTCCTCCTTGGGATCCACAGTCAGCAGAAAGGTGTTGAAGGTCGGGTCCGTCGCGATGCCCGCCTTCACTTCCGCCGCCCGGAAGCGCAGGGCGATGACGGCCTGCGACGCCTCCGAGTAGAGTTTTTCCTTTTCCGCGATGGCCGCTTTGACGATCCGGATAATCTCTTCCGGCGTGTTCCGGCTCGTATCGAAGTGGAAGTCGTATTCCCGGGCGTCGTCCCAGGCACGGCCGTAGAGAAGATAAACCGCACCGGCCATTTCCCGGTCCGCCTTGTCGATGAGCCATTCGGCGTTCTCCGTGTTCACATTGTACTTGGCCGTGACTTTCTGGATGCGGGACTGCATCGGGGCTTCGATGCGGATGCCCAGGTGATGCCTGACTCCCTTCAGCAGAAAATTGGCCCCCCGGCCGACAATGACGTAATTGTTCTTCAGGGCGTGGCTGTAGATGTTGCACTGGGTCAGGGCGACGTACCCTCGGTAGGACCACTCGTGCCGCTCCCAGAGATCGGGTTTGTTTTCGTCGAAATACTTCGCCTTCTCTTCCCATTTACCGCCGGCCTGCTTCATGTCGTCTAGGATCATCTGCCGGTCCAGGTAGGCGTAACCCAGTTCCTTCGCGATGGCGGCGCCGATTTCTTCGGCGCCGCAGCCGAACTGTCTCGATATGGTTAAAATTGCCATAGTGACCTCTTCTGTTGGTTAAAGGTAAATCCTGAATATTTGACTACCATTCTTCCCCTGCCCGCACGGGCAGGGGAAGAGATCCGCTATTTTGCGAAGGGAAGAACCCAGATGGCCATGCCGATGCCGTAGCAGACCACCAGGGAAACGAGAACGTAAGGCGCCGAGATGGAGAGGAATTCTCCCAGACCGACGGTCCGCTGGTCTTCCTTTTCTCCCAGGTTCTTCGCCACGAACAGCGCCGGGGCGCCGGCGATGGTCAGGTTGCTTCCCAGGGTGCCCGCCCACAGGAGCATC
>Ga0228535_1001263_pt1 | contig 42793 bp, 37 predicted proteins | sample SJ1metagenome_FD_168457 | JGI IMG/M metagenome (GOLD analysis project Ga0228535, IMG submission 168457) | Enriched culture of PCE-dechlorinating microbial communities from Ithaca, New York, USA - SJ1 | ecosystem: Engineered > Modeled > Simulated communities (microbial... > Unclassified | place... | reverse complement strand
CTTGTGTATCATACTTTGTCTAATGCTTCCCGCAGACTTCTTATATATTTATACACTTCATCCCGGGCCTTGTTTTCATCATTTAGATTGTTTTCAATCCGTTCAATTACGGAACTGCCTACAATAGCCCCATCAGCCATACTTGCAATCCGGGCGGCAGTATCCGGAGAGGATATGCCAAATCCTACGGCCAGTGGCAAATCGGTTTCAGCCCGTATCCTTCTCAGAAAGCCTTCCAGTCCCTCGCCGATCTCTTTCCTGCTGCCGGTAACTCCGGTCACGGATACACAATAAATAAATCCCCGGGCCAGCCGGGCTATCTTTTGCAGTCTTTGTTCGGTGCTTGTAGGCGCTGCCAGGAAAATAAGGTCAACACCGCTGCTATCCGTAACTTCTTTTAACATCGCTGCCTCTTCCGGCGGCAGGTCCGGAACAATCAGCCCGTCAATCCCCGCTTCTACAGCTCTCGAAACAAAACGCTCCAACCCGCAGCGATAAACAGAGTTATAGTAAACCATGAGAAGCAGGGGGCATTTGACACGGGGGCGGACCCTCGCTGCCAGGCCGAAAATCTTCTCAATAGTTATACCTCCGGCCAGAGCTCGCTGGGAGGCTTTTTGAATGGTGGGACCGTCCGCTACCGGGTCAGAATAGGGTATGCCCAGTTCAATCAGGTCTGCCCCCGCTTTTTCCAATTCCGGCACAAGCTTTTCTGTAAATTCCGGCGCAGGGTCGCCGCAACTGATATAAGGAATCAGCGCTTTTTTTCCAAGTGATTTCAGTTCGCTGAATTTCTGTTCTATTTTACTGCTCACAATTTCCACCCCCCAAGAGTTTCGCCACTGTTTCCACGTCTTTGTCACCACGCCCGGACAGGTTGACGACAATAACATGTTCAGGTTTCAGTTTTGGCGCCAGCTTCCTGACATAAGCCAGAGCATGGGCGCTTTCCAGCGCCGGGATGATGCCCTCGAGACGGGCCAGCAGTTGGAAAGCTTCCAGGGCCTCTTCATCAGTTACGGAAACATATCTGGCCCGTCCGCTGTCCTTATAATAACTGTGCTCGGGTCCGACCCCCGGATAGTCCAGCCCCGCGGAGACGGAATGGGCTTCGATGATCTGCCCGTCCCCATCCTGCAGTATATAGCTTTTGGCCCCGTGCAAAACCCCCCTGCTGCCGGCTGTCAGCGAGGCAGCGTGCCTGCCCGTCGCAATGCCATGACCGGCCGCTTCAACCCCGATTTTTATCACTTCATCATACCCGGCAAACGGGTGAAAAATACCCATGGCGTTACTCCCCCCGCCTACACAGGCAACTATATAATCGGGATGGCGTCCCTTTACACTCATCACCTGTTCCTTCGTTTCCTCCCCGATGATGCTCTGGAAATCGCGCACCATGGTCGGATAGGGATGGGGTCCTACGACCGAGCCGATACAGTAGTGGGTATCTTTGACATTGGCTACCCAATGGCGCAGGGCTTCATTAGTGGCGTCTTTCAGCGTTCTGGAACCGGATGTCACCTCTACCACCTGCGCCCCCAGCATCTTCATGCGGAAGACATTGAGTGACTGGCGTCTGACATCCTCTTCACCCATGAAAACGACACATTCGAAGCCCAGCAGGGCCGCTGCCGTGGCTGTAGCCACCCCGTGCTGTCCCGCCCCGGTTTCGGCAATCACCTTGTTCTTACCCATTTTTTTGGCCAGCAGGGTCTGTCCCAGGCTGTTGTTGATTTTATGCGACCCGGTATGGTTCAAGTCCTCTCTTTTTAAATAAATCATGGCCCCACCCAGGTACTTACTCAGCCTTGCTGCCAGGTACAAAGGAGAGGGCCTTCCCACGTAATTCTTGAGATAAAACCCCAGTTTCTCCTGAAAGGACGGGTCTTTCCCGTAGGCCAGATAGGCCTGCTCCAGTTCCTCCAGTGCCGGCATCAGCGTCTCCGGTACGAACTGGCCTCCGAAATCACCGAAGTATCTGTCCATTTTTTAACCCCCTAGCTGTTTGAATAAATTCCTTTAATATCAGATGGTCTTTCCTGCCCGGCGCCTTCTCCACCCCACTGCTTACGTCTATCCCGAACGGCTTGACGGTCCGGACAGCCTGCCGGATATTTGCGCACTTAAGGCCCCCTGCTATAATCAGAGGTACTCCCCGCCACTCCTGCCGGGGAACCCCCTCCCACGGAAAGGTTTTTCCCGTACCTCCGGCCTGCCCGGGCACATAAGTGTCCAGCAGTATCCTGTTAACACAGCCTTCCGCCAGGTAAGGCAAAATTGCCGCATTGTCAATTTTATCGCGGACACGAAAGGATTTGATAATACAGTAATCACGAAGCCCGCCGCAGTACACAACGGTTTCCTCCCCGTGCAGCTGCAGACCCGTCAGCCCGCAGTATTGCGCGGTTTCCTTGACGGTATCCATGTCCTCATTGACGAAAACACCGATTTTTTCAATCTCCCTGGGCAGCCGCTCCGCAATGAGCCGGACCATATCCGGCTCCACCCTTCTTGGGCTTGGCGCAAACACAAAACCCAGCGCGTCCGCTCCTGCGGCAAAAGCGGCCAAAGCATCATCCATGTTGGTAATCCCGCACACTTTTATCCATACCATCGTTAATCACCTGCCCGCCAGTTCCCTTACTTTATCCGCCATCCGGGGACTGGTGATAAGCGCTTCGCCCACCAATACCGCGTCAACACCGGCGTCAGCCAGCAGCCTGATATCGCCTGCCGTGGCAATACCGCTTTCGCTTACCAGCAGCCGCCCTTGGGGAATCAGTTCGGCCAGCTCCAGCGTGGTCTGCAGGTTTGTTTCAAAAGTGCGAAGATCCCGGTTATTAATGCCGATTATCTCCGCCCCCGCCTCCAGCACGGTTTCAAGTTCTGACCGGGAATGCGTTTCTACCAGGGCGTCCATCCCCAGTTCCCTGGCTATCCTTATATATCCAGCCAATTCTTTCCTTTCAAGTACTGCCGCAATCAGTAGGACTGCATCGGCCCCCAGGACACAGGCCTCAAAAATCTGGTAGGGGTCAATGATAAAGTCCTTGCGCAAAAGCGGCAGTCCTACCTCCTTGCTGACCTGTTCCAAAAAGACGGGGCTGCCCTGAAAAAATGCCTCATCGGTCAGGATGGAAACAGCCGCAGCCCCGTTGGCTTCGTAGCAGGAAGCAATTTGTACGGGGTCAAAATCATGACGTAAAATCCCTTTGGAAGGCGAGGCTTTCTTCACCTCCGCAATAAGGCCGATCCCTTCCATAGACAGGGCGTTTTTAAAAGCGTGCCGTTTTTTAGAAGAAGGCAGCCGCTTTTTCAGCGCCGACAGCGGGACCAGTTTCCTTTGCCTTGCTATTTCCTCTTTTTTATGGGTAATTATCCTTTCCAATATCATGTTTATCCTCCGCCTGACGTGCCGGCTTTCTTCAATGCGCGGCACATTTTTCTTTATTCATATTATTGCTGGCCCGAACCAGCAGCTCCAGTTTTTCCAGGGCGCGGCCGGAATCAATGCTTTCTTCAGCCAGTCTTATCCCTTCACGCATATCTTCTGCTGCGCCGCTGACCAACAGCGCGGCCCCTGCGTTCATAACCACGATATCGCGGCACGGGCCTTTTTCTCCTGTCAGTACGCTTCTGGTAATTGCTGCGTTTTGGCCGGCATCCCCGCCCTGCAGTTGCGCTAATGTCGCCCTGGGAAAGCCGAAGTCTTCCGGCCGGATGACAAAATCCTTGATTCCCCCCTGTCGCAGGCTGCTTATCCTGGTAGGCCCCATCGTAGAAATTTCATCAAGACCGCCGGCTCCATGTACGACATAAGCGCTCTCCACTCCCAGCCGATCCAGTACCCGGGCCAGGGTCCCGGTCAGCTCGGGGCAATAAACTCCCAGTACCTGTGATTTGGCGCGCGCCGGGTTGGTCAGGGGACCCAGGATATTGAAAATACTGCGTATGCCTATCTCTTTTCGCGGTCCGATCGCGTACTTCATGGCTTTATGAAAAACGGGCGCATACAAAAACCCGATGCCTGTTTCCCGAAGAACCGTTTCTACCTGTCCGGGTTCCAGGTCCAGGTTGACACCGAGGGCCTCTAACAGATCGGCGCTCCCGCTCTTGCTGGAAACGGAGCGGTTGCCGTGTTTAGCTACCGGTACGCCTGCTCCCGCCACCACAAAGGCCGTCGTGGTCGATATATTGAAAGTCCCGCTGTGATCCCCTCCCGTCCCGCAGGTATCCACCAGCACGGAATGAGCAGATGACACAGGAAAGGCTTTCTCCCTCATGGCCCGGGCGCAGCCGGCAATTTCCTCCACAGTCTCGCCCTTCATCCTTAAGGCTGTCAGCAGGCTGCCAATCTGCGCGGGGGTTGCCCCCCCTTCCATGATTAAGAGCATAATGCCTTCCGCTTCTTCAATATTCATGTCTTCTCCGTCCACCACTTTATTAATCATTTCTTTTAGCATCTAAACTCTTCTCCTCTCACCTCAAATCCGGTATCCGACTATCCGGGATAATCATTACTATTCAGCCGGCCAGAAAGTTCCTTAACAGCTCCATCCCGTATTCGGTCGCGATAGATTCGGGATGGAACTGCACCCCGAAGGTGGGGTGATTCTTGTGTTGAACTGCCATGATCATTCCATCCGCCGTTTTGGCGGTAATCTCCAGCGTTTTGTTATCCTTGTCATTATCAAGTATGAGCGAATGATAGCGGGTCACTTTTATTTCCTGGGGAATACCCGCGAAGAGCCCTTCCCCCGAATGACGGATAACCGAAGTCTTACCGTGGACAGGTTCGCCTGCCGGTACAACAGGAAGCCCGAAAACCTCACCAATACACTGGTGCCCCAGGCAAACCCCCAGGATAGGCACTTTCCCTGAAAAATGCGTTATTACATCCTTACATATTCCCGCATTATCAGGAGTTCCCGGTCCCGGAGACAATACTATCCTCTTAATGCCCAGTCTGCCGATTTCTTCCAAAGCAATCCTATCATTACGGGCCACTTTGATGTCCTGCCCCAGTATACCCAGGTACTGTACGAGGTTATAGGTGAAAGAATCATAATTATCTATTACCAGCATCATTGTAATTACCCCCTTTGGCCATCTGTACGGCCTTCAGCATGGCCTGGGCCTTGTTCTGGCATTCCACGTATTCCATGTGCGGGTCGGAATCGGCCACAATACCGGCGCCAACCTGAATATAGACCCGGTCCTGGTTAATGATCACCGTGCGAATGGTAATACAGGTATCCATATCGCCGCCATAACTCAGATACCCGACCGCCCCGGCATAAGGCCCCCTTAAAGTCGGCTCCAGTTCATCTATTATCTCCATTGCCCTGATCTTGGGCGCCCCGGAAACAGTACCGGCGGGAAAACAAGCCCGCAGGACGTCGAAATTGGTAACACCCGGAGCCAGTACTCCTTTTACCCTGGAGACCAGGTGCATAACATGGGAGTATTTCTCCACTTCCATAAACTTCTCCACCTTTACGCTGCCGTAACTGCTGACCCTTCCGATGTCATTACGCCCCAGGTCTAAGAGCATCAGGTGTTCTGCCCTTTCCTTTTCGTCAGCGCACAGTTCTTCTTCCATAATCATCTCTTGGGCCTCATCCTTGCCCCGCGGCCGGGTCCCCGCAATAGGCCTGTTCTCAACTTCGTTGCCGGTAACCTTCACCAGGAATTCCGGCGATGACCCCACCAGCTTAAGGTCCTCCATTTCCAGGTAAAACATATAGGGGGACGGGTTAATAAAACGCAGGTTCCGGTATATTTCGAGAGGCTCAGCCTCGAGATCCAGCCTGATGCGCTGGGATAAGACTACCTGGAAGATATCTCCCGCCCTGATATATTTTTTTGCTTTCCTTACCATCTCCTCAAATTCACCAGGCGTAACGCTGCATTTCATGTCAGTACTTCTAAGTTTTTCAGAGTGATCAATCCTGCTGCTGCTTCCCATGAATTCTATGGGACGGTTAAGTTTTTTCCCCACACACTCTATTTTTTCCAGGGCTTCACGGTAGTCCCGCCCCGGGTTATCAGACACCTTGACATTAACTACCACCTGGATTACCTGTCGGACATGATCAAAAACAAGCAGGGTATCAGAGAACATAAAGACACAGTCGGGGAAACCCTCTTCTTCCTCTTTTCTGGGAGGCAGTTTCTCGAAGTACCGGACCATATCGTAACCAAGGTACCCCACCGCGCCGCCGCTAAAACCCGGAAGGCCGGGGGCCTTGACCGTCTGGCAGTTTTTAAACTGTTCTTCCAAATCTAGCAGGGGGTCCTTTGATGCAAATGTTTCAACCCGGTCCTTTGCCCTGATAGTTACCTGTCCGTCCCTGGCCGTAAAAACCAGAGACGGCTCTACCCCTATAAAGGAATAACGCCCTACCTGCAGCCCTCTTTCCACGCTCTCCAGCAGGAAACTGTAAGGACCTTCCTTGATCTTAAGGTAAACGGACAGCGGTGTTTCGAAAGAAGCGGAAAACTCCTGGTATACCGGAACGATATTGCCTTGTGCGGCCAATTTGATAAAATCTCTTTCACATTGTGGAAACATGTTTAATCTCACCCCTGTCTGTCTTGCTGTTGCCAAGCTTCCTCCCGGCGGCCCGGCCCATTACCGCAAGCCCTTTCATCAAACCGTGAAACTCCTCCGGTGTCAGCGACTGGCCCCCGTCTGACAAGGCCCTGGCAGGCTCGGGATGGACCTCGATCATCAGGGCATCCGCCCCGGCCGCTACTGCCGCCTTCGCCATGGGAGCAACCAGACACGCTTCCCCTGTTCCATGACTGGGGTCTACCATTACAGGCAGATGGGACAACTTTTTAAGTACGGGAACGGCAGAAAGGTCCAGGGTGTTGCGGGTATATGTCTCAAAGGTCCGGATCCCCCGCTCGCACAAGATAACGTTGGGATTGCCTTCCTTCAGGATATACTCGGCGGCCAGCAGCCATTCTTCCAGGGTGGACGATATCCCGCGCTTCAAGAGGATGGGCTTGCCCGTCCGGGCCGCTTCTATCAATAAAGGAAAGTTTTGCATATTACGGCTCCCGATCTGCAGAATATCGGCATAAGAGGACACCAATTCCACACTCCGCGTATCCATAACCTCCGTAACAATGTACAGACCGGTTTTTTCCCGGGCTCGTGCCAGGTATTTAAGTCCTATTTCCTCCAGTCCCTGAAAAGAGTAAGGTGAGGTCCGGGGTTTATAGGCTCCGCCCCGCAGGATAACGGCGCCGGCTTTTTTAACCTGTTCAGCTGCCTCCAGCACTTGCTCACGGCTTTCCACTGCACAGGGCCCCGCCACTACATGTATTTCCGGTCCCCCTATCGTGATGCCGCCAACCCTGACCACCGTGTCCGCGGCTTTAAAATTCCGGCTCGCCAGCCTGTAAAGGGTCTGTCCTTTTTGCATTAATCCGTTCATATCAACATCCTCCCCTGTCATTGACTGTGACCAGCCCCGGTCCCTTCCTTGGTAAAAAAAAATCCAGGACTGACCGTCCTGGACGATTTGCTACTGAAATTGAGTAATTATACGCGCAAAATACATGATCTTGCGGCAATATCAAAAATGCCGCAAAACTGTGCCCGCACCTAAAAACAAAAAAACTCAACTCAACTCATCTCATCTCGGCTCGGCTAAACTCTTCTCAACTAAAACAATATTCTTTTAAACTTTAAATAGATTATAACTTGCTTCCCGGTTAAAGTAAATATAAATTTAAAAAATAAACTTTTGTACCATCTTACTGCCCGCGCACATATTATAAACTGGACATTTTTTACGACACAAAGGGGGAAATGTTAATGAACGAATGGATGTGGATAATAAAAAAATATTACATTCCCGAAAAATTTGTCATCCATCCGCTAACAGGAGAATGGATTTATTCCTGTAAGGCACATAGAAACTATTAAAAAACAACCAAGGTGGGGTTATACCCCCACCTCAGCCTGTTGGCAAAGTATTTGCTTTGTCACCAGGCTTTTTATTATGCGTAGTGTGGTTGCAATAATTAACAACTTCTTAGATATCAGCATCTTGCTTTCGGAGTTTTTCTAGTATTATCAGTTTGCTTTATTATCAGTTTGCTTTATACTTCCCTTAGATAATTTGCCTGCCTTACGAGCGCTCTCTCGCAGAAGATATTCTATGTGCCCGTTAATACTGCGGAACTCATCCTCAGCCCATTTCTCTATGATTCCAAATAATACCGGGTCTATCCTTAACGGAAAACTTTTTTTGCTGGCCATAGTTTGTTCTAACTAGTACAGTGAGCCTGTATTTATCACAGGCTGAGCTGCACGGTCCGAAACGATTGCTACCAGCAGGTTATTTATCATAGCAACTTTTCTTTCCTCATCCAGTTCCACTGTGCCATCCTTCATTAGCTGCTCAATAGCCATTTGCGCCATTCCCACAGCGCCCTCGACTATTTTCTGGCGAGCTGAGATTATAGCTGTAGCCTGCTGCCGCTGCAACATGGCGCTGGCAATTTCGGTTGCGTAAGCAAGATGAGTTAAGCGGGCTTCTATGACATCAACTCCTGCCAAAGCCAGGCGGGTTTGAAGTTCAAGCGCAATCTCCGAAGCGACTTCTTCGGCATTTCCCCTCAAAGAACTACCCGATCCGTCAAAATCATCATAAGGGTATTTAGTCGCAACATGACGAAGAGCTGTTTCGCTCTGGATTTCAACAAATTTTTCATAATTATCAACATCAAATACAGCCTTCGCCGAATCAACAACCTTAATAACTACCACTGCCGCAATCTCAATGGGGTTGCCTTCCACATCGTTTACTTTTAATTTTTCACTGTTGAAGTTGCGAACCCGCAAAGAGACTTTTTTGGCGAGACTGAAAGGCACTGTAAACCAAAAACCCGGTTCACGTATGCTGCCCAAATATTTCCCAAAGAAAATCAAAACCGCTGCTTGGTTTGGCTGGACGATATGCAAGCCTGCTGCAAAAAAAATTATCGCAACACTCATTAGGATACCGGGAATAAAATTCATTCGGACAAAACTGTAAATAGAACCTGCCAATAGAAGCATTATAAGTAAAACAGCAATAAATCCATTTACTTTCCATGCTTTTCTTTCGTTCACAAAAACCCCCCCTATATTTGATATTATAATGATATCATTTTAATGTTGTTGTGATCAACTTGCAATATTATCCAGCATATGCTTTTAACAAAAACGAATTTGCTTTTTTTGTGTATAATAATTGATATGGTAAACTAATACTGAGGTGATGGTATGATTCCACTGCGTGACAGCACCCGTTCCCGTAGTTTTCCGATAGTAACGGTAACACTGATAGTGCTTAACCTGCTGATATTTACCCGCCAGACAACCCTGGGTCAACATGAGATGATAAGGTTTCTTTCCCAATACACCCTAATACCGGCCCGCTTTACGGAAAGTATCCAATCCCTGTCTTTAGCCGGCCTTTTCCATCCGCCGCTCGTCACCTCCACATTTCTCCACGGCAGCTGGTTTCATGTTATTTCTAACATGCTGTATCTATGGATTTTCGGGGACAACATCGAAGATAAACTGGGTCGTGTCCGCTATCTCCTCTTTTATCTGCTGGCTGGAATTGCGGGCAATCTCGCCCACATTATGACCGATCCCGTATCGCCCATTCCCCTGCTAGGCGCCAGCGGAGCGGTGGCAGGTGTGCTGGGCGCCTATATAATCACTTTTCCCCGGGCCAGGATAACTTCTTTGATCTTTATCCTGTTTTTTATAACGATCAGGGATATCCCCGCTTTTTATTTCCTTCTTATCTGGTTTCTGTTACAGGTCTTTAATGGTATCTCCAGTTTAGGCATTATGGGAACGACTGTGGCTTGGTGGGCTCATATAGGCGGCTTTCTGACCGGAATATTACTGATGTCTCTTTTCAAAAAAAGAACTGGTTTCAACACTATACATTAGACCTGTATTTCTTTATCCTGTATTTATTATACATCTTATGTTATAGTGAAATTTAATACAGATTATCAACAAGGGGTTTTCATCATGACACAATTGATTAAACGCATCCAGGAAAGATTTCCTAAAATGAGCGCTAATCAGAAATTAATTGCCAATTACCTGCTGCAAAACTACGATAAAGCAGCCTTCATGACGGCGCAGCAGCTTGGTGAAACCCTGGAGATCAGCGAATCAACCGTTATACGCTTTGCCGCTTATCTGGATTATGACGGCTATCCCCAACTGCATAAAGCCCTGCAGGATATGATTAAAAATAAGATATCCACGGTGGAAAGACTGCATTTGTCTCTTGATGACAAACGCCACAACATCATCGAAAAAGTTTTGAATTCAGACATCGCCAATATTAGAAGAACTCTGGAAGACATTAATCCCCAGGATTTTAACAAGGCCGTCACCCAAATATTGAAAGCCCGCAATATCTACATCATCAGCTTGAGAAGCGCTACGTCTCTGGGTCAGTTTCTCCACTTCTACCTCCAGTTGATTTTGAAAAACTGCCGTATTGTCAGTGGTATGTCCGTCTTTTTCGAAGATCTGATTGCTGTCAGTCCGGAAGACCTGGTCATTGGCATTTCCTTTCCCCGCTACAGCCGGCAAACGATAGAGGGATTAAAATATGCCAGGGAAAAAGGCGCTCATACCATCGCCATTACAGATTCGGTCACCTCACCACTGGCGCCGTATGCGGAATATGTCCTGGCGGCGCACAGCGAAATGGCCTCCTTCATTGATTCCTTTGTCGCCCCGTTAAGCCTGATTAATGCACTGATTATTGCCGTAGGTACAAACGAAAGCGATAAAACCACCACCGCTTTAAGCCAACTTGAAGATATTTGGGACCGGTTTAAAATTTATTATACGGAAAACGGTGATACGTAAACTTAAATAGAACGATAACAATAGGAATAACTAAAATCACCATTATCAACAGGTAAATCTGTCTAACCTGCAGTCAAAAAAAGACAGGGCTATACTATGCCCTGTCTTTTTTTGACTATATCTTATGTTATTTCCTTAGCCCCAGTATCTCCCTGGCTTCGTCCGGTGTTGCTATCTCTCTTCCCATGGCCTGGGCGATATTTTTAATCCTTTTTACCAGCCCTGTATTCGTCGCAAGTACACCTTTACTGTAGAAAATATTATCCTCCAGCCCGACACGCACACTTCCGCCCAGGGCCAGGGACATTGTGGAAAGGGCTACCTGGTCCTTGCCGATGGCTGAAACGGTCCAGGTCACACCCTCCGGCAAGTTTTTATACAGAAAATATAACTGGTCAATAGTGGCCGGCTGGGACCCGGGTACACCCAGCACCAGATTTATTTGCAAAGGCCAGTCTAATGCCTGCTTTTTAACCAGCTGCAGGGCATTTGCCAGCATAGCCGTGTCAAACACTTCAATTTCCGGCTTAACTCCATACTTTTTCATTTCCCCTGCCAGGTAAGCAATGGTATCAGGATCGTTAAGATTGGCTTTAGTGGGAAAATTTGACGATCCGGTCGACAAGCTGGCCATTTCAGGCTCCAGGCAGAGCATCTGCCCCCGTTCGGTATAAGTATTGCCCGCCCGGCCTCCCGTGGAAAGCTGGGTAATGATGTTGCAGTCTTTCTTTTCGGCAAGCAGCCGGAGGATTTCCCGGTAAACATTTACGTCCGAGGTAGGCTTCCCGTCCTTGTCGCGGGCATGGATGTGGGCCACGGCAGCCCCTTCCTGCCAGCATTCATATATTTGGTCCACTATTTCCTGTGGGGTAACCGGAAGATAAGGATTCATTTCTTTGGTCGGGACATTGCCCGTGGGAGCAACTGTAATAATAACCTTGTTCTTCATTGTACACTTCCTTTCTCCTGTCCCCTACTTATACTGGGCAATTGACTTTTCAAATTCTATAAAACCTGCTTCCATCCTGTCGATCAGGTCGTCAGCTTCCGCTTTGGTAATAATCAGGGGAGGTGCCAGCAGGAACTGGTCTCCGTTTTCCCCGTCCGCCATACCGCCGCCCGGATAAACAATAACCCCGTATTTTACAAGTGTGACTGTCAGCTTCTCAGCCAGCCCTAGGGAGGCCGGGAAAGGTTCTTTGGTTTCTTTGTTCTTGACCAGTTCCACTCCCTGCATGAGCCCTTTGCCTCGAACATCACCCACATACCAGAGCTTCAACAGTTTTTTCCGCAGTTGTTTCAGCAGGTATTCACCCACCACTTTCGAGTTTTCTACCAGGTTATCCTCGATGAGCGCCTTGATGACAGCCACGGCCACTGCGGCAGCTAAAGGATTGCCGCCATAGGTATGTCCGTGCACGAAAGCGCCAGAACCCCGTTTAAAGACCTCGTAAATTTCATCCTTGGCCACGACGCCGCCCAGCGGTATATATCCGGCGCTCATGCCCTTGGCCACACAAATCATATCGGGCACAACTCCGTAGTCCTCGATTGCAAACATGAAACCTGTACGGCCAAACCCCGCCATAACTTCATCGGCAATAAACAAAATGTCATAATGGTCACAAATCTGGCGTATAATTTTGAAGTAGTCCTTATGCGGGACTAAAGCGCCGCTGGCTGCGCCCACTACGGGTTCAACTATAAAGGCCGCAATGGAGTCGGGGCCTTCCGCTTTGATCACTCTTTCCAGGTCGAGCGCACATTCAACACCGCAAGTTTCTACGTTTTTGTCAAATGGACAGCGGTAGCAGTAAGCAGGGGCTGTGTGCGGAAAATCCAACAGCAGCGGCGTGTATTTTTTGCGCCGCCTGTCTCCTGTCATGGAGAGAGCGCCGATGGTATTGCCATGAAAACTCTTCCACCGGGAAATAATACGATATTTGCCTGATTTGCCGTCTCTCTCCAGGTAGTACTGGCGGGCCATCTTCAGCGCCGACTCAGTTGCTTCGGAGCCCCCGGATACAAGGTACAGCTTGTTTACAGAGCCGGGAGCAAGTCCTGCAACCAGGTCGGCCAGTTCTCTTATCGGCCCCGACGTCCACCTTGACAGGTGGGTAAACGCCACCTTTTGCGCCTGCTCCGTCATTGCTTTGATAATACGCTCATCACTGTGACCGAGGTTAGCTACGGCCGAACCCGAACAGGCGTCAATATAGCGTTTCCCCTGTTTGTCAAACAAATAAATACCTTTTCCATAGTCAACTTCCAGATATTCTTTCTTTAGATTTCTGTAAAACACATTATCCATTTCCATACCTCCTACGATCATATAGCCGCTTTTCCTTCATTATACTATATATTATGAAGGATTTCCATCATTTTAAATAAAATTATAAATTTTTTTATTTATATCAAGAAGGTGGGTTTTACGCAAAACATATCTAATATAGTATACAGTGTACAGGAGGATTTTTTATAAATTTAGCGAATACTATAACCTGGAACTGGAAATTGTTCGATTGTTAAACCAGCTTTTTCTATTTTCATAAATGTATGAATCCTTAAAAATCAGATGGAATTCCTGCATGTTTTGTTATATAATGAAGTATAATATTCACTAAATAAAAAGGGAGGTCGATTTTATGTCAAAAAAAAGAATGGCTTTACTTGTACTCCTTATTTTTGTCACAAGTATAGCTATCACCGCCTGCGGAGGCGCGCCCAAGCAGGAAGAACCGCCTAAAAAAGCCCAAATCAACATCATTACGGGCTCTACCGGCGGCACTTACTATCCCTTAGGTGGAGCAATGGCTAACACCTGGAACAAGTATATGACCAACGTACAGGTTACATCACAGCCTGGCGGGGCATCAGTCGAGAGTATTAACCGCGTCAATGCCGGCGAAGTAGAACTGGGTATGGCGATGAATAACATCGCAGATGACGCCTGGAACGGCAAGGGTTCATTCAAAGAACCCGCCAAAAACTTCCGGGCCATCGGTGTTATTTATCCCGAGGTTTACCAGGGAGTAGCCTTAGCGGACAGCAAAATTAAAACTATCACAGACCTTAAAGGGAAAAAGGTAGCTGTCGGCCCGGTCGGCAGCGGTACAGCCGTTTTAAGCGAAGCGGTATTCAGTGTTGCCGGGCTGGATATTACAAAAGACGTTAAATCAGAGTTTGCTGCGTTTGGCGATGCTGCCAACAAGATGAAAGACGGCCAGCTTCAGGCCAACTTCGGAGTATTGAGCTGCCCTGCCGCTGCAATTCAGGACATCATGACCGCAAGGAAAATAGAGGTCATTGAAATCAAAGGTGAATTGTTTGAAAAGATTAAGGAGCAGTACCCATTCTTTAGCCAATATAAAATTCCGGCCGGAACTTATGGCAACGCGGAAGACAAATACACCATCAACTGTCAGGCCGCTTTGTATGTATCGCCCAAACTATCGGAGGATGTTGTTTATAACCTGACCAAAATCTGGTTTGAGAAAACTGCGGAGGTAGCTCAGGCCCACGCCGCAGCCAAGTGGCTGGCAGACGAACTGGCTGCCGGTAAACTGGAAACCGCTATCGCCGGTATTACAACACCTCTGCATAAAGGCGCCTATAAGTACTTCACAGAAAAAGGAATAAAGATACCCGACAGCATCAAGCCCATAGACTAAAGATTTAGGGGGTGGGGGCCGGGCGATTTAAGGTCCGGCCTCCTATTTATGAAAAAGGTAATTATCTTTCTTATTTTAATTATTGCGGCATTTATCTGCGCCTGGCCTGTCTATGTGTTAGAGGTAAGGGCTGACGGTACTGAAGAGTTGGTCTACCAACAGCTCGCCAAAGCAGGGGATACTTTTGATGTGGTATGGACACACTCCGTGACCCTGCAGCCGGTAATAGAAACTTACAGACTTGAGGCCCCTGGCAAAATACCAATTGTCCGTATGATTTTTGATGATAACGGACCCAACCTGCCTGCTCGCCCCGAATTCAACCAAAAATGGACCATCAATGAGGGGAAATTCATAGTTACCGGTTACGAAATGGTTTTTGAGAGAGTTCCTGTCACCATTGGCGCAGCAATTGCCGATCACACGCTCAGATATGCCAAAAAAGAGGTCCGGCTGAAAGACGCATACCGTCCAGGGGGTTATGTGCATATAGGACTGGTTAGAAATCGCCTCCCGGAATATTTATATAAGGAGGTCAATATATGGCTGAAGAACCGGTAAAAAAATCTCCAGAAGAAGTAACTTTATCTGATGGGATTGATAAAGAAACTCAAGAGAAAATCTTGGCCAAGTATGACCGTGAACATGCTTACCGCAGGCTGGAAGGGCCTGTGGCAAAATTCTGTTTTGCCCTGGCAGTGGTATGGGCGCTGGCCCAGTTATACACGGCAGCCTTCGGCGTATTCCCGTCAACACTGCAAAGAGCCCCGCACGTGGGGGTTGCGCTAATCCTGATTTTCCTGCTGTACCCGGCAAAAAGGGGGACATCAAGCAACAATATCCCTTTCTATGATTATATCCTGGCATTTTTAGGCTTTTCAGTTTCCTTTTATCACGTCTATTATTATGAAGACCTGGTCTGGCGGGCGGGAATCTATACCCAAACAGACATGATAGTAGGTATTATTGCTGTTTTACTTATCCTGGAGGCAACAAGAAGAATAGCCGGTCCTGTCATTGTCACTCTGGCCTCTTTTTTCTTGTTTTATGCTTATTTCGGCAACTACTTTCCCAGTTTCATGGCCCACCCGGGACTGACAGTAAAAAGAATTGCCGTTTTCCAGTGGATCAGTACCGAAGGTATTTTAGGCATCCCGATCGCCGTTTCTTCAACCTTCATATTTCTGTTCATGCTCTTTGCCACCTTTTTGAGAAAGACCGGTATCGGCGACTGGTTAACTGACCTTGCGGTAGGAATAACCGGAGGCGCTACCGGCGGCCCCGCTAAGGCCGCGGTCATCGCCAGCGCCTGCCAGGGCACAGTGTCCGGCAGTTCCGTGGCTAATACCGTAGGTACCGGTTCGGTAACCATACCGCTCATGAAAAGCATCGGCTACCGCCCGGAATTTGCCGGAGCAGTAGAGGCGGCTGCCTCTACGGGAGGCCAGTTGATGCCACCTATTATGGGAGCAGCCGCTTTTGTCATGACAGAATTCCTGAATATCCCTTACGGTAAGATCGCCATAGCTGCCGCTGTTCCCGCGCTGCTTTATTTTACGGGAATATTCACCACCGTACACCTGGAAGCCCTAAAAACAGGTCTTACCGGTATTCCCAAGGAAAAGCTCCCTAACTGGGTCCAGCTTATTAAGAGAAAATGGTTTTTAGCCACTCCCATTGCGGCGATTATCTGGCTATTAGTTAAAGGATATACTCCTATGCTCGCTGCATTCTACGCTCTCTTGCTCTGTATCGCCGTCTCCATGATCTTAAAAGAGACCCGGATGTCTCTTTGGGATATCATTAAAGCCCTGGAAGAAGGGGCCCGTTCGGCTCTTCCCGTAGTAGCCGCCTGCGCGACGGCAGGCATTATCGTCGGGATAATAACCCTCACCGGATTGGGTTTAAAAATGGCCGGAGGTCTTCTGACCTTAGCTCAGGGTAATATTTACCTGACCATGTTCTTTACAATGATAGGTTCGATCATACTGGGAATGGGTGTGCCGACAACAGCAAACTACATCATCCAGGCTACTGTTTCTGCACCCGCCCTGGTTGCTCTGGGAGCAGCCCCCCTGGCAGCCCATTTGTTCGTTTTCTATTTCGGTATTGTTGCCGATATCACGCCTCCCGTGGCGCTGGCGGCCTTTGCCGGTTCCGGCATTGCCCGCTCCGACCCGTTAAAAACCGGTGTTGAGGCCTCCAAATTAGGCGCAGCAGCTTATCTTGTCCCCTATATCTTTGTGCTGTCGCCGGTTTTAGTCATGGTCAGGCCTGAAGGAGTCACCACCGCTGTATTCGTCTTCCTGATACTGAAAGCCGTCATCACGGCTGTTATAGGGATGGTCGGGGTCGGCGGCGCAACAACAGGCTATCTTGTCACAAACGGCCGCTGGTATGAACGGATCATGCTCTTAATCGGCGGCATCTCTCTGATCAATCCGGGCACCCAGACCGATATAGCGGGTATAGCTCTGCTGGTATTTGTTTGGTTCCTGCAAAAACAAAGGGTTAAAAAACAAAAGGCCAAACTGGCCGTGTAACACCGTATAATATAAAAAGGCTTTCGGGTAGTAAATCCCGAAAGCTTTTTTATATTGGTATGTTATTCTTAAACAAAAGACCAAACTTCAAAATGGTGTGTCAGAGCCAACATAGCAAAGGATATCGTTATCCAGGTAAATATCCTGCAAACGTCCCAGGACCTCATCAGAAGTAGTTTCCATCTCTGCATATGGATATGTCATTCCCAACTGGCGCCATTTTGACTCTCCCATCCGGTGGAAAGGCAGAAGGTTCATTTCCTTAAGACCCAGCCGGTTCATGAATAATGCCGTAGCTTTAGCATTTTCCTCGGTATCATTAAATCCTTCAATCACCGGCATTCGTAAAACCAATCTCCCAGGCCAGTTTGAAAGAGCTAGGGAAGCAATATTCCTCAATATGGTTTCATTGGATACACCGGTCAGTTCTTTGTGTCTGTCCGAATTCATATGCTTTATATCTGTAAACACAAAATCCACATGCTTCATTGTTTCAAATATTGTATCCCTGCCTGTATGAAGCGTAGTCTCCAATGCGGTGTGAATATAGGCTTCCTTACACCTCTTTAAAATAGCAAGTAAGAATTCCTTCTGTACAAACGGTTCTCCACCAGTAAAGGTGACTCCACCTGTTGAACCCCAAAAATTCCTGTCTCTGTTAAAGATACGCATTAAATCAACTTCGCGATACCATTTACCGCAGATAATAAGGGCTTCATTGAGACAGGCGGCAGTACATTTCAGTTCTTTACAGTTTTTGCATTTGTTGCGGTCAATGATAATAGACACCTCGTTTTCCTGAACGATCGTAATAGCCTTATAAGGGCAAGCAGCAACACACCTTTCACAGCCCCGGCTTCTGTTAATACACTTGCTAACCCTGTATAACAGCCGTTGGCGCAAATCCCAACCTTCCGGATTTGCACACCATTGACATCTCATAGGGCAGCCAGACATAAAAACAAGTGTTCTGCAGCCAGGCCCGTCATGCACAGAATAGCTCTGGATATCAAAGATCATTCCCTGTTTTTCTTTCACTAGGTATTCCTCCATTATGAATTGCTTATTAATTACTTTATTTCTATACCTCTAAGTCTTTTCCGGACGGGATATCAGGAACGGCTTTTAACGGTAAGGAAGAAGCAATAATCATAGAGAGAACAAATGAACTAAGAGCAAAGACAATGGAATAGAAATACGAACCGGAAATATCAAAGAGATACCCACCCATAAAACTTCCTACAGCCGGACCTATTCCCATTACAATTAACGTAGCCAACCCCCAGATTTTCCCAAGGCTCATCCTTCCATATATTGCTCCGGCATAACCGGCAACACCGCCCGGTTCAATAGCCCAATAAACTGCAAATAACACACATGCTAACACACCGAACACCAGCGAGGTCTTCGTCATCATTAACAAGACACAGGCAATAATTCCAACAGCAGGGGCAAAAATTAGCATTACCTTGCGTCCTTTTACTTCATTTTGAAGTTTCTGAACCATTCGGTCTGCTACAATACCCATCAGCGGCATGCTGAAAATACCGACAAAACCAATAGTGACATACAGATTAGTAGCGCTGTTCAGGGCTAGCTTGACATCATTCACCCAGAACATAACTACCTGGGTCCAGATTAAGAACTCAGCAACCATACTCGTCAGAAAAGCCAGGATTGCCCCCCAGATTGCATATTTGCCAAAGGCTTCCTTTATACTCCAGGTATATTCCATAGGAGCAGCCCCCCCGGCGCTTGAAGGAGACAAACCAAAGGGTTTAACGTTGTAAGCCTCCGGATTCTTTTTAGCTAGTAAAGCAGCGCAGATCAAAGCAATCAACACTACAACAGCCAATAACTGCATGGCTTGACGCCAGTCCATCGTTAATAAGACTTTTTTTACGCCCAGACTAAGTATTACCTGCGCTACAGGAGCTCCCATAAATGCGATACCCCACATCTTGGCATAGTACTTACCCACATACCACTTACGTACAGATACCGTGGAAGAGACCCACAGCATTCCGGTTCCAATCCCTGCAAAAATGGCATATACAGCGAGATATTGAAAATAAGTTTCTGTCATGCTGGTAATATAAAATCCCAGCGCTGCAAAAACTGAACCAATTAAATAAGCCGGTCTGGTACCCCACCTATCAATTATCATACCGCTGAAAAATGCTGTTATGGCATATACCGACATCATTAAAGAATATCCTAAAGATGTTTGTGCTACAGACCATCCCATACTTTCCGACATTGGTCCCAAAAGAACCGAAAAGGTTGCACGATATCCAAAAAGACAGAATACAGCCAGCCACGAAGCAGCAACTACCATATATCCCAATTTTTTTTCGTAGTTATTATCCATATTTTCACCTCATTTATCTATTAATATTTTTAAATTCTTAAATTTAAGAATAAGTAAAAAGTTTAAAGAAGGGTGCACGAAAAACACTGCACCCTTCCACAGTTAATAGATTACTGGGCCTGGTATTTTTCACAGGTTACAGCTTTTAGATCGGCATACACCCAGTAGTTATCACTAAACCCAACACAGTTGCCAATGGATTTGTCATCAGGATTTTTAAAATTACCACAGTTTTTACACTTCGGCAGGGCTTTAAATTTGGGACAAATGTCGCTGTCTATTAATACAACCATTTTTTTAGCATTGCAGATACCTTTAGCGACGTCTATCGGAATGAAATTTCTGCAGTCATGGTGTTTTAAATTATTTTTATCCATAATCAACTCTCCTTTCGTTCTTTGAAGCATGTTCTTCATACAGAGAGAGACTCAACGCCCTCTGAATGTTAGAACTGCGAATGCATGACTTAGTTGGCGTTGTACTCCCACGGGAGACTTACGCCAATTTAGTCAGGTCAAACTCCCTCATATTCAGTTCTGGCAATAACCTCATCTTGTATATGCTTACCAATTTCTACCCAATACTGAGTAAAACCGGCAACCCTTACCATCAGGTCTCTGTACTCTTCGGGTTTATCCTGGGCATCTTTCAAAACTTTAGAGTCTACGATATTGTACTGAATATGAAATCCGCCCCTTCTCATATAAGCACGGGTTAAATCAAGAAGCTTTTTGGATCCTTCCAGTCCCCGGACAGCATTGGGATGAATCTTCAGGTTTAGCTGGGAGTTTTGAGACTGGGTTTGATCCCAGCATGTAGCTGAGGTGAAGAGAGCATACGGGCCATTTCTGTCGGTGCCGGGATATGCTGACATAGAACCATCCGCATAAGTGGTTCCGGCGAGACGACCATCTGCAGAGGCCAGAGTAGCGGCCCCCTGCGGCCCGTGGGTAGATACCGATATTTGGCAGGAATACAAGGGTTTCCCATAGAGCGATTCATGCTTACGGCACATATCGCAGAACCATTCTTCATACTCCAGGAGAATTGAATCGGCATAAGAATCGTCATTACCGTATTTAGGCGCCTTCAAACAGTCGTTGTGGAGCTCATCATATTTATCCCCTTCACCCTTCTTCTCTTGAGCAGCCAGAGAGAAGCTTCCCACCTCCGCTGCTGTCTTAAATCCGAAGTTATTTAAAATGGCCTCCTTTATTTCTTCCAGCGTATACTTCTTATCGTCGTAAACCAGTTTCTTAAGAGCCGCTTGAGCGTTAATCTGGCTAATCTGGCCACAGCTCTCAATGTTGAATGTAGCGTTATAACGGATACCCATATTACCAATATGCTGTCCCTTCTCCAGGCAATCAGGCTTACATAAAGAGTGGAATATGGACATGTTCTGTTTACGCCATATATCGTGCTGGATGTTATTAGTTGTTGCCAGGCAATCAACAACAATTTCATAATACTCTTTGAATGTTTCCCACAGTTCTTCGTAAGTCTCAAGCCGCTTGTTATGGGGTGGAAGCACCTGTTCTTTAGTCCTGTGGTCGTAGCCATTGAATAAAACTAACTCCAGTACTTTGGGGTTTGCAATGAAATGAACGCCTACGCTGGTGGGCTGTCCTGCCCCTCCCGGTACGGTGTAGGTCTTGCCGTTCAGGGTTAGGTCATGCCAACTGCAAGCTGATGTCTCAAGGCAGCCGCCAATAGCAATGGCCCGGGCTTCCTCAATAGTCATTCCCTCGGGACCGTACTGCTGGCAAAGAAACTGGACAGCGTTTTGGTTATTCATCCAGGCCGGATACCCGGTCCCTGTTTTATTACATTCAATTGCCTTCAACAGGAAATCTTCTGGCAATTTTTCATCATATAACACTGAAAGAGTAGGCTGGGTAGTTTCATTAGTTATGCCAGATTCCATGATCAACATCTCAAGTCTATTGGCGGCTGATTTACCATCTTTTGTCAACCCGCCCATGCTGAGGTTATTAAAAGTATTGCCGGAGAGCACACCGCCAACAACACCCGTAGAAGCAAAACAGTCGATACAGGTAAATTTCATCCTGTGGCACTCTAGTAATTCAAGTACTTCCCCTTCATCAGTCCTCCCCGCTTCCATATCCTGTTCAAACCAGGGCCATAAAACCTGGCCAAGCCTGCCGGGAGACATTCCGGAGATGGCGTCTTCGTTAAGAGTAGCAATATGAATTAGATAAGTGAGCTGTAAAGCTTCACGGAAAGTACGAGGCTGATTAGCGGAAATCCAATCCATAACTCCCGCAATTTCTTCGTATTCTTTCTTCTGCTGGACGTTATCCGTGCATACTGCCGCTAACCTCCTGGCTTCTTGTGCATAATTGCGAATCCAGGTTTGGATACCTTCTAAAACCAAAATAACTGCCTCATAAAAGTAAAGGCGGTCCATACCGACCAGACCGTCTCCATCGGCCCTTCCGGCTACCTCATCTTTCTTCTCATTAGCCATTTCAATCAGACCCTGGAAGCCGTACTGGAGTGGATAATAGTAATTAATGACTTCCCGTCCCAGAGGAAGGGTGAAACCTGAATCAAACATACAGATCAGGCTTCTCATAACCTTTTCTTTTATGTCATACTCAGGAACCATCTGCTCGTATTTATGCCCCAGATCATCGACTGATTTTCCGACCCATTCCTTAGCACACTTAATCAGGGCAGGAACTTCCTCAGTACGTATCCCAAACTTACCGGCAATAGAAACAACATTACCAAAATTCTGTGTTACGTTTCCCCCGCCACTGCCAAATTTGCTCAATTCGCCCGAACTTGCCATTCCTCTTTCTAATGCCGCTTTATAAAGCTCATCTTCTTTGGCCATATAATACCCTTCTGACAGCCAGGGCATGGGGAAAGAACCCCTGTAATAAAACGCCTTCCCCCCGACAAGTAGTTCACCGGGCCAAATCGTAGGCGTACTATGGGAAAAAGCGTGTTTAAGGGCAGCTGCCCTGCGTATAACAGGAATTTCCCCATCCAATTCCCTGTATTTGCGTGTATACCAGTAAGGAAATTCCATAGTCGCAGAAGACAGGGTATTAAAATATTGTTCCTTTAGTTTCTTCACCCTGGGAAAAGGTTCTTTTTTAACTTCCCGATCAACCATCTCCTTAGGGGCTTTACCACCATACTGGAAATTTATATTAACCCCCTTTTCTGCTAAAATGTCTGCCAGTTTTTTTACCATATTCTCGGTCCTCCTTTAATCTTTTTTGTAGTAACAGGTTGAATGTTTATTAACTGCAATCCATATCTCACCTCCCTTTGTTCAGCCGTATAACATCTTTCAATTTAAATGGTATAAGCATTAACTTGCTTAACATATCCGATAGAAGACGGATTAAATCATGATTTTTTAACCCTGTTTCCTGCTAAAGAACCAGTGGACAAACTTGAAATATAAAATAAGTGTAAAGAATATTTTCTTTACACCTGGGTGGACAAAAAAAAAGAGCCTTTCGGCTCATCTAACAATACTTATCAACCAGGCATTCTAAAATTTTCAATGAATCTCTCATCTTTAAGCACCTGTTCAAGAGCTCTACCGACAAATTCATCATAATAGCCTTCTTTTATCTCTTCATTCAAAAGGGAAAAGGCTGCAAACTTATCATTATTTCTTTCCCACAGCTCAACAAAACGATCCACAGCAGCCAGAATCCAAACCCCCTGAGGTAAATCCTTTCCCGAGAGACCGTCTGGAAAACCCGAACCATTTATCCTTTCGTGATGATTGCGGACAAACGGTCTTAGCCAATCACTCATTTTTAACGGTTCAATTATTCGTTCTCCGGCTAAAACATGATCTTTAGTATCTTGCATGACAATTTTGCCGATATCATGAAAATAGGCTCCAATAATCAATCTTTCATGCTCGTCTTCAGAAAGCCTTATGAGTCCGGATACTTTGTTGCAGTAATCCTGCACCCGGGAGGTATGTTTATAAATTTTGTCATTATTACCTTTTAATATCTCTAGAAATGAAAAGACGATCCTTTTAGACTCTTCCATTTTAGACATTAGTTTTTTTTGTTTTATCAAAGAAATAATCTTATACTTTAATTCATTATAATTTACAGGCTTAGACATAAAGAATTCTGCTCCAACCTTATAACCCCTGATGTGATCTTCAACATCGTTTAAGACACTAAGCATTATAATTGGGATGTCACAGGTCTGCGGATCATTTTTCAACTCCTGACATACTTCAAAGCCGTTCATCCCCGGGAGCATCACATCAAGCAGTATTATATCGGGCTTAACTTTGTATATCTTACTGATAGCCTCTTTCCCCTGGCAGGCCACATTAACCCGGTATCCCCAGTTGGTAAGAAGATCCGTCATCATCTCACAGTTTTGTTCATTATCATCAACAACTAAGATTTGATCTATCATAATCATCCTTCTTAATTTTGCTTATTCCTCTATCCAAATATATTTCAGGATCCAGGGGCAGGGTGAATATAACCTCTGTGCCTTCTCCCTCTTTACTGTTAAGATAAATTTCTCCCCCATGCATTTCTACCAGTTTTTTGCTCAGGGGCAGTCCCAGCCCCGTCCCTTCGTGCTCTCTTTCATAAGAGCTGTCTGCCTGTTCAAATTCAAGGAAAACTCTCTCCTGATCATCTTCCTTTATACCGATACCATTATCCCTCACTATAACCTGTAGAAAATTATCTCTTTTATAAGCCTCAATGTCAACCTTCCCCCCTTCGGGAGTAAACTTGACAGCATTAGAAAACAAGTTATAGAGAATCTGTTTTAGTTTCTTTTCATCGGCCTTAATCTCAAAGTTTGAAGGCGCTATCTTTATGTTAAACTCAATATTCTTACGATAAGCCAGGCTTTTGACCACAGAATAACTGTTAATAATAATATCTTCGATATAAAACTTGCTTATAGAAAGCTTCATCATACCGGCTTCTATTTTGGATATGTCAAGGATATCATTTATTAACTGCAGCAGGTGAACCCCGCCATTCTGAATATCATGGATATATTTTTCCTGCTTCTCATTAAGCAAACCAAAAATCCTTTCTAGGAGTATCTGTGAAGAAGATATAATAGCATTGAGAGGCGTCCTGAGTTCATGGCTCATATTGGCAAGAAACTGGGACTTCACCTGGTCGGCTTTTCTTAAAGCCTTTATGGCCTGACTTAGCTCCTGGGTCCGCGCTTCTACCTTTTCCTCCAGTTCATCGTTCATCTCACGAAGTCTTTTCGCCAATTCCTGTTGCTGGTGGTGCTCTTCTTTCAGCTTCTCTAAGAAGTTTTTTCGTTCCTCCTCACTAGCCTTTAAATCTGCAGCCATCTTTTGAAATGTTTTTAATAAAATAACAGTTTCACTTTTACTATCGCTGATAAATTCTTTATTAATTAGGAAACTGCGTTCGCCCCTGGCAACTCTTTCAGCAAACTGTGTGGCCTGAATGATAGGCCTTGTAATCCGTAGAGAAACCCTGTGACCTATTACCAGCATAACACTAAGACATAAAAATGTAACAAGAAATATGGCATTGCGATTTGTGTCGATGAACACAGAGAACTTTTGTTTAGGAATACCGACTCCTAATACGCCTACTGTCTTGCCCCGGTAATCTATGATAGGCTCATCTAAAAAAACATGTATTTCATCATCTATATTGACATAACCAAAATAGGAATTTTTAGACCCCTCTAAACTTTCCATAGAAATGGGGATAAGACTTCCAATATAGTTTTCCTTTTTGGGACTGCGAATATTAGACGTTACACGAATCCCATCCGCAGATAGGGCCAGAAAGGAATCCTTGACACTTATGCTGTATATCCTTGGAAAATAATCATCATTATTTACTATATCCCCGGTTACCAAAAAGCCTTCCAGCTTCTCATTACCAGGATTGAAAATTGGCGCTACCGCTATACCTACCAGCATTTTCTCAAAAAACTCTTCTTTTAAAATGTTTGCTTTCCCATTGACTAGCTTTATCATATATTTTTTATATTCCGGTGAATTGTAAATAAAAAAATCATCAAGTTCCAGTACCATTTCGGATGAGATGGCGGTTTTTTCCTCACGAACTTTTTCCAGCAGATTTTTAATAATTTCGGGAATATATCCTTTTGTCACAGGGATGCTGAACAATTGTTTCCCATCCTTATCCAACACCAGGATAAAATCCAGGTACTTATAAACATCTTTTAACGCTTTTATCTCGCTTCCCAATTCTTTTATATCTTCTGAAACAACTGAAGAACGGAAATGAATCGATTGAGTAATGTATTTACTGCCTTTTTTCATTTCCTCAAGCCTGTCCAACATGCTGTTTCTGGCAATCTTCAAGGCGTTTTCAAGATAACTCTGAGCACTTTTTTCTATTTGCCTATCTAAAATAAATGTTGAAATAATTAGTAAAAGAAACATGGGAACAACAACAATTGAAGCTACGAAGATCAGCATTTTATTATTAATAGACATATTTCTCTCCTTATTACAAGAGATTGTTTTGGCGGCAAAAAACCACAAGCTGCATGCGGTCTTTCATCTCCAGTTTAGCCAGGATGTTGCTGACATGGGTTTTTACTGTTTTTTCACTAATGAAAAGGGTATCGGATATTTCTTTATTCGTCCTTCCATCAATAATCAATCCTGCTATTTCAAACTCCCGCCTGCTTAATTTATTCTGCAGAAAGGATATTTTTTTTGAAGGAAGTGGTTTCCTTTCAACCCGCCCTATCCCCCCCTGGGGATTGATGAGATTAAATATTTCTCCCAGCAGGTTAATAATGCTCTTGATTTCGCTTTTTTCTATATCAGGAACACCATAATTAAGCTGTTTTGTATCCTTCTTTTCATTGTCCCTTAATAAAACCCCGCCTCCATAAGCAAGACAAATCAGTTCCTTACCATAAAATACCGGGCATATAAAAAAAAGCAGACCCATATAACACTCTATAATATAGGACTTTTGACTTTCAATTACATATTTAAATGCATTATTTCTTTCCCGTAAACACCGGTCACGGTTTTGCTTAATCATATAATGGCAAAACAACGTAGAGTTAGACCATACTGTTAGCGGGCTACCACCTGTATCTAACAAACATAAACTAATCTTAAATGATTTCGCAAAGGCATCTTGAAAGGCCTGAATCCTTTCCTTCCCAATCAGCTGTAACCACTCATAAGGTGATATGATTTTATGCAAAGACTTCACCACATCTCTTTTATTATCATTGATTATTTTCCATATTTGCCCATTTATTATCACTGTTATTATACCATAATGATATAAATATTTTTATATATCTTATAACTAAAATTCTAATAAATATAAAAGCTGCCGGAGGACAGTTTTTTAGATGAAAAGGCCTGGCCCAAAATATTAGTTTCGGACCAGGCTTAATCTTATTATTAGTTCTCGATGCCTTTGCGTGCTTCTACCCCCTGCATATAATAATGCTTGATTTCCCGCATCTCGGTAACGAGGTCCGCCTTTTCGATCAATTCAGGTCCAGCGCCCCGTCCGGTCATGACCAGCTCCACTTTCTCAGCCCTGCTGTCGATAAGCGCTTCCACCTGCTCCCAGCTGACCAGCCCAAAATACAATGCTACATTGATTTCATCCAGCACTACCAGGTCGTACTCTCCGCCGGTCAGCGCTTCCCTGGCCCGTTCTATTCCTTTTTCAATCAGCTCCACATATTCACGCGGGGGCTGCCCGGGCGGGAAAATAACCGCCTTATCGCGCCACTTGGCCAGCTCTTCTTCCGGCATACTGCCTTCCTTTACAACAAAAAACGGCTTCCCGACCGTCTCCAGGGTAAGATTAGGTGATATCCCCGGCAGGATTTTATGTTCGCTGTAGACTTTTGCCTTCATAAACTGGAGGAACATCACTCTTTTGCCGGCCCCGAGAGCCCGTACGGCCAAACCGATTGCCGCAGTCGTTTTGCCTTTTCCATTGCCGGTATAGACCTGAACATACCCCTTAGTTGTCACAAATAACCCTCCTGCACTTTTTCTATTCTTTTTGTGAATTGCTGTTTTCACCCTGCTCATGCTGGGGTAGTTTATCCAAACCCAACAGGATGCCCTTTTCTATACATTTTTTGCTTTCATCCTGTCTGCCCATCTGTTTATGAATAAATCCCAGGTTATAATAGGCCAGGCTTAGCTGTGGATCCAGTTCAACTGCATTCTCCAGGTACTGGGTCGCCTGATTAAAACAGCTTTCACCTTCTTCTTTTTTGCCCTTTTTTATCAGAGACAGCCCCAGTTGGTAATAGGCCAACCCCAGGTTAAAGTGGGCTTCCGCTATCTGCGGGTCTAAAAGGACGGCGGCCTGAAACAACCACATTGCCGTTTCCAGACTGTCTTTGGACGCCTGCTCAGCTCCGTCATATATCAGTTCCCTGACTAAATCGCTGTTATATGAATTAAGCCATTTGATATAGGAAGGGACGTCTTTGTGATTAGGCTGATGCCCGATAACATAGACCATCGCCCCAGCAATCGCCTTCCAAAAATCATCGCCCCCCAGCTTTTTCTCAAAAGCTCCCAAAAAAATGGGATAAGCAAAATCAGAGGGCACTTCCACAGGCATATCGATTTCATATGGCACCATAATATATACAAGCTGGTCCTGCCATGAATCATCCCAGGGTTGATATTCCCGCATTTTGACTCTCTCCTTTCGCATAAACTACAGAGAAAAAAACCAGGAGTGAGCTGATACAATAATAATATTCGCCGTGTTCAAGGCTGATTCCTCTTTATTCCCCTATTTTCCCCAAAGCGCTGCCGTTTAAGTAGTCAAACTTTTTGCCCTGGTAAGAGCCCAGTCGCGACATCTTCGCTTCAATCATACTTTTAATTTTCCACCAGCTGGTATCCCAGTTGCAAAATAAAAGATTGCCCTGCGGTCCTTTCCCGACCAGGCGCTGTATCACTGTTTCCGGCCTTAAGATTTCTATGAACAGGATTACCCTGTCAATATATTGATCCAGGCTGATTAAATTAAACTGGTTTTTTTCATACATCTGGCCTAAAACCGTACCCTTGACGATGTAGAGGGAATGCAGCTTGACATAATCGATGTCCAGTGCTGAGATGACCTTGGCGTTCTCCACCACATCAGTTTCATCGTCCCAGGGGAGATTAAGTATAATATGGGCGCAGATGGCGAAACCGTACTTCCTGATCCTCAGGGCAGCATCAATAAACTCGGCCAGGGTATGGCCGCGGTTAATCCTTTTTAAGGTATGATAGTTCACGGTCTGCAGTCCCAGCTCAATGGTGATATCCAGATCACTCTCCACAGCAACTTGTCTGAGAAAGGCCAGGTAATCGTCCCGGATGCAGTCCGGTCGGGTGGAAATGGAAATACCGACGATGTCAGGGTCGCGACAGGCTGCCAGGATATTATCCTGAAAGTCTTTAAACGGCAGGTAGGTATTACTGAATGCCTGAAAATAGGCGATAAACTTTTTTGCGTTAAAACGCCTGATAAAAAAGGCCTTGTTTTCCTCCAGCTGTTTTTGGACAGACATGGTGTTGGGAAGACATTCGAAACCGGAACCCTCCTCATCACAGAAAATACAGCCGCCCGTTCCTACTGTTCCATCACGGTTTGGACAGGTTCCAGCCAGGTTTACCGGCAGTTTGTATACCTTTTCCCCGTACTTCTCCCTGAGGTGACCTGCATAATTTCGGTAAAGATCACGTTTAACGGTCATGTTTTTCCCTCATTTATCTTTGAAACATCCGGTAGTTAACTGTACTAATATAAGTTTTCTACTGAAAGATATCTATCCCCTCCGTCAGGGAACATCACCACAATCAGCTTATCTTTATTTTCCGGTCTTCTTGCGACCTGTACCGCTGCTGTCGCCGCAGCGCCGGAAGAAATCCCGGCCAGCAGTCCCTCTGCCCTGGCCAGTTCCCTGCAAGCGTTATAGGCCTCTTCATCACTGACGGTAATAATTTCATCTATTATGTCTGTATTAATCACTTCCGGAATAAACCCTGCCCCTATGCCCTGGATTTTATGGGTGCCGGGCTTGCCTCCGGACAGGACGGGCGAACCGACAGGTTCTACGGCAATAATTTGCACGCCTGGTCTTTTTTCCTTTAAAATTTCCCCCACTCCCGTAATAGTTCCTCCTGTACCAACTCCGGCAATGAAAATATCGACCTTGCCTTCCGTATCTCTCCAGATTTCCAGAGCAGTAGTCCTCCTGTGCACACCGGGATTAGCGGCGTTTGCAAACTGCTGGGGAATAAAAGAATTGGGAATCCCGGCCGCAAGTTCCTGCGCTTTTTCAATCGCGCCCTTCATCCCAGCCTCACCCGGTGTAAGAACAATTTCTGCTGACAGGGCTTTTAATAACCGGGACCGCTCCACACTTACTGTCGCGGGCATAGTCAGGATAAGCCGGTAGCCTTTCACGGCTGCGGTCATAGCAAGTCCTATGCCGGTATTGCCGCTGGTCGGTTCAATAATTACGCTGTCTTTGCAAAGAACACCCTTTTTTTCTGCGTCTTCGATCAGGGCACAGCCCACCCTGTCTTTCACACTTCCGGCCGGATTAAAGTATTCCAGCTTGGCAAGTATTTTTGCACCCAGGTTATGGCCCGTGCAAAAGCGTGTCAGGGCCAGCAGCGGCGTATTTCCGATCAGTTCGATAATATTTTGGGCAATCACTCGATTTCCTCCGTTTTGTCAAACTACGCTTTATATAATACTCTTTTTATATAATACTCTTTTTATATAATACTCTTTCAAAAAAATCATATCATATAACAAAAATATTTAACAAAAACTTTCTGTAATTTGTAGTAAAATAAATAATTGATACTACTATAATCTGTGCTTACCTGTATCTATTCTCGCCTGAAAGCGAAGTGAAATTTGGTGGAAGCGATTAAAGACATTGCTGTGCTTGCTCTCCTTGTATTTATGTTCAAAAAGCGCATCCAGATCGGTCATGTTTTTTTTACCTGTGCGTTTCTCTTCGGCATTCTGCATCATATGAGCCCTGTCGAGCTGGGTTCTGCAATAATAACCGCTCTTGTCTCCGGTTCTTCCCTCACACTTTTTACAGCCCTTTATTTAATAACCCTGTTGGAAAAAACCATGCGCCATTCGGGCAGTCAAAGCCGCCTGGTGTCGGGTCTGATGAACCTGTCGGGCGACCCCCGGATTCCGATGGCTGCTCTTCCGGCTATTATCGGGCTCCTCCCTTCACCCGGCGGGGCCAGGTTTTCCGCCCCCCTTGTCGCAGAGGCATCAAAAGGAATACAACTTACCGGAGAACAAAATGCTGCCATCAATTATTATTACCGTCATCTTTGGGAATTTTTCCTGCCCCTATACCCGGCCAGCCTTTTAGCCGTGGAAATCCTGGAGGTTCCGCTGGGCAGGTTCATCCTGGTTATGCTGCCGTTTACCGTTATCACAGTTTTTGCCGGTTTGTTCCTTTATCGGGATTTGCCTTCTTCTCAGACTGCAGCCGATACCCAACAGGATAACCAGGCCTGGAAACAGGTGGTTGAGGGACTGTCCCCCATCGCTGCCATTATGATACTTGTCCTGGTCTTTGATCTTCATATTTTACTGTCGCTCGTCTCGGTAATTACATTTATGTTTTTTTATTATAGGATTGGCATTAAACAAATAGGCCTCATGCTGGTAAGCGCTCTTGAAGTCCGTCTTTTGTACATGGTATTCGGCGCCATCTACCTGCGTGAAGTTTTAGTACAAAGCGGCAGCATTGAGCAACTGCTCGGCTATTTCCAGGACATGGGTTTAAGTCCGCTCTTGATCGCAATAATTTTCCCCGCGATAATAGGTCTTCTGACCGGAGTAACCATAGCCGGCGTGTCTATCGCCCTGCCTGTAATCGTAACGCTTGCGACTCCCGATAACATCTTAAGCCTGGGAAGCCTGGCCATTGCCTCAAATATCGCGGGCCAAATGCTCTCGCCTATGCACCTGTGCCTTTTAATGTCCGTTGAACACTTTTCGGCTGATTTTACCGGGACTTATGCCAGGCTCATCCTTCCTGAGGCCCTGCTCATAATTTTTGCAATTATATATTCAACTATGCTTCCGTTCTGATCCTGCTAATAACCGCGACTTAATTAGCTGCCTGGTAACCACTGTCAAGATTTAAGCAACCACAAATCATTGTTTATTAAAAAATAAAAGAAGGTTTTTTTGTTTTTTCCTAGAATTAGGTAAATACTAAAGCTTTCTACTCTAGGTTTGAGGTGGGGTGCAAATGCAAATCGACAGAAGGAAATATTTCAGGATTCAGCTTAAACACTATTTAAAGTGTATGATGTCCGTTAGTATCATCGGAGAAAAATTCGTAGATACTGAAAAAACAAATGCATTAATTGAAAACATCGGTCCCGGCGGGCTTAAAATATTGTCAGATTTAATGCTTCCGGTTAAACCCGATGTTATCTTTTCATTTGATACAAAAATACTCGGAGAAAACATTGAAGTGCTGGGACATATTGTCTGGCAGCAAGAACTTCCCGGAGGAATGTATCAATACGGCGTAAAGATGGTAACAGACGAAGCCTCCCGTGACGTACTGACTAAACTGCTGATGAAATTTGCCGCCAGACTGCGGCAGGGCTCTTTCCCATATGACGACAGCTTCGTGGAAGATTATGCCCAATTCTTTAGGGAAAATAAGAAAAACAAGCCATATAATCTTCTCTGAAAAATGAGACTGTCCCATGACTGTGATTAATTATGTTTAATTATGGTTTAATGGTGAATAAGAAAAGGAAGTGCCGGAAGTTGTTGCTTCTTAAGACACTTCCTTTCTTTTTTTACAGTCCTTGTACACCCGGTGTAAGTTTACGCGACCCGGGTTTGACCGGCGCCAGCCCTTTTTTGCACAAGGGGCATTCTTCCGGCTGGTAAGAAACCACTTCCAGGGGCAGCAGGCTGTAAAGCGGATAGCCAAGGTCTGCTTTGCCGTTGCTGCGGTCTACCAGGGAGGCTATGCCGATGACCTGCCCGCCCTTTTCTTTGACGACCTCAATAACCTCAAGCACAGAACCGCCCGTGGTTATCACATCTTCCACCACCAGCACCCGTGCCCCCGGGGGAATCACAAAACCGCGGCGCAGGGTCATAACCCCGTTCTCCCGTTCAGCAAATAATCCCAGTGTTTTTAATTGCCGGGCCATTTCATAGGCCAGAGTCACCCCTCCCAGTGCAGGGCCGATCACAAGATCGATTTTGTCTTTGGGTATTTTAGCAGCCAGTTCCCCGGCCAGTTTTTCCGCCGTCACCGGGTCCTGCAGGACCAGGGCGCACTGGAGATAGCGGTCGCTGTGACGGCCTGAGGTAAGGAGAAAGTGTCCTTCCAGCATTGCCCCGCTGTCTTTGAATATTTTAATGATTTCTTCTTTATTCATGCCAGAGCCTCCTCTATTTCTTTAATTACTTTCAGGGCTGCTTCCCTTGGGTTTTCAGCCTTAGTGACAGGTCGCCCGACGACTATGAAATCAGCCCCCAGGCTGAAAGCTTCCCGCGGGGTCATAATACGCTTCTGGTCCCAGGCCTGCGCCCAGACCGGCCGTACCCCCGGGCATACTATTTTAAAATCAGGCCCGCATACTTCCCGGATAAGCGTGATTTCCCGGGGTGACGCCACCACACCGTCCAACCCGGCTTCATGGGCCAGTCCTGCTAACCTCCCTACCGTCTCAGTTACATCTTTCATCCCTATTTCCTGAAGCTCTGCTTCATTCATGCTTGTTAAAACTGTCACCCCTAAAAGCAGCGGCTGCCTGTAACCCCTGACGCGAGCCTCCTCCCAGGCGGCAGCGGCCGCCTGCCGCATCATCTCCCGTCCTCCGCTTGCATGCACGTTAAACATATAGACGCCCTGAGAAACAGCCTGGCGGCAGGCCTGTGCCGCCGTGTTGGGTATGTCGTGAAATTTCAGGTCCAGGAATACCTCTTTCCCCATTTTCCTCAGCCCTTCCACGGCTTCCCCCCGGCTGGCCAGGTACAGTTCCAGCCCCACTTTAAAAAACCGTACTTCCGGCAGCAGCTCAACAACCTTTACGGCTTGAGGCCAGGACGGAAAATCCAGGGCAACAATAAGTCCTTTTTCCGGCGTTTTTCTATTCTCTATCACCATTATGCCTCCTTCCAGGCCGCGCCAACAAGATCACTGACTTTTGCCACGCTGTTTTGCTCACAGTATTTATTTATTCCTTCGATTACATCTATACAGCACCGCGGGTTGATAAACTGTCCTGTCCCTACGGCTACTGCTGTCGCTCCGGCCAGGATGAATTCCAGTGCGTCTTCGGCGCTCACAATACCTCCCAGCCCGATCACGGGTATTTTCACCTTTTGTGAGACCTGCCAGACCATCCGTACCGCCACCGGTTTTACGGCCGGTCCGGACAGTCCTCCCATTATATTGGTCAGCCTCGGTTTTCTTCTCCTGATATCGATTGCCATCCCCAGCAGGGTATTGATCAGTGAGACGGCATCAGCCCCGGCCTCTTCCACGGCCAGCGCCATTTCCGCAATATCCGTTACGTTAGGCGATAGCTTGGCAATAACGGGAAGTGATGTATGTTCTCTCACCGCCCTGATGACCCGGGCTGCCATGTCCGGGTGACTGCCGAAAGCCATGCCGCCCGCCTTTACGTTGGGGCAGGAAATATTCACTTCCAGCCCCTTGACGACGGGACTGGTACTCAGCTTTTCCGCCACCAGGCAGTAATCCTCTATGGTATTGCCCGCGATATTGACTATGACCGGGGTACCTGTGTCCTGCAGAAGGGGAAGGTACTTCTCCAGCACGGCTTCCACTCCCGGGTTCTCCAGCCCGATGGAATTAAGAAGACCGGCAGGTGTCTCCACCAGGCGGGGAGGCGGATTTCCTGCCCTGGCCTGCGGTGTTACCGCTTTGACTACCAGCGCGCCCAGCTCATCCGGCCAAAAGAAGTCGGCATATTCCTTTCCGAAACCAAAGGTCCCGGAAGCCGTCATTACGGGATTTTTCATTTTTATCCCGGCAATATCCACACTTAAATCAGCTGTTTTCATTCCCACCTCACCTCCCGGTCCCAAAACACCGGTCCGTCCTGACATGCCTTGAGCCAGCCGTCTTCCCCGGCAGCGCTTTTTTCGCAGGTGCATCCCAGGCAGGCTCCGACACCGCAAGCCATTACCGCTTCCAGCGATACCTGCAAAGGTGTTCCGTACCTCCGGGCCAGCCTGACCACTTCAAGCAGCATACCTCTTGGCCCGCAGGAATAAAGGATATCCGGCTTCTCCCGTTCTATCCAAGCGGGCAGCAGTTCGGTTACCAGTCCCTTATGACCCAGACTGCCGTCTTCGGTCGCAATATGACAGGGTACAGCGGGCAGGAGTGAAGGGGGGGGCAGCAGTCCTGCCTGTTTGCCTCCGAAAAAGGCTGTAACACTATTGTTTTTAGCCAATTCCCGCGCTAAAAAGAGGAGAGGGGCAATGCCTACACCTCCGCCGATCAGCGCTGTTTTTTTTCCTCTAATACCCGTATCAAATCCTTTACCCAACGGTCCAATCAAATCAAGGGTATCTCCGTTTTGATGCCGGCTCAAAAAATTCGTCCCCTTGCCCACCACCTGGTACCAAAGCCGGATTGTCCCCAGCTCGCGGTCTGCCTGGCAGATGCTGACCGGCCTGCGCAAAAGGGGATCACTCGCCCCAAGAGTACGTATATGTACAAATTGGCCGGGTTGGGCCTCCCGGGCTATTTCGGGAGAAATAATACTGAGCAGGAATGTGTCCTCACCCGTTTGTTCGTTCCCAGCCACCAAAGCAGCGGGAAGATGGTATTTCACTGCCCGTCACCTCCATCTGCATACTAACGATTTATTATTATTTACTAAATTATACCTGTTTTTAGCCACCCGGTCATTATAAAGTATCGATATCCCCTCCGGCTGTCCGATATCCGATTTCCGAAAAAGAATTTTCTTCGGAAATCGGAAGATCGGAAGTCGGAAAGTCGCGCCCAAAGGGCGTCGTTCGGATATCGGAAAATCGGCACTCAGATAATCGTTAAATGTAGTCCTGCAATGCCTTCACCGCCCGGTCTTCCTTTTGCCGCCGGATAACCCTAAGGAGTCCTCCGCATGTATCAAGCGAGGTCAGGCAGGGGATATTGAATTCCACAGCAGCCCGCCGGATCTGAAAACCATCGCGCTGCAGCTGTTTACCCTTGGTCAGGCTGTTAATGACCAGTACCAGGCTGCCGCTGCGAATCAGGTCGACCACACTGGGCTTGCCCATATTTATCTTGGCGACTTCCCGTACCGGGACACCGTTTTTTCTTAAGAATGCGGCAGTGCCCGGTGTGGCCCAGATTGTAAATCCCAATCTCTCAAATTCTTTCAGCAGGGGAAGGGCTTCCTCCTTGTCCTTATCAGTGATGGTAGCCAGGATCTCTCCCCCTCTCGGTATCTGGTAACCCGCCCCCAGGAAAGCCTTGTGCAGCGCGCCGGCATAATCGTCCGCCAGCCCCATCACTTCACCGGTGGATTTCATTTCCGGGCCCAGCGAGGGTTCCACGTCTGTCAGCTTGTTGAAGGAAAACACGGGCATCTTGATAGCCACCAGCGGCAGCGCTTTCCACAATCCTCCCTGGTAGCCCATGGAGGCTAAAGTCTCTCCCAGCATGATCCGGGTTGCCAGTTTCACCATGGGTATCCCCGTAACTTTGCTCAGGAAAGGCACGGTACGGCTGGCCCGGGGATTGACCTCCAGGATATAGATTTTATTATCCCGGATAACAAACTGGATATTTATCAATCCCCTGGTATTCAGACTCAGGGTGATTTTCTCCGTATATGCAACAAGTTTTTCTATTATCTCTTTATCCAGCGACTGGGGCGGGTAAATAGCCGCGCTGTCGCCCGAGTGGACCCCGGCCCTTTCCAGATGTTCCATAATCCCGGGTATCAAGACAGTTTCCCCGTCACTGACAGCATCGACTTCTACTTCTTTCCCCATGATATATCTGTCCACCAGGACAGGATGTTCCGGAGAGATGCGCACAGCCTCCTCCAGGTAAGTGGATAAGTCCTCTTTTGTATAAACTATTTCCATGGCCCTGCCTCCCAGCACATAAGAAGGCCGCACCAGGACGGGGAATCCCAGTTTTGCCGCAATTCCTTCGGCCTCATGCCTGCTGTGAGCCACACTTCCCCTGGGTCTTGGTATCCCCAGTTCCTCCAGGAGGGCATCAAATTTTTCCCTGTCCTCAGCGCGGTCAATATCTTCCACGCTGGTGCCCAGCACCTTAACACCGCATTGGGCCAGGGGTCTGGCAAGATTGATGGCAGTCTGCCCTCCAAACTGCACCACCACTCCCAGCGGTTTTTCAGCCTCAATTATGTTCAAGACATTTTCCAGGGTAAGGGGCTCGAAATACAGCCGGTCGGAAGTGTCCGGGTCCGTACTGACCGTTTCCGGGTTGTTATTGACGACAATGGCCTCCATCCCGCCTTCCCGAAGGGCCCAGGCCGAATGAACGGAACAATAGTCAAATTCGATACCCTGCCCGATCCGGATCGGCCCAGACCCCAGCACTACCACTTTCTGCTTCGCGGAAGGTTCCAATTCGTTTTCTTCACCGTAGCTCGAATAATAGTAAGGAGTTGTGGCCGCAAACTCGCCGGCGCAGGTATCAACCATCCGGTAAGATGCCTTAACGTCGAGCTTCTTTCTTTCTTCCCGCACCTCGGCTTCCTTCTTGCCCATGATGAAGGCAAGCTGTTTATCGCTGAAACCGGATTTCTTAGCCCAAAGCCAGTCTTCCCGTTCCCATTTCTTTTTATTGCCCAGGTAAGTCTCAATCCGTACAATATGGTTTAAGTTTTCGAGGAAGAACAAGTCTATTCCGGTAATCTGGTGCATCTGCTCAATAGATATCCCGCGTCTTAAGGCTTCGGCCACAGCAAATAATCTCTCGTCATCGGCCAGATTCAGTTTATCCAGGAGCTGCTGCCAGGTAAGTTTTTGGAATTCCGGCACAAGCAGGGATACAAAGTTCATCTCCAGGGAACGGATAGCCTTTAAGAGGGCCGAGGAGAAGTTCCGCCCCAAGGCCATGACTTCGCCGGTGGCCTTCATCTGCGAACCCAGCGTCCGCCTGGCTTTGGCAAATTTATCAAAGGGCCAGCGTGGTATCTTTACCACCACGTAATCTATGGCAGGTTCAAAACAGGCTGTGGTATTGCCCGTCACACTGTTGGCAATCTCATCGAGGGTAAACCCGAGCGCGATCTTGGCCGCCACCTTGGCAATCGGATAGCCGGTTGCCTTGGAGGCCAGAGCGCTGGAGCGGCTGACCCGGGGGTTGACTTCAATCACATAGTACCGGTTGCTTAAGGGATCCAGGGCATACTGGATGTTGCAGCCGCCTTCGATCCCCAGAGCCCGGATGATTTTCAGGGCGCCGCTTCTTAACATCTGGTAGTCCCGGTCCGATAAGGTCTGGGTCGGCGCCACTACGATGCTGTCACCCGTGTGGATCCCTACAGGGTCAATGTTTTCCATGGAGCACACGGTGATGCAGTTATCGTTGGCATCACGCATCACCTCGTACTCGATTTCTTTCCAGCCGGCCACGCTCCGCTCAATCAGAAGCTGGCGATTCAGGCTGTATTTTAAGCCCTTGGAAGCAATCTCCGCGAGTTCAGCGGAATCATGCGCCACTCCCCCGCCGGTGCCGCCCAGTGTGTAACCGGGGCGTACTATGACTGGATAGCCGTTGCTTTCGGCAAAGGCCAAGGCATCCCCGACACTGCTTACAACAGCGCTTTCAGGTACCGGTTCTCCGATAGCGGCCATCGTAGCTTTGAATATTTCACGGTCCTCCGCTTTTTCAATGGCGCTGAGCGGTGTCCCCAGCAAGGTCACTCCTTCCCGTTCCAGCGCCCCGCTTTTAGCCAGGGTCAGGGCCAGGTTCAATCCGACCTGTCCGCCCAGGGTAGCCAGCAGGCCCTGGGGCTTTTCTTTTTTGATGATTTCTTCCACCACTTCAGGTGTAAGGGGCTCCAGGTACACACGGGAAGCGATATCCGCATCGGTCATGATGGTGGCAGGATTGGAATTAACCAGGACAACCTCCACGCCCTCCTCCCTCAAAGCGCGGCAGGCCTGGGTCCCGGCATAGTCAAATTCGGCGGCCTGCCCGATCACGATGGGCCCGGACCCGATTACCAATACTTTCTTCAAGCCCGGCTTCTTAGGCATGTTCGCCACCACCTTTTTCTCCGTATTCTTTTACCATCTCCATAAACTCTTCAAACAGGTAAAAGGTATCCTGGGGGCCGGGACAGGCCTCCGGGTGGAACTGTACGGAAAAAGCTTTTTTTGTTTTATGCTTAAGCCCTTCCACCGTACGATCATGCAAATTAATATGTGTAACTTCTATCTCATCTGTTGCAAAGCTGTCCCCATCAACGGCGTAACCATGGTTTTGCGAGGTGATGTGAACCCTGTTGGACCGCAGGTCCTTGACAGGGTGGTTCCCGCCGCGGTGCCCGAATTTCAGCTTATAGGTGCTCCCGCCCAGCGCCATGCCCAGCAGCTGGTGCCCCAGGCAGATCCCCAGGATGGGGACGCCTTTTTCTAGCAGCGCCTGGATGGTCGAAATGGCATACTCTACATCCCGGGGGTCCCCCGGTCCGTTGGACAATACCACCCCCCGGGGTTGGAACGCCAGGATTTCTTCAGACGACGCCGCAGCCGGGACTACTGTCACCTTGCAGTCCAGCCACCGTAAGGAGTTGACGATGTTTCCCTTGGCCCCGAAATCCATGACCACAACAGGGTAACATCCCCCCTCCAGGGTATACGGGGCAGCGGGAGTAACACTTTTGACCAGGTGTGGACCGGTAGCGGGTTCCAGCTGAGCGGCCCTTTTCTTCAATCCTTCCAGATCCGTATCAGTACTGATCAGGCCCATCATGGTGCCTGCCTGACGCAGGTGCTTGGTGAGGGCCCGGGTATCTACGTCTTTGATTGCCACAATGCCGTGAGACACCAGGTAGCGGTGGAGGTTCTGCTCTGCCCGGTAATTGCTGGGCTGCTGGCAAAGTTCCTTGATGATCAACCCCCGGGCTGCAATCCCGGGTGACTCCCCATCTTTCCTGTTGACACCGTAGTTACCGATCAGAGGATAGGTGAGAACGATGATCTGCCCGGCATAAGAGGGGTCGGTCAGTATTTCCTGGTATCCTGTCATGCTTGTATTAAAAACCACTTCTCCCTCGGTCTCACCGGCCAGGCCAATGGATTCCCCTTCGAAAATCCTGCCATCGGTTAAACACAAACTTGCCTTCACTATAGCGTATCCTCCTTTATTCTGCCGTCCTGCATCACTATTTTTCCGCCGACGATGGTCATAACAGGCCATCCCCGGAAAGCCCGTCCGTCGACCGGACTGTTTTTGCCCTTGGAGTAAAACTCCCTTGCCTTCACCTGCTTTTTCAGGTTGGGGTCGATCACTGTAATATCAGCTGCCGCACCTTCTTCCAGCCGCCCGTAAGGCAGTCCTAAAACAGCGGCCGGCCCGGTGGTAAACCTGGCAATCAGTTCCCGCGGGCTCATTTTCCCGGATGAAATCAGTGTATGCCAGCAAACCGGGACAGCCGTTTCCAGTCCCGAAATACCGTTAGGCGCTTTGGCATATTCCTGCTCTTTTTCTTCGAGGGACCAGGGCGCATGGTCTGATGCGATACACTGGATCAATCCTGCCCTGACAGCCTCCCTTACCGCTTCGACATGCTCCGTACTGCGCAGTGGCGGGTTAACCTTGGTGCTGGTATTGTAACCCTTCACTTCTTCATCGGTCAGGAAAAGGTGATGCGGCGTGGCTTCTGCAGTTACCTCTATACCCTGCGCTTTGGCAAACTTTAAAAGTTCAACGCTCCCCCTCGTACTGATATGGGCCAGGTGCAGTTTGCCTCCGGTCAGAGAGGCCAGGATGATATCCCGGGCTACCATGGTCTCTTCGGCTTGGGCCGGTATCCCTTTTAAACCCAGGACGGTTGACCAGTAACCCTCATGCATGTAGCCGTCCGCTACCAGGTAGGGGTCTTCGCAGTGGGAAATAACGGGTATCCCGAAGAGTTTCGTGTATTCCAGGGCCCGGCGCATTACTTCACTGTTTGTTACCGGTTTCCCGTCATCGGAAACTGCCGCTATCCCGACACGGTACATGGAACCGATTTCAGAGATTTCTTCTCCTTTTTGACCTTTGCTGATGGTCCCGATGGGAAGCACCCGGACTAGTCCGGCCTTTTCGGCGCGGGCTTTAACCAGCTCTATCACGGCTTCATTATCGGCGCAGGGTCTGGTGTTGGGCATAGCCGCTATAGTGGTGAAACCACCCGCTGCCGCTGCCGCACAACCCGTCAGAATGGTCTCATGGGCTTCCCCGCCCGGTTCACGCAAATGAACATGCATGTCAATAAAACCGGGGGCCGCTATTTTACCCTGCAGGTCATATGTCTCCAGTCCTTTTTCCTTTATATCGGAAGCCATTGCCTTGATTATGCCGTTTTGCACATGAATATCGAGGTGTTTTTCCAAGCCCGTCGCGGGGTCTATCACAAGTCCGCCCTTAAGTATATATTCCATCATTCTTACTCCTCCTTCTGTCCCAGCATAAGGTACAACAAGGCCATCCGTACGGCCACGCCACAGGTGACCTGTTCATTGATCACCGATTGGACGCTGTCTGCCACCTCTGCCGATATCTCAATCCCCCGGTTGATTGGGCCGGGGTGAAGGACCAGGCAGTCCGGTTCGGCCAGCTTCAGCCTCGCAGCGGTCAGTCCAAAGAGCTGGCTGTATTCGCGCAGGGTCGGAAAGAGTCCGGCCTTCTGGCGTTCCAACTGGATCCTCAGCATCATCACCACATTGGCTCCCCTCAGGGCTTCCTCCAGGTCGCAGGTAACCCTGGCCCCCATTTGTTCGAGTCCCGGCGGGATCAGGGTCGGGGGGCCGCAAACCCAAACCTGTGCTCCCATCTTTTTCAAACCGTTGAGATTTGACCTGACAACCCGGCTGTGCAAGAGGTCGCCTATTATGGCTACCTTCAACCCATTAAGGTCGCCGAGCTTTTCTTTGATTGTCATCATGTCGAGAAGAGCCTGGGTGGGATGTTCATGGAAGCCGTCTCCCCCATTGATAACATGGGCTTTCAGATAACCGGCCAGCATCTGGGGAGCGCCTGCCATACCGTGCCTTATCACGATGATATTGGCGCCCATCCTTTCCAGGGTCAGCCCGGTATCCTTCAAACTCTCGCCCTTTACCACACTGCTGGTCGTTGTGCTGATATTGACCACGTCGGCGCTCATGTATTTCCCGGCCAGTTCGAAAGAAGTCCGCGTACGTGTGCTGGGTTCGTAAAACAGGGTTATTAGTGTTTTGCCCCTTAAGGTGGGCACTTTTTTGATGTCCCGCCGGATGATGTTTTTCATTTCCCTGGCAGTATGAAGGATCAGTTCGATCTGGTCCTTGCTCAGCTGTTCCATGGTCAAAAGATCTTTAGTCTTAATGCCCATTATCATTCCCCCTGTTCATATATTGGATAAACAAAATACCTCCCGCCTGCTGGCCGGGAGGTACGGATTACACCGCTTATGCTTGTGCTCCGCAACGTCATGTTATGCGCAAGAGTACAAACAAACTGCCCTTACTAGCCTCACAGGACTAATTTCAAGGGATACAATTTTCAGCTTCCTAACCTGAGACTGCTTAAAAACCCGAAGGTCAAGGCGCATTGAAAGTGAGAAGCGGAGCGTACTCAAACGTACGTGAGCATTCGAGATTGAAATTTGCAACGCAGAGATTCGGGATTTTTCAGCAGTCTCACAAAAAACCTGCTTGCATGATACCTTACACAGCAAGCAGGTTATAAATCACCTAAATAACACCCCACTTACCTTGCCGGTCTCACAGAACTGGCTTAAAGGATTCGAGGACTATACTTGTATTCACTTCTTCCTGTTAATTATATTCTTAATCCGGAATCCCGTCAATTGTTTTTCCAATGGTCGATGGTGTCAACTTTTTGTAGGATATTCTTCTGAAGATTTTTCCCTCTTTGGATTTCTCGGAGATACTACCGACTCTGGCCACTTAATATTAGCGCGTTATAGAACCACTATATTGGATTGATCGCAGTCCTTTAAACAAAGGGGTTACTTTACCGA
>Ga0228535_1001256_pt1 | contig 43147 bp, 31 predicted proteins | sample SJ1metagenome_FD_168457 | JGI IMG/M metagenome (GOLD analysis project Ga0228535, IMG submission 168457) | Enriched culture of PCE-dechlorinating microbial communities from Ithaca, New York, USA - SJ1 | ecosystem: Engineered > Modeled > Simulated communities (microbial... > Unclassified | place... | reverse complement strand
CAAATCGGTTTTGCCGGCCCGCCCGACGCCCCGTTCCATGAGTCGTCGATCAAGCGAAATCCACCGGCTGCAATCGAAGATACTGATCCGCACGAACTATTTCATGCAGCCCTGCCGAAAGGACACGGTTCACCGATGCTGCCAGTCAACCCGTCGCGGGGATCAAGGTCACGCTGTCGCCGCCATGACCAACCACACCGGCCGCATATCCGGCCTGGGCCTCTCCCAGGACGGGACAATTCTCGCTTCGCGCAGCGATAGCACGATCCGCCTGTGGCATGCCATTTCCCAAGCCGAAGCCGAGAAGATCAAGGGAGCCAAGAAGGAGTGACTACAGACCCTGGCCTCCTCTTGTGAGTCAGACCGAAGAGTGCGGTTGGAGGATCACAGCCAGTCGGATACAGGCAGCAGACCGATGGCCTGCCGCAGCACCGGATCGACATTCGTGTAGACGTCATTCGTCAGTCGGGGGCTGGAATGCTCCAGCAGCCGCTGAGTCACCGCAGTGGACACGCCCCTTTGGGCCAACAGCGAGGCGAACGTCTTCCGCAGATCGTGGAACTTCAGCTCGGGCAAGCCGAGCTTCGTGCGTATCTTGTCCCATCGTTTCGATCTGAATCTGTCCGCAAAAATTCTCTCTTGTCCCTCTGGTAGTGCGGCCGCATAGTTGGACAACTCCGTCATGATCGCTTCCGGAATGGGGCGTTCCGGCATTGCCTTTCGTGCCTTGCGATTCCGAGTCGCAATCGTGTTCCGATCCAAATGGATATCGCCAATCCGGATGGCTTCGATGTCCCCGCGTCGAAGACCCGTCGTCACAGCCAACAGAACGCGCAGGCGTAGAGTCGGGTATTTGGAGGTTGTCATAAGCAAATCCCGCACCTGCTGCACCGAGAGAGCCGTCACAGGTTTCTGTGGCACTTTAACCTTCTTGATCGTCAGACCGGAGGCCACGAATCGATTCTTGACCGCCCAGTTCAGGAAGGCACGCAGATTCGCTATGTCCTTGTTCACTGTGTTCTTTTGGACCTCATCACCACGTTTTAGAACAAACGCATCCAGATTCTGCTGCGTGATCTCTCGCGAGGAATTGGCGTCAACCAGTCGTTCAAAATGCCGCAAGGTCAGCAGGACCTCGTAGATCGAAGCCTCCTCGCGGCCTTCCACTTGTTTGAAATGTCGATACTCTTCGACCATTTGACCCCAGTCGAAGTCCACAACGCTGGTGAACACATCCGAGTTGAGTTGCGCATACTTCATATGACGAAAGTGTTCCGCCAACGCTTTGCTTGGCAGCGCCTTGGCCTTCCGTCTGCCACCTTCATACCAACCCGTCCACCATCCCTTGATGCCCTTGCGTTTGTACACCCATGGCTTTCTCATAGTCTCCATCATATCGGCAGTTTTGGCCGCCCAGTCCGCCGGCGCGGGTTGGCGACGAAACGAGTGGAGACAAAGCGGAGACATGACGGGCACAAGGGAGAGGGATGCTATCACAAGTGCTTACGATAGAAGGCTTTATGATGGTCAGCTCTGGAGGGGGAAAGTCCAACCCGTCCGAATACTTCCTCTCATACAGTAGGAATTGTGCACCTATCACCACTTCCGGCGGTTCCATACCAACTTTCTCTGCCCCTCTTCCGCTTATGCTCTCCCTGTCGCGCTCGAAAGTAATGTGTCCTCTTTCCAAAACGCAGCGTTCCGCAGGGAAAGCGACGCACGGAGCGTCTGCGGAACGTGTTTCATCCCCTCGTGCCCGAGGTTGAATCCCGATCCTCGGCCCCTGTGCCATCCTCCCGGGCGGCCGTCACTCTGCCGGTGCAGTCCGACTGCCGGCAGCCCGGGACAGAACTTGATGCCCGCGGAACAAACCGCTGTCCGGAAGATAGAGCCCATGTGCTTCTGGGGACTCTTACATAGGCAAATTGATGACGAATGTTGAGCCCTCCCCAACTCTGTTCTCAAGCAATACCTTGCCACCCGCTTTCGAGACGATCTGATCAACAATCCAAAGTCCCATGCCCATACCCTCCCCTGATGGCTTGGTGGTGAAGAACAGTTGAAAGACCTGATCCACGTGCTCTACCGGTATGCCTCCACAATCATCCTCAAACCGCAAGACGATTCTGGAGTCAACCGTCTCGCCCCTTATCGTGAGCATGCGGTCTTTCCTGCCATCCGCCGCCTGAATAGCGTTGTCGATCAGCACGGAGCACACTTGTTCTACATCGCTTCTGGTGACACACACAGCCGGAAGGGCATCTATGCCCTCGACTCTGATGCCGACCCGTTTTGCGCGAGCCTTGTCCTCGAATAGCCCCACGGCTCTGCTGACCACCGGCAGTAGCTCCACCACCTTTGGTTCTTCGGTGGAAGACTGTCTCGCAAGACGACGGAACTGGTCAACGCGAGAAATCACATCGGAAAGCCCCTCCAGTGCTTCTTGAAGGGCCTCGGCAGCGGTTGTCGAGCAGCCGGCTTCCTTGACCAGCGAATCCGCCTCCTGCAGCGACAAGCGACAGACTGTCAGAGGCTGGTTCAGTTCATGAGCGACCCGGGCACTAAGGGCTCCAATGGAGGCAAGCTGCTCCGCCCGATGCAGTTTCTGCCGGTAGTCCTCCAACTCGTCCTGCGCCTGTTTGAGTTCTTGAATATCACGACCTACGATGAGGGCTGCCACGATCCGACCGGTCCTATCTTTAATGGGTTCCAGTGTCGTGTTGTACCAACGCTGCTGCCCCTGCACCTCTGTCAAACCAATGGCATTCATTCCCCCGCCGGCCCTGATCACCTCCCGCACGCTGTCAACCTGTCTATCGGCAATCACCTTGGGAAATAGATCCCACATTGTCTTGCCAATGTAGTCCTTGGGTTCACCGCCCAGTCGGTGGGCCGCTGTCATGTTCATGAAGAGGAACACACCCCCTCCGTCGACCATGGCGATTGCCTCGCCCGCACTCTCCACCAAGACTCGATATCGTTCTTCGCTTTCCTGAAGCAACCCAATAAGCCGTCTATATTCGGTCACATCTCGGAACGCGCCCATGACGCACGCCGTACCGCCCAGACTGATGGGGATTGCATTGATATCCGCGTATACCGTCCGCCCATCCTTGGTCTTCACGGGGATATTCGTGGCCAGACGCAGTTCGCCTCTGGCCTGTCTCGCAAAAGTGTCGAGCGCATGAGGGAGGCTGTCTTCAGGATGAATATCTTGGACGCCGAGTTGTATGATCTCGCGGGGGGCATACCCGGTCATGTCACACAGGGCTTTGTTCGCCATACGAAACTCACCCGTGCAGACATCGGCAACGACGAATCCATCTGCTGCATTCTCAAAGAGGGACCGAAACCGTTCTTCGGACTCCCGCAATGCCCTCTCCGCCTTCTTCTGCTCTGTGATCTCCACCCCAATCCCCCACGTCCGCCAGGGGGCAATCGGTACCCGTGCGGATATGTTGTACCAAGCAACACTCTTCGCCCCCCCGTCCTTGGCCGTTCTCGGTAGGCTCGCTTCGGATACAGCAATTCCAGGGCCTTTGGATTGCCAATAATCTCCGCCGCACTGTATCCAGTCACACGCTCACATTCCCGATTCCACAGGACGATATTCCAGTCCGCATCAAATGCGTCGATCATAACCGGCATGTTCAGAAGGACAGTGAAGAGTCGCTCCTTTTCTCGTTCGACTGCCTGTTCCTCCCTCGTCAACTCTCCTACCCGTTGCTGCAATTCGGCAACCTGACAACGTAGGGCGGCCAATTCCTCCAACAGGGCCCACCGTGTGCTTGGCTCACGTGGCATGTGGTTAGCTCTCCGAACAACCGATTGCCCCTTTTCTGAACAACGGCCCCGTAGCCGTCCCCAGAACCCCTTTCATTATATGCCCAACTGCAGCCCGAAGAGAAGTGGCAAGTCGAATGCGATATCCATTCCACGATGCTGTTCAAGTTTCCAACCCTATATGCTTATCATCCCGGACTGCTATGACTCCGCCGGTGAATAACGTCCGTACGTTTGTGCTGGCATTGCCCCGCCTCTGCATACCCCCCCCGCCACAAAAGCAGTATGTCATGATTCCAGACCCCTGGCAACAGCCAGAAGTCCCGCAGGAACGCCGACCCATGGTACGGCTGCGGAACCGGTTCTCACAGTCTCGGCCACAGTAACAGACGCAGGTGCACCTGATCCCTACGCCGAGGAGACTTCCGGGTCAGAACGACGCGGCTCTCTCCGGCCAAACGCGGTGAACCCAGTGGCCGCAGTCTCCAACGCTCACCCCTTCGGAATCGCTGGCAAGACAGGACTTCACTTGCGATCACACGATGCCAAGCGTATAATCGCGCCATCGTTATCCAGCTGTCACGCGTGGATCAGCCAGACTGTGCGTGGAGGTAGCCTCATGGACATCCCTGCGAGCCATAGTCCCCAACACACAACCCACCCTGTATCCAGACGGAGCTTTCTCAGCCTTGCGGGAGCTGCCTGCCTGGGAGCCGCCGTGGGTACCGCCCCCGGACCGGCGCATGCCGCGGAAAGGAAGCGGCCCAATATCCTGTTCATCTTCTCCGACGATCATTCCTTGCAGGCCATCGGAGCGTACCCGACCTGGCTCTCGGCCTTCTGCCGGCAAAACGCGGTTACCCCGAACATCGACCGTCTGGCTGGCGAGGGCGCCCTGTTCACCAACAGTTTCTGTGGCAATTCCCTCTGCTCGCCAAGCCGGGCCGCGATCCTCACCGGCCTGCACAGCCACGCCAACGGCGTCATGACACTGAACAAACCGATCAATGCCGGGCTCTGGACCTACCCGCGCGCCCTGCGCGAGGCCGGATACCAGACGGCGGTCTTCGGCAAATGGCATCTGGCCAGCACGAGACCGGAGACAGACTACTGGCGCATCCTGCCGGGGCAGGGCTCCTACCTGGACCCGAAGTTCGAAGGCCCTGACGGCATGGAGTCGCACAAAGGATACGCCACGGACATCATCACGGACCTGTCGCTGGAATGGCTCAAGAAACGCGACACGTCCAAGCCGTTCATGCTCATGGTGCAACACAAGGCCCCGCATCGGAACTGGATCCCACCGGAGCGCTACTGGCGCTGGCTCGACGATGTCGAGATCCCCGAGCCGGACACCCTTTTCGACGATTATGCCAACCGAGCCTCCCCGGCCCGGTTTCAGCAGATGGAGATCGGCAGGGACATGGTCCTCAAGAGTGATCTGAAAGTCGAGGGGCCCGAGGCGCAGATCGATCCCGACTCCGCGTACGGCCCTCGCAACTTCGATTTCCGCCGCCGCAATCCGCAGGGCCGGGACCTGACCCGCTGGAAGTACCAGCAGTACATGAAAGACTATCTGCGCTGCATCAAGGCGGTGGATGACAGCGTGGGGCGGCTGGGGCAATACCTTGCGGCCGAGGGCCTCGACTCCAATACCGTGGTGATCTACTCGAGCGACCAGGGCTTCTACAATGGGGAGCACGGCTGGTTCGACAAGCGGTGGATTTACGAGGAGTCCGTGCACATGCCTCTGATCGTGCGGTGGCCCGGCGTGGTGAAGGCCGGCAGCCGCCCGGCCGCGATGGTGCAGAACATCGATTACGCCCCGACGTTCACGGAGATCGCGGGCGGTCGAGTGCCGGAGGGCCTGCACGGCCGTTCGTTCATGCCCGTGCTGCGCGACCGCACGCCCGCCGACTGGCGCAGGAGCATCTACTACCACTACTACGACCCGGGTCACGGCGTGGCCAAGCACTACGGCCTCCGCACCGAGCAACACACGCTGGCGTACTTCTACACCACCGACGAGTGGGAGCTGTTCGATCTGGAGAAGGACCCCAGGCAGCTCCGCAGCGTCTACTCCGACCCGGCCTACGCGGCTACCGTTGCCCGGCTGAAAGCCGAGTTGACGCGGCTCCGTGCCGAGTTCAAGGACAATAGCGACACCGCCCCGTCTCCCACGCCGGCCCCGGCGCCAAAGTCGGCGACGCGCCAGTCGCCCCGTAAGGATCGAAAGAAGACGCCGTAGATGGCGATGAAGAGCATGAAGGACAAAATAGCAGCCTTCAGTGACAACATCCCTGGAGCAATGGGAAGGATGGGACATGTTTAATCAGCGCATGAGTCGTCGCCGTTTCCTGGCTGCCACCGCCTCTTCCCTGGCGTTCACCTACATCCCCAGGCGCGCCTGGGGCGCGAATGACCGCTTTTACGTCGCAGGGGTCGGGGTGGGCGGCAAGGGAGCCGGAGAGGTGAACGACGTCACTCGGGCCGGCGGCACCTTCGTCGCGCTGTGCGATGTGGATGAGAGTCGGGCAGCCAAGACGTTCGGCAGCTTTCCCGAGGCGAAACGGTACCAGGATTTCCGGGTCATGCTCGAGAAAGAGAAGGGGATCGATGCCGTGACCGTGAGCACGCCGGACCACACGCACGCCCTCGCTTCCCTGATGGCAATGTCGCTGGGCAAGCACGTCTATTGCCAGAAGCCTCTCACGCATTCGATCTATGAGGCCCGTGTGCTGGAGCAGGCGGCCCAATACTACAAGGTCCAGACCCAGATGGGCAACCAGGCACACGCCGGCGAGCCGATCCGGCGGGCCGTCGAGCTCGTGCGCGCGGGCATCATCGGCCCCGTCCGGGAGGTCCACGCCTGGACGAATCGGCCCATCTGGCCGCAGGGGCAGCAGGCATTGAAGGAGCGGGACCGTCTCGCCGGACAGGCCAGGCCACAGGGGCTGGACTGGGACCTCTGGGTCGGCCCGGCCCCGATCCGGGACTACAACGCGTGCTATGTCCCGTTCAAATGGCGGGGCTGGTGGGACTTCGGCACCGGGGCACTCGGCGATATGGCCTGTCACATCATGGACATGGCCTACTGGGCGTTGGATATGGGGGCGACGACGGTGGTGGAAGCCGAGTCCGGCGGCCAGACTCGGGAAACCGGTCCCGAGTGGTCGACCATTACCTATGAGTTCCCCGCCCGTCCATCCGTGGGCGGCGGCGAGTTCGGCGGTTCCGTAGGACCCAAGGCAGCGGTCGCAATGCCCGCGGTGAAATACGTCTGGTATGACGGCCGCAAGGCTGGCAAGGCGAACGCACCGTACGAGCTACTGACGAGGGCAGCGGCAGGAGCACCGGCGGCCGCGACAGAGACTCGCCCGCGGCCCGCCCGTGCCGGCAAGGCGGAAGAGGCAAAGAAGAAGAAGGCCGTGTCGGCCGATGACCCTGGGAGCTGGGACGTGGTCCTGGTCGGCGACGACGGGCTGATGCTGTTCAGACGCAGTGCAACGGATTGGGTCATTACACCCGGACGCCGCATCGAGCAGTTCGCTGATACGCCCAGGACGATTCGCCGGGTGGCGAACGAGGATACCGAGTGGATCGAGGCCTGCAAAGGGGGCCCCAAACCACTATCGAGTTTCGACTACAGCAGCCGGCTCACCGAGATGGTGTTGCTGGGCAACCTGGCGGTGCGTCTCGGCAAGAAGATCGAATGGGACAGCGCCGGCCTGAAGGCCAGGAATGCCCCCGAGGCGGATGCGGTGATCCGGCGGCCCTACCGCAAAGGTTGGGATCTGCCGGCGCCGCTGGCTGTATCGAGGATCGGCTGACTGTCGCCGCGATTCAAAACGTGCACGTACGAGTGGGTCCGGTGCGTCCCGCTCATCAAGGGATTTGACCCTCTCACCTTGGCCGCACGAACTCGCCGAACGGACGCTCGAACCCGACGAGCCAGTCCTTCAACCGGCCCCGCAGGTCCTCAACCGTTCTTGCGTGTTGGGGATCTCTGATCAGGTTCACCCGTTCCTCGGGGTCGGCCTCCAGATCATATAGTTGGTCCGCGTCCCAGTAGCCGGGATGGCGTTTCAGTGCCATCTCCTGCAGGTTCAGTGAGACGTCCATGTGGTAGGCCGGTCGGCCCAACGTTTTGTCGGAGAGCTTCTGCTGAACCCCCGACGGATAGCGCAGGGCGATGTACTTCCATCGCGGCGTGCAGACGGCCCGCGTATGTCCGATCTCCAGGAACAGTTCCTCCCGCCATTTCGCCTGCGATGACGTGACCAGCGGGATCAGGCTCGATCCGTCGATTCTCATCTCGGCGGGCGGCCGGACCCCCGCCAGCTCGAAGATCGTCGGCACGAAATCGATGTTCTGCACCAGCCTGTCGCAGACCTGCCCTCCCGGAATGCGTCCCTTGCCCCAGAGGAAACAGGGCGTTCGCGCCCCGCCGTCGTAGCAGGTGCCTTTGCCACCGAGCGTGGCATTGTCACTGAAGAACAGGATCACCGTGTTGTCCAACTTGCCGAGATCGGCGAGTCTCTGCACCACCGCCGCGATGCCGTCGTCGAGCCAGGTAGCGTGCCCCATGTTCCCCGCCACACCCGCCTGTTTCAGCCGCGCGGCGATACTGGCCCGCGGCGTCTGCACGTTCAGAGGAGCAGGTAAATGTCCGGCCGGGGTCATCGTCGGGTCGCCGCCGATCGACTGGTTGGGCGCGGGGCTGTGCTGCAACGTGGTGCACAGGTGCAGAAAGAAAGGTCTGTCATCGGCCTGATTCAGGAAATCCAATGCCCCCTTCGTGGCCCACTCCATGTTGTGATAGATCAGGGCGTCCAGCTTGTGATCGGCAAGGTTGCCGCGATAGACGCTCGCGGCGTAGTCGAATCCCACCTGCCGGATGTAGTCGCAGAGCCGCCGCTGGTTCTCCTCCAGTTTCTTCGCCACCTCAGGGTCGTGCAGGTCGGCATCGGACGGGATGGGCACGAACGCCGGTCCGCCGGTGTGCCACTTTCCTACGAAACCCGTCCGGTACCCGTGTGCACGGAGCACCTGCGCCACGTTCCAACGGCCGGGCTCAACCTGGACGTTGAAGCCCACGTTCGATGGCGTGCCCGGAGGATGCGCCTTCATGAACCGGTGCGTCGCGCAGCGGCTGGCGTACTGGCCCGTCATGCACGTATACCGGCTGGGCGTGCAGACACTGGAGGAGGTATACGCCCGGGTGAACTTCACGCCTTCCCGGCACAGCCTGTCCAGCGTGGGCGTCAGGACCTTGCCCCCAAAGCAGCCCAGGGTGTCCGGATTCTGGTCGTCGGTCAGGATGAAGAGAATGTTCGGTCGGCTGGGCGTTGCGGCCGCGGAAGCCGGCGCGACCAGAGAGGTTGTCACTCCCAGCGCCAACACCAGTGTGATGAACCCATGTCGCCGTTTCATGGCACGATTATAACCTCCTGCCCGTCGGTGTGAAAATGTCCTACATGCTCTACGACCCCTCGGCAACGAGTTCCTTGGCCCACGCGGCCATGTCCTGGTTGGCGGCGGTGATCCCGGCCATGGCGTCGCCGTCCGGTGTCTCATCCGGCCCGCGCAGCGCCGCCAGGGTGTCACGATATTTCGTCGGATCGTTGCGCAACGTGCCGTCGGGACGCTTGAGAGAGCCCGCACTGTCGGCCAGCAGCGCCCCTCCCAGAAATTCGCGTCGGTTCACGAGCCACCTCCGAGCCGTCTGTTTCCTTGATGCCGAAACGAATTCAAGGTCTCGGCGACGCCTTCACGACTTCACCAGGCTCTCCCGCGCTGCCCTCCAACCTGCCTGCATCTGTTTCGTGAGTTCTTCGACCACCGTCTTGTTCTCGGGACGATCCGCGACGTTGACATTCTCCTGCGGATCGTCCTGATGGTCATACATCTCGCGGGCGGCCTCGCGGCCCTCGCGAGTGAGCCAGCGCGTCAGACGATAACGGTCCGTCCGCATGGAATAGCCCATGACGCCCCCGCGAGGGTATTGGCTGAACACAGCCTTCTTCCAGGGCCGCTCCGGCGCATCGAGGAGTGGTGCAAAGCTGGTCCCCTCCAGGTGAGACGGCACCGGCAATCCCGCCAACTCGCACAGAGAAGGGTAGATGTCCACGAACTCCACGAGCGCCCGCGAATGGCACCCGGCGGCCTTCTGCCCGGGAGCACAACAAATCACCGGGGCACGCGTGTCGTTTTCGAAGTTGGTGTGCTTGCACCAGGCCCCGTGCTCGCCCAGTTTCCAGCCGTGGTCGCCCCACAGCACGATAACCGTCTGCTCGCGCAGGCCCAACCGGTCCAGCTCGGCCAGGACGCGCCCGAGCTGCGCATCCATGTAGCTGATGCAGGCATAGTAACCATGCTTGAGCGTTCGCGCCTGCTCGTCCGTCAGCGGACCAACACGCGGGATGTCCTCATAAGCCCGCAGCTCGCCCCAGTTCACGAGGGCGAACTTGGGGGCGTCTTTGGGCGGGAACGGATTGGGGGCCATGGGAATCTCGTCCCGCCGGTAGAGATCCCAGTACTTCTTCGGTGCTACGAACGGCAGATGCGGCTTGAGAAAGCCGACCGCCAGGAAGAACGGCTTATCCTTGGCTTCCCGCAGCATTTGAATCGCCGCATCGGCGATCGCGCCGTCGGAGTAGGCGTTGTCCGGCACGTCGGCGCATTCATACGCGGGGCCTTTGGTCGCGTTGGAGCGGGCACTGGGGGCGGCAAACTCCTTTCCTGCCACGGCCGCAGTCTTGCGTGCAACTATGGCCTGGTTCTCCTCCAGGGCGTACGTCGGCCGATTGATCCGGGGCGCCGGCTCGGACCACGACGGCTTGTCATCATACCCGGGGTGATAGATCTTGCCCACACTGCGTGTGAAGTACCCGTGGTTTCGGAAGTGCTGTGGGAGTGTCACCACGTCTGGAATCGCCTTGCGGAAATGGGTCACCAGATCGTACACCTTCGTCGTATCGGGCCGGCAACCGGTCAACAGACTGGTCCGCGAAGGTGAACACACCGCCTGTTGGCAGTAGGCACGGTCAAACGCCGTCCCCCGTGCCGCCAGACGATCGATGTTCGGCGAGTGGATGCTTGGGACTCCATAGCATCCGAGCTCGTTCCGCAGATCGTCCACCGCAATGAACAACACGTTCTTCCGGCGTCCGGCCGGCGCGGCTCCCAATCCGGGGGTGAGGCCCGTCGTGGCCGCCATTGCCGCCGTGCGGAGGAACTCACGCCGCGAGACCGGATTCGAACAACTCGTTGAAGACCCATGTGCCCTCATATCGACTTTCCTTTCAAATGATCAGGTCCTTGGCAGTGACGCCCCAAAACGTTATCGGAATATTCCTTTACGGGCGCACTACCTACCCATTCACTCCAGCGGGACCCACACGGTCATGTCGCCCTGCCCGCGGTTGGCCCAGGCATAGTACGGGATCAGACGCAGCTTCACACGTTCGGGCGATCCTTCCGGCAAACGTCGGTACAGCGAGGAGGACAGGCCCGCCTTTGGCACGACCGCCCCTTCCGTCTCCAGCACGGTCACGCCGCGCAGGAGGTCCGGGTCATGCCGCACCTGCCACGCGGGCCGGCGCGGCAGTCGCACGTTCTGCAGATTCACGGACTCCGGCAGGTCCGCTGACTCCAGGCAATAAACAACCGGACCGCGCATCACGGCGACGTGATCTCGCGTCTCTTCCACGAGGGGATGGGCTTCGACCAGCACAACATCCATGGGCAGGTCGAGCCGGACCGTATCGCCGGGGGACCACCGCCGCGTGACGGTCGCATAGTCCAGGGGACGGACTTCCACGCCTGAATCCTCGTGGTTGATTCGAAGTCCTGTCCCTGGCGCCCAGCCGGGAATGCGCAGCTGCAAGGCCCACGCAGTGCCGGGTGTCCTCTCGATGGTGATTGTCACGCATCCGTCCCACGGGTACCGCGTTTCCTGGACCAGGCGGATACCGCCGGAATCGAAGACGCTGCCGCCATACAGGTGGACCCATACGGCGTCCTGCGAAACGCCGTACATCCAGCCGCTCAGCTCCGCCAAGGTGCGGGCCACGTTGGGCGGGCAGCAGAAACAATGGACCGGGGAGGCCGGCGTCGTGTCGGGCCAGCGGGATACCGAATCATTGCTCAACAGCGGCTTACCTTGGATGCGACGCAAGGGGTTCGTGTAGAAGAAGTCCCTGCCCTCGACGCCAATGCCGGAGAGCATGCTGTTGTACAGGACACGCTCCATCATGTCGGCGTACTTCGCTTCGCCCGTCAACGCCAGCATCCGCCGGCTCCACATGGCGTGGGCGATATTGGCACAGGTCTCATTGTACGCCGTGCGATTGGGCAACTGGTATGGGGCGCCAAAGGCCTCGTGGACCGAATCGCGCGGGCCGCGTTTGAGCAAACGCCGGTCCGCCTCGCCGGTGTGCAAGGCCGCGGTGCCGCCCGTGATGTACATCTTTCGCTCGGTGACGTCTTCCCAGAGCCGCACGAGCGCATCCAGCAGGGCCGGCTCGCCCGTTTCGGCATACACGTCAGCCGCACCGCACCAGAGATAGGCCGCGGTCACGGCGTGCCCGATCGCCTCCTGCTCCTGGCGCAGGGGCACCTTGGCCTGGTTCTGATCGCTGCCCCCAGGGGCCGAGCCACGCATATCGACAAAGGTCTGGGCCAGTTGCAGATGCTTGGGATCACCCGTAGTGCGGTATAGCTCGACCGCCCCCATGATATTCGAGGGGTTGAAGCAGAAATGGGCCAGTTCCTGGGGGCGTGGAAGAAAGACCGTACACAGATAGTCGCCCAGCTTGCGTGCGATACGCAAGAAGTCGTCCTTGCCCGTGGCCCGATGATGAACACAGGCCGCCGTGAGCAGATGGCCCATATTGTACAACTCATGCCGATGTAGGTCCTGCCAACGGGGACGGCCGGTGAGCTGAATCTGGGTCGAGATGTAGCCGTCGGGGGCTTGTGCTTTTCCGATGACTTCGATCCACTCATCCATCTGGCGAGCGAGCGACGAGTCGCGTGTAACGCGGTAGACCGCCGCCATGGCTTCGATCAGCTTGTAACAGTCGCCGTCCCCCCAGTCGTTGCCGAAGAACTTGCCTTGGGCCAGTCCCGCGGCGATCCGGAAATTCTGGAAGTTGGCCGAGTTGTCCGGCTTCTCCATCACCTCGATCAACGCAGGGATCGTGACCGCGCGGCACCGCTCGAACCGCTGCGCCCAGAAGCCCTCCGTCCAACGGACGGCATCCAGATCGGTATTGCGGACCTTGACATGAGGACTGTCCGAGATATCGACCCCAGCGCGCCGCTCGGCAGACAGGCACGCCGGACTCAGCAGCAGAACGACCCCTCCCACCACGATCGACAGAACCACCGGTCCTTTCGTATCCATCACATGTATCTCCAGGGAGGTCTCCAGGTGAACACGACGCGCCCCATCCTATAGGCCCGACCCGGTCTCTGCAAGGGCTGGATCGCTGTCTCCCTCTGCCCGTTGAACCCGCGGGCGAGCCGGGGTACAATAGAGCCCGGTACACGCCGACTGAAGTCCTGGGCTCGAATTGAGAGCCGGCGTGCCACGCGATCACATACTACGCGATCACATATTATAGGAGGAACCCTATGTCTCTGCTTGGCGATGTTAACTCCAGGCGTCACACGGCCATCCGCATCGGTCTTCTGTCCGTGGTTCTCTCGTGTCTGACACTTGCCTCAGGGGGCCTCGCAGCCTCCTCGCGCCCGAACATCCTCTTCATCGTCGGCGATGATATGGGCTATGCGGACGTGGGGTTTCACGGATGCAAGGATATTCCCACGCCCAACCTCGATGCACTCGCCACCTCCGGGGTGCGCTTCACCAACGGCTATGTCTCTGGCCCGTACTGTTCGCCGACGCGGGCCGGACTGATGACGGGCCGTTACCAGACGCGGTTCGGCCATGAGTTCAATCCTTCGGGCAGCAGTGGCCTGCCACTCACTGAGCGAACGATCGCCGACCGCCTCAAGGCTGCCGGTTATGTAACCGGCCTGGTCGGGAAGTGGCACCTCGGCGCCGAGCCTCAATTTCACCCACAGAAACGCGGTTTTGATGAGTTCTACGGTTTCCTCGGGGGCGCCCACGACTACTTCAAGCCGGCGGGCATCCTGCGCGGCGTCGAGCCGGTCACCGAGCTCGACTATACGACCGACGCCTTCGGGCGCCAGGCCGTCGCGTTCATCGAGCGGCACAAGGGTGAGCCTTGGTTCCTCTATCTGGCGTTCAACGCCGTCCATACGCCTATGCAGGCCACGGACGAGCGCCGGGCGAGGTTCGCCCGGGAGACAGACGACAAACGCCGAACCTATGACGCGATGATGTTGGCGATGGACGAAGCGATCGGCCGCGTACGCAGGAAGCTGGTTGAAACCCGTCTGGAACAGAATACGCTCGTCTGTTTCATCAGCGACAACGGGGGGCCGACCATGCCCGGCACGACGATCAACGCCTCCCGGAACGATCCGCTGCGAGGCTCCAAGCGCACCACGCTGGAAGGCGGGATCCGCGTCCCGTTCGTCGTGTCCTGGCCCGGCCATGTGAAACCCGGCGTCTACACCCAGCCCGCCATTCAATTGGACCTCACCACCACCGCCCTGGCAGCAGCCGGCGTGCAGGTCGATCAAGACCCGAAACTCGAAGGCGTGAATCTGCTGCCCTTCTTAACCGGCGAAAAGACAGGTGCTCCGCACGAGGCGCTCTTTTGGCGTTTCGGCGCGCAGACGGCCATCCGCGTGGGTGACTACAAGCTCGTCCGCTACGACAGCAACGCCGATACGCACACCGGGGCGCGTAACCAGCCGGTCACCGCCGCCAGGCTCTACAATCTCGCTGCCGATATCGGCGAGACCAGAGACCTCGCCGCCGCGATGCCGGATAAGGTGAAGGAGCTTCAGGCAGCCTGGGATACCTGGGACAGGGCGAACGTCGCGCCGCTGTGGGGCACAGGCCAAGGCCAAGGTCAACGCTGAGTCGCGCGACAGCAGTGACCCGCGGAACGTTCAGAACCTTCGCTCCACTTGACGGAGCAGCATTCGGATCTTTTCTCTCTCCGGCTTCGGCAGGGCCTGCGCCTACGCCTCCATCCGGGCGGCTCAGGATAGATCGGTTACAGTAGAACTACCCTTATGTCGAGTTTAGCCATTTGTTTGCGAGGTTATCCCGGTGATAAAAGACATGCCGACAACCCGATGTATGTGGTGGAAACGGAAGTTGTCAAGTTGAATGAGACAGTTCCTTTTCACAATTAAGCTCTAATCAATCCGTTGTTTTTGCGGCCTCCTTGGGCGGATTGATCCAGACGGCCTGAGGGGGCAACGCCGCCTCGGGCGGTTTGTGTAGGAAGCGGTTGGGCGACCGCTGATAGGCGGCGTCCAAGGCCGCCTGACGACGTTGGTGAACCTCGTGGACTCGGCCGTAGTGCACGTCGGATGGGGTATAGAGCGCCACGCCGGAATGGCGATGCTCACCGTTATACCAGGGGAAGAAGGCACAGCCGAAGGCCCGCGCATCCTGGAGAGAACCGAAGCGTTCGGGAAACTCCGGACGATACTTCATGGTCTTGAACTGGCTTTCCGAGAACGGATTGTCATTGGATACGTGCGGGCGGCTGTGGGTCTTGGTGACCCCCAAATCCGCCAGCAACAGGACCACCGCCTTGGACTTCATCGAGGAGCCCCGATCGGCGTGCAGCGTCAGTTGGTCTTTGACGATCTTCTGCTTGTTACAACTGTCCGCGATCAAGCGTTGGGCGAGCGTGGCCGACTCCCGTTCGGCGATCATCCAGCCGACGACGTACCGGCTGAAGAGATCCAGGATGACATATAAGTAATAGTAGGTCCATTTCACCGGTCCCTTGAGCTTGGTAATATCCCAGGACCAGACCTCGTTGGGCCGGGTGGCCAGCAGCTCGGGCTGGGTGTACACCGGATGCGAGGCCAGGGCCCACCGTTCGGCGGCGTCGAGAGGGGATTGCCCAGCAGGGCCGCAACTTTTTTTTGGATCTCAATAATCAGCTCCGCCTGGCCGAGCTTCTTGTTCAATCGCTCGTTCTCCCGCTGGAGACGTTCGAGTTCGTCGTTGCGGGGATCGCGTGTACGTTTGCGGCCGCGTTTGGCCTCCTGGAGACCCTGGAGGGCGCCGGATTGGTACTGCCGACGCCACTGGGTCAGGGCCGAGGAATACAGGCCTTCTCGTCGCAGGAGGGCCCCGAGTTCTCCGGGCTTTGTACACCGCTGCGCCTCTTCGACCACGCCGGCCTTGTACGCTGCGGTGAACCGTCGCCTGCGGGGTTGGGCCAGGACCTCCGGATCGGGGGCGGGGGAATCGGCGGCCCGGTTGTTGGCCCCTGCGTTCGGCTCGCCTCCGCTGCGCTGCGGCTCCCCTCTCTCCGTGGCCAACAACCTCTTGTTCTGTTTCGTATCCATACCATCCAGCATAATTCTAATCTCCTTGCCCTCTACTCTAATTCTCAGCAAGGAATTGTCTCATCTATTCTGACACAGAGGCGTGTGTGGAGCGACATCGCGCCAAGAGGGATACGTGTTCTCCGCCTACTACAACCTGGGTCGGGGCGGCGAAATCATGAAGCGCCGTCCGGCATGGAATCGCGTCAGGGCCAATGGAGCCCCGATCGATCGGGCGCTGTGCGATCACTCGGGTTTTGCCGAGGGATATCTCTGGCCGATGATCGACGAGATCATGGAGGGCTACCGTCCCGGCGGCTTCTGGTTCGATGGCTCCTGCTTCACCGTGGCCAACTGCTACTGTGCGGAATGTCGGGACCGCTTCCGCCGGGAGCAGAAGCTCGACGCGCCCGCGACGGCGAAGGACCTCGGATGGGAGGCATTCAAGGAGATGCAGCGGCAGATCTACCGCGAATTCGTGCGTGACACCGCCACACGCATCAAACAGCGCGATCCCAACTGCCTGATTGCGGTGAACTGGGCCTACTCGCTGCGTATGTCTGAGGAGCCGCCGTACAAGGTCGAATCCTCCACGGTCAGCAGGCCGCGGCCGATGGCGTTGAGGCCCGCATATCCGAGGGTGCAGCGACGGATCGTATAGACGCCGGAGACCCCCATATGCGTATCCATCCGGGAGAGGGTGCAGTCTTCCAGCACGATGTTCTTGCAGAAGTTCGTTCCGATGACACCCCATCGCGTGCGGTCGTTGATGTTCTCCATGCGACAGCCGATCATGGTAAAATTCACGACGCTGCTGGCGCTGTAGTCGTATGACCCCATGCTCACCGGCTTGCCCGCCGCTCCGATGGTCTTGTAGGTTTTGTGGGCGGTGGCGAAGCAGTTACGCAGCGTTACGTTGGCGCAGTCGCTGACACTGATGAAGCCCGAATAGGGATGGCCCACTTCGGTCTCCCCGACGATGTAGTGAGTCAGACCGTCCACTTCCGTATTGGAACGGGTCACCCGGATATTCCTCGCCCAGTAGTTGTAGCCGACCTCCTGCTTCATCTTGTTGGCTGTCGTCGTGAAGACGCCGCCGCGTAGAACCAGCCGCTTTTCGTCGATCGGATGGGCCTCCACGCGATCGACCGTATCGTAATCCCAGTCGATGTCGCCCTCGATAGAGCCGTCCCGACGCAAGATGAAGCAATCGCGTTGGGATGTCCCCGCGTTCTGGTTGAGGCCGCGCCGGATATAGCGTTTGATCTTGTTGTTCGTCACCTGGACGTAACAGTCCTGCGGCGGCCGCACATCCAATTGCTTCTGGTCCCGTGTCAAACGCTCGATCTTGATCTCCTCACGCCCAAGCAGCGAACGCACTTCGAACAAAGACCTCCTGTGATCCTCAACTTCTGTATCGTCAATAACAAAACGCGAGGCGCCCCAGTCGGTATCGGTGGCGATGATCGCGGTCAGCGCCTTTGTGCCGAGATGGTAGGTCGCGTCCGGCCTTGTCTTGACGCGTAATCCGCGTGAATTGGCGGATTCATGCGCTTTGCAGATCGCCGGGAGATCGTCGTGGACACCGTCGCCACGGGCACCGAAGGCTTCGTAAGTGACAAGCTCATCCGGAGAAGTCGCGCCGCCGGCCGGCAGCAGCATTACCATGGGGACCTTGCCGCTGTGTCCACGGAAACCTCCTGCAACCACCGAAACGACCGACCCATGGATTGCCACAATCAGAAGTGCAAAGACCATCTTGCGGTGAGAAATCATAGGATTGCCTTTATCGATTTGGGATCATCTGGATTCCGACGACAGCATCAACAATAATAGATCAGGGCTTCTATTGCAGAGCGTCTGGAATAATCATCGCGGTCTGCGGGGTGTGAGGTTACTTGAGAGTTCTCGCATAATCGGACCCTGTGAGGCTCTTCAAGACGGACTGCTGCCAGTCGTGGAGCTTGGCTTGGAGTTGTCGGACGCGTTCTGGTTGCTGCCCGGTGAGGCTCGTTGTCTCGCCGGGGTCGGACTCAAGATCGAAGAGTTCAATGTTGGGCGTGGCGGACTGTTTGCCGTCGTGGATGACCAGCTTGAACCGGCCTTCAATGATGGCGCGGGCGCCGAGGAGGTCGGCATCGGTGATGTCGCCGGGATGACGGAGGTTATTGAAGTCGCGAGTGGCCTTGCCGCCGGCGAGCTTGGCGAGCGGGGTGGTGCCCTTTTGCTGCTCGGGGTCGATGTAGGGCGATGCGTTCACGGCGGTGAGGCGCGCGATGTTGTAGTCCCAGAAGAAAATCGGCGCGGGACGCGCGGTCATCATACCGTCAAGCACGGGCGTGAGGTCGATGCCATCGAGCGGGCGCTCCGGCAGCGGCTGGCCGGTGAGCGAGCAGAGGGTAGGCAACAGGTCGCTGGTGTGCGCGAGCACGTTGCTGGCGCTCGGCGACTTGATCCGGGCGGGCCACTCGACGAGTCCGGGGACGAGCGTGCCGCCTTCATAGACTTGCCCCTTCGTGCCGCGGTGCGGCGAGGCAAGCGTGGCGTCGGGCGAGGTGCCGTTGTCGCCGCAATAGAACAGCAGCGTGTCGTTGCGCAAGCCGGTTGCGGCCAGATGATCCCTCAATGTGCCGATGGCACGATCCATCGCGGTGATCTCCGCGTATCGCTCGCGCAACACCTCGCCGAGCGGTCGCGTGACGGGGCGGCCGGTTTCGTTCGAGGTAAGGCGCACCTGCTTCGTGTATCTCGCGGGCAGGTCGTCGTAGAGCGCAAGATCGGCCGGCAGGCCGCTGTAAGGCTCATGCGGCGAGCCGAACCATACGATGGCGAAGAAAGGTTTTCCTTCCTTTCGCGCGTGGTCGATGAACGCAATCGCCTCGCGCACGAGAATCTCGGAGCTTTCGCCTTTGAAGACCTGCGGTGCATCGCCATTGCGAGAGAGCGACGGATTCAGCTCGAAGAAGTTGTCGTGTGAGAGCCACTCATGGAAACCCATCGCACCCGGATTCGTCGGCGAGTCCGCCTTGACAGTGCCCACGTGCCACTTGCCGAAATGCGCGCAATGGAAGCCCGCCTTCTGCAGCACGTGGCCCAGGGTGATTTCCTCCGGCCGGAGCGACCAACCCGGCGCGAAGGCGCCCATGCGGTTCGGATGCCGCCCGGTGAGGAAACTCGCCCGTGTGGGCGAGCAACTCGGATGCGCCGAGTGAAAACGCTCCAGCCGCAGCCCCTGCGCCGCCATCGTGTCGAGCACCGGCGTCTTCACATGCGGATGCCCGTGATAGCCCGTTTCTTCCCAGCCGTGGTCATCGCCCATCATGAGGATGATATTGGGTGGAGCGGAAGATGCGGGGACCAAAGGGCCAAGGGCGAAGAGAATGAATGCGGCGGAGTGCCACAAAAGTATGCGTGTCGAGACGCAGGAAATGGAATTCATGGTTTCCTTCCTCCCCGAGAGCCTCGTTTCCGTCCCCGAAGCACGCATCGGGCTCCATCCTCTGGTTCGTTTTGAGCTCGAGGGACGTCCCCAAGCACTCTATGGGCAGTATACCGCCTGGGCTCGGCGGCGGCAATCGCCCCCTTTCTGCTCGTTGACGATGGTCTGAACCTCATGGCTTCCAGTGCAGGTCGGGCTGGTCGTGCTCGTCGAGGGTCGCGCGTCGCTTGCACAGCGGCCTCTCGGGCATGGCCACACATGCATGCCGAGGCGATCCTGAGCGTCCCTTGTTGAGTCTATGTGCCCGTGGTAGAATGCCGCCCAATGAACCCGATGGGAAAACCAGTTTCCGGGAACCGTGTCGCTCCGACGCGTCGTTCGTTCCTCCTCTCCTCGGCCGCTGCGGCCGCGGGCGCTGCGCTGTTCCTACGCGCGTCCATCGCTCGTGATTCCGAACCGCGCCGCGGAGCATGCTGCTGAAAGGACAACGGATGATAAGGAGTTTGCCCAAGCTAGCGGTGTCCTGCCTGGTCGCCATGATGCCGGCCGCCACGCACGCGGTCTCCATGCCCTCCAGCCAACAGAGACCGTCGGGCCGCCCCAATATCATCTTCCTGCTCACCGACGACCAGCGCGACAACACCCTGGGCGCCATGGGGCATCCGTTCGTCAAGACGCCTCATCTCGACCGCCTGATGCATCAGTCGGTCCGCTTCCGCAACGCCTACATCGCCTCCCCCGTGTGCGCTCCCAGCCGCGTATCCCTCTTCACCGGGATGCAGGAGCGCGTGCATGGCGTCGGCTTCAGCTCGGCCTATCAGTTGACCGAAGCCCAGTGGGAACGCAGCTACCCCGCGCTCCTGCGGAAGGCCGGTTACCACACGGGGTTCATTGGCAAGTTCGGCGTCGAGTATTACACCTTCAAAGGTCGGGCAGCCGAGAAGTTCGACTTCTGGTGGGGGCACGACGGCTGGACGCGGTTCTTCCCCAAGGACGGGAAGGGACCCAGCACCCAGCCGTATCACTGCGCCAAGGAGGACATCATCACGTTCATCATGGGAGAAGCCATGACGACGTTCCTCGACGGCGTCCCGGGCGACAAGCCGTTCTGCCTCTCGGTCAGTTTCAACGTGCCCCACGGCTCGCAGACCACCTCGATGCACCCCGATTACCCCGAGTGGCACCAGATGAAGCGCCCCGCCAATGAGAACCCCAAACTCAAGGGCCACCGCTTCTATGACAGCCTCTACCGCGATCTGGACATTCGCATCCCCGCCGACACCGGAACCGACCCATATCGCTTCATTCCGCGTTTCATTCTGGACCAGGACAAGGGCCGCCGCAACCAGACCTACCCCTACAACTACGACCGCGCCACCTGCCTCGAACACCGCGTCCGCTACTATCAGACCATCACCGGACTGGACCATGTCATCGGCAACCTGCGGGCCGAACTCGAACGTCGCGGCCTGGCCGGGAACACTGTCATTCTCTTTGGCAGCGACCACGGTCTGCTGATGGGCGAGTACGGCATGGGCGGCAAGTCACTGCTCTATGACCTCTCGATGAAGATCCCCTGCATCATCCACGATCCGCGTCTGCCGGCCTAACGGGGCGCCCGCCAGCTCGACCACCTTGTCTCCAGCCTCGATTACACGTGCACCATTCTCGACTACGCCGGCGTGACAACGCCCCGGTTCATGGACGGCCGCAGCCTGCGCCCCCTGGTCGAAGGCAGGGACGTGCCCTGGCGCGACGAGCTCTTCGTGGAATGCCTGTTCACCTTGCGTGATAATCCCTTCCAGGAGGGACTTCGCACCGAGCGATGGAAGTACATCCGCATGTATGACGGCGTGGACAACCACCGCGAGAGCGACGTGGACTTCTCCCATCGAGCGCCACAGTTCGAGATGCTCTTCGACCTCCAGGCCGATCCCGAGGAGCGGAACAACCTGATCGGGGCCCCCGAGCACCGCGAGACGCTGGACACTCTGCGCCGCCGATGCGCCGAGCAGTCCGCTGCCCTCAATCGACGACGGGAGCAATACAAAGAGGTGGCGCAGGTGCAGCTCCGACCTCCCGCCGCAGGGCCAGGCGCCGTTCAACCATCCGCCCCGAAGAGACAACCCTGACATCGGGCGGACGTAGATCGTGCCCGGCAGTTCCGCGGGAGAGGCAGTCCGACCGCCAGTTTCTAAGGCCGCACGCGGGGCTGCTCTATAGGCCAGGGATACCTGTTCGAACCGGCACCGGGGTCAACCGGCCCCTTGGGCAGGCTGCGCTGCCAGGCCAGCAGCGGCCCCGCCAGACGCTCCACCATATCGGGATGCTTCTCCGACAGATTTGTCATCTCCGACGGATCATTGGGAATCTCGTACAATTCCACGCGGCTGCGATCGGAATTCATCAGCAGCTTCCACTTTCCGTCACGGATCGCGAGCATCGGACTGCGGTTGAGCGTATGTCCTGCGATGTGGAAACGCCATTCCCACATGAGCGGCTTGGTGCGGACGAAGGACCTGCCCTCCACAGCGGCGGCCGCGTTTACACCGTCGCCCTGCAAGTCTGCCGGCAGCTTGACGCCCGCAAACAAGCAGAGGGTGGGCAGCAAATCGACTCCGGAGAGGACCGACTGGTTGTCCACCTTTCCGGCCGGCGTGTGCCCGGGCCAGCGGACGATGAACGGCACGCGTACACCCCCCTCATAAAGTGAACGCTTACGCCCACGGAACGGCCCCGGCGAACCAACGCCCGAATGCCCCGCGTTGCCAATGGCCGCATCTTCCGGACCGTTATCGGAGGAGAAGATCAAGATGGTGTTCTCGGCCAGGCCCAATTCATCAAGCTTCTGCATCAGCCGCCCGATCTGCTTATCGGCATCCGTCGCAGCCGCGGCATAGATGGTGTAGGCGTTCTTGTGCGGAATGGCCGGATTGCTCATGCGCTCGTACGGCTTCATCTGCTCTTGCGAGGGATTCAGCGTGGCATGGGTGTCCAGCAGCCAGGCCTGTACATAGAACGGCTCGTCGCGATGACGCACGACAAAGCCGATGGTCTCGTCGATGATCATCTCGCTGGACCGGGCGCGCAGCTTCGGGTCCCAGAGGTTCCAGTCGCTCTTGCCCTGCGGGGCGGCCGCGGCCCGATCCACGGAACGGTTCTTGACAAAACCGTAAGCCGCCGGATCACCCCCCAGGTGCCATTTGCCGTAATGTCCAGTGACGTAGCCCGCTTGCGACAGAAATCGCGGAAGCGTCGGCAGAGACGGGTCAAGCTGGTTGGGCATGGCTCGCGCCCTGTTCTGCTCCGCGGTCGCCAGATGCCCGTGGATCGAAAGCCGGGCTGGGAACAAGCCCGTCATGATGCCCGCCCGTGTCGGAGAGCAGACCGAGCCGGGAACGTAGAAGCTGGTGAACAGCGTGCCCTGCCGCGCCAGACGGTCCAGATTGGGGGTCTTGATGGTGCTGTTGCCGTAGCAGCCAAGGTCGCCCCATCCCAGGTCATCGGCAAAGACGAAGACAATGTTGGGCCGCCTGACTTGGCGGGGCTGGTCGAAGCCTTCGGCGGCGTTGAGCAACCCGGCAGCGCCGAACGCAAGACCGGAGCAACCGCGAAGAAAAGCGCGTCGATCGAGAGGCATGAGAACTCCTTGAATGGACCATTCTTCCGCCGCTGTCGGCCATCACCGACGGGGCCTCCAGGGACAGCAGTCACCAATTGACATTCTATCAGCGGAACAGAATGATGTACAGCCTCGCGGACATCCACTGGGCCGCCAGCACCTCGATCGAGATCGCCTCATGGATCGCCCGCCGTAGCAACTCGATCCAGACGCGACCGTCAGAGTGGGGGTGCGCCAGTGGTCGGACGCCGGGCGCCACCGTCAGCTCGTGGGACATCCGCTCCAATTTGATCGAGATGAACAGCGGCCGCACCGCTGGGGTCTCGTCGAAGACGTACACCTTGTCGTTGGCGTACTCGCCGGAGGTGTTCACCAAGTGGACGTTGAGCCGACCGGACACCCGTCGTGTCGGCAGTGACTGACCTGCCCAACTGGTCGGTTGCCATCCTGCTTTCTGGGAAGTCCCCAATTCAATAACCCAGGACTTCCCGCACGAAGCGGCGGCTCATTCTGAGACTCTCGCGCAGAGGACGGGTCGGTTGGAAATCTCGCTCATGGGCGAGTTCGATGACGGCGTCCCCCTGGAACCCGATCTGGCGCAGCGTCTCTGCAATAGCCTCGTAATCCATGTCGCCTTCGCCCAAAGCCTCGGACCAGCGTCCGTCCCGCATCTGGTCGCGTAGATGAAGGAACACAATCTGAGACGCGTACTCCTTGAGGAATGCCACGGGATCGACGCCGCCGCGCACCAGCCAGTTCAGATCGGGACCCAGTCGGCTCCCCGGCAGACGAGCCAGTGTGCCTTTCAGGTCGTGCATGTCGTTCTCCACCTCGTAGGTGTGATTGTGCAGATTGGGCACGATGCCATACCGCGCGCATAAAGCGAAGATCTTCTCCAGCAGCGCCGCCTGCGCATCGAGCTGCTCGGCGCTCTTGCGCTCCTTGCTGCCCCACCGGATAGTCCCCACGGAGATGCCCAGAGTGCGTCCGCCCAGACGACTCAACTTCGGCACAATGAGTTCAGCATCGGCCAGCACCGCCGCATGTTCCTGTCGATTCCACATCGCCCCGTCAAAGGAGGCGCCGATGACCGGCAGTTGGTGCTGCTGCATCAGTGCCTGGATACGGGCGATGGCATCCTCCGGCCGCAGCGCCGTGTGCATCAACTCGATGCCGTCCAAGCCGGCGTATGCCATATCCGCGAAGATCTGGGGCAGCGCCGGTGTGATATCATAGTTGGGCTGTGTGGCCGCATACACCCAGGGATGCGCGCCGACCACGACCCGCCTCTGTGGCGAATGACCTGCCGCTGCGCCAGTCCTCGCGCCCCATCCCGCGAGGATGGCAGCGCTTCCGCCAATGAATCGGCGGCGGGATGTATTCGTGTCGATTAACCTATGCGTGTTCATGTTCTGTCGCTCCCACATCTCCCGACTCTCATTACAATGATCTATGTTCCAGCCTGTTCGTGACGCTTTCCGTCCAGATCCAGATTGTAGTATTCCGCCAGGGCCAAATAGAATTCCTCCCGTATCTTGAGGCCGTCAATACTGGAAAATACATACACTTCCCGCGGCGTGTTTTCCGGCGGTGTCGTGACCCTGATTTCCTCACCGAACTGAGGGTACATCAGACAACTGACGACGCATAGATCCCAGATCACGCGGCGGGACCGGCCGCCGTCGATGTGGTCGCCCCAGCGCCGATACAGCAGATTGAGAAGATCGTTCCGCTGGGCCAGTTTCTGCTTCGCCTCCTCCATGTCGAACACCATGGCTGCGGCAACGTTCACCGGCATGATGTGGATTTCAAGATCCTTGGCGTTTAGAACCACTTCGATGGCCTGGACGTCCATGACACAGTTGAAGTCGCGTTTCCGCCAGATGCGCCTCCCGAAGTCATGGGAGGTGCCCAGCAGATAGACTTTGATCTTGGGACTGATCGTGGGGTCGATCAGCAGCGCGGAGGCGAGGCTGGTGGTTGCCCCCAGCATCACGACGGTCAGTTTCTCCCCTTCCGGCGTCTTGTGGGCCTCCTGGATGATGTGGTACGCCGCCGCCGAATGCTGGGCCACGTCCCGACCCCAGTCGTAGAGGCGATGCGAGGCCCCGCGCGGATGCGGGATGCTGCTCTTGTTCAGCAGGGCCAGCAAGACCTCGTTCAGTCGCTGACTGTCTTCCAGGGTATTGGGCGTGGCGTAGTGGCTGATCTGCCACTGAGCCGAGTTCAGTCCCTCCACCTCAAAGGACGGGTGAATCAGGGCTCGCACGATGGCATGGAGATCGTCCACCTCGTTGGCGGTATCAGCATCGATCAGAATTCCTTGCTTCTGCCTGCTCGTCGGCTTGGTGGCGTCGGGGACCTCCGTCAGGACCGTGGTACTGGGGCTCGGCTGGTCCGCATTTGCGGCATTCGCGACTTGGGCACAAGCCATGCTCAGCGTAACCAGCACGCCAGCGATGAGGGTATGCGTTCGTGTCTTCATGGCTCTCCTTGGATCTAACGATCATCAACTCACTGGCATTCGGTTCAACCGGGGGGACACGCTTGACCTGAATCGGTCCCGTGGAGCAATGTACACGCGTATCGGCAAAAATGGAAGGGCTTCACCTCCGGAACATCCGCTGATGCGAAACCCACACATGTTCAATTGCCACCGCGTTCCCTCTGGGTATGGACTATTCACAAGCGAGCCGCCGAGGTCGTGGCCGGCAGAACGAAGCAACTGTTCGACTGCGTCAGCAATCCAGAGTCCCTCAAGGAAGGCTCGGCCGTCGATGCCTTCATGAAACCCGAACGAGTGATCGTCGGGGCGACCGATCCGAAGGTGCAGGAAATCATGCGCCATCTGTATGCACCTTTCATGCGTCGTGCCAACCGGATGATCTTCATGGATCCGGCCAGCGATGAACTGGCCAAGTATGCGGCCAATTGCATGCTGGCGACGCGGATTTCGTTCATGAACGAGCTGAGTGCGCTCTGCGAGAAGGTCGGGGCCGATATCGAACTCGTCCGCGCCGGTATCGGCAGCGATGCGAGGATCGGCAACGCCTTCCTGTTCGCCGGCGTGGGCTTTGGCGGAAGTTGTTTCCCCAAGGACGTTCGGGCCCTGATTCACACGGGCGACAGCCACGGCTGCCCGATGGAGATCGTCAAGGCAGCCAAACAAGCGAATCAACGGCAGCAGGAACGCTTCGCCCGGCGCGTGATCGATTACTATCAACCGAGGAGCGGCCAGACCACCCTTGCGGTCTGGGGACCAGCGTTCAAGGCGCGGACCGACGACATTCGCGAGTCGCCCGCCGTCTTCTGTGTCGAGCGATTCATCGAGGCCGGCATCGCCGTCAAAGCACACGATCCCGGAGCGACGCACACGGCGAAGGCGCATTTTGGGGACCGAATCGCGTTCTGCAACGACTACTACGACACCCTGAGCGGCGCCGATGGGTTGGTGGTTCTAACGGACTGGCAGCAGTTTCGCAACCCCGACTTCGAGCGGATCGCCTGCAGCCTCAATCGGCCGGTCCTCTTCGACGGCCGCAACCTGTACGAGCCGTCGTACGTCAAGGATAGGGGTCTCGAATACCACTGCCTGGGCCGACCCTATTAATGGAAACCCGCGGAAGACGTCCGAGAAATGGATGAAGTTGTTGACACAATGAGAAAATGTGAGCATGTTGCCAAATCTCCACCGAGGACCTTTGTGATTCTCGGCATTCCTTTCTGCGACGTTTCCTTCGAGGATACAATCGAATGGGTCCGACAACAGGTTCACTCGCGTCGTCCATCCTGTATTGCCACCGCCAACATAGCCTTCCTGTTCAGAACGACGTGCCGACTGCTTCTCTTGCGTTTTGGCCCTGTTCCACCGAGAACACGGAGCGTTGCAATACCTAACGATGCGCCGTCGCTAGACGAATCCGACGTGCGGCGGGTCGCATTCCCAGACGTTACTACCGACCAGACCATGGATTCGTTCCGATCGGCCTGCGATGCGGACGCCAAACGTCCACTGGTGCTGGATCTGTCCAAGCGGGATTGACTGGACAGCCGCGAACTGGGCGAGCTGCTTAATCTGAACCGGCGATGCCGGTCGGCCAAGCATCACCTGTGTGTACTGGTGCCGCATCCACGGCCGGCGCACTTGCTGATGTATACCCGGCTGGATCGATACATGGATGTGGTGTCCGACATGCCGGAAGCCTTGCGGTTCTTGCACTCCCGAAGCCTCAGAAGTGAAACCGGCAGAATTCAGATCGAGCCGCAGCGACGACTGCATGTTGTCCTTCCGATGGAATTGACTGCCGCCATTACCGCTGATTTCAGGGCAATGGTCGAAGAGGCGTGGAATGGAATGGCAGCGACCGGCGGACCGGACGGCATTACCATAAATGCTTCGGGCATGACATTCCTCGACAGCTCCGGGATTGGCTTTCTGATGGCTTTGCGCAAGAAGGCGCTCCGCTTGACCGAGGGGATCCGTTGCACCGGATTCCGTGGCAACGTCAGGCAGACGCTGGCCCTCGCCCGCGTGGAGGGACTCTTCACAGACGACGCCACTTCCCCCAGCGAAACCCGGACCACACCGTTCTCGGGCAAGGTCACCCGTGCGATGCGCCGGTTCACGCCTCAGAAATGGGGCGGAATGGACAGCGTCGTCTTCAACCTGGCGAGGACGCATATCGGCCATGGCATGGAAAGCCCGGTCTTCTGTACGGATATGTTTGCGGCCCCCGGCAGGGAACAGCTCGAGTCTGCGCCCATCCGCCGCTTTCCCTACGTCTTCCCCTAGCTCTTCCTCGGTGAACAGGCCCAGGCTCAGGGTTGAAGATATAGAGAGAAGGAAGTATCATGGAGAACAGCCATGCCGACAGAGAAACTAGACATCGAAATGAGAGACGACCGGCAGAAAGGAAAGGCACCATGAAACGACGTGAGTTTCTGATCAATTCCCTGGCGTTCTGGGCCACGGTACGAACCGGCGTTGCAGGAGCTGCAGCCGCACCGGCCAGACCGAATGTCCTCTTCATTGCCGTCGATGATCTGAACCATTGGGTCGGTCACCTCGGGCGCAATCCGCAGACAAAGACGCCCAATATCGACCGGCTGGCGAAGCTGGGGGTCACCTTCACGCGAGCCAACTGCGCCGCGCCCGTGTGCAATCCGTCGCGGGCCGCTCTGATGTCCGGCCTGCGGGCCAGCACCACCGGCGTCTACGACAACGGGCAAGACTGGAAGCTGGCCATTCCTGAGGAGCAGACGCTCACGACGCAGTTCCTCAAGGCCGGCTACAACGTCTTCGGCGCCGGCAAGATCTACCACAGCAGCGACCACCGGTCGGGCGAGTGGACCGAGTATTTTGAGAAATCCGGCGGCGGGAATCTCACGCGTCACCCCTCGGCGTCGGACGACGGCGTCGGCGGCATCAAGTTCTACCCGCTCGAGAATCCCGACGAGGACATGCCCGACTACAAGGTGGTCAGCTACGGAATCGAGAAGCTCAACCAGAAGCATGACAAGCCGTTCTTTCTGGCGATCGGTCTGGTCAAGCCGCACATGCCGTTCAGCGTGCCCAAGAAGTACTTCGACATGTTCCCGCTCGAGGCTGTCGAGTTGCCGCCGCATCGGGAGAACGACCTGGATGACGTGCCTGCCGCCGGAATCAAGATGGCCAAGCCGGACGGCGATCATGCCGCCATTCTCAAGTCCGGCCGGTGGAAGGACGCGGTCCAGGCATATCTTGCGACGATTGCCTTTTGCGACGCCCAGGTGGGCCGCTTGATCGACGGCCTGCAGAGATCGGCCTACCGCGACAACACGATCATCTGCTTCTGGAGCGACCACGGCTGGCACCTCGGCGAGAAATCGCACTGGCGGAAGTTCGCCCTGTGGGAGGAGACGGCGCGGACGGTGTTCATCTGGTCCGTGCCCGGCCTGACTAAGCCCGGCGGTATCTGTGGACGGCCCGTGGATTTCATGAGCATCTATCCGACGCTGTGCGACCTGGCGGGTGTGCCGAAGCCCGCCCACGTCGAGGGCCACAACATTCGCCCGCTTCTGGCGGACCCGCAGGCCCCTTGGGACCACGCCGCGGTGACGACCTTCCACAAGGACAATCACAGCATCCGCGATGAGACCTGGCGGTATATTCGCTATGCCGACGGCGGAGAGGAACTCTACAACCACAACAGCGACCCGTATGAGTGGACCAATCTGGCGAAGGAGTCGCGGTACGCTCGCGTGAAGGCGGCGCTCGCCCGGTTCGTGCCCAAGATCAATGCCCCCGAGCGTCCCGGCAATAGCGGCGTCCCCGCCCAGAGCAGGGCCAGACGCGAAAGAGAATGACGAAGATGAATAGGATGACTCGTCGAAGCTTCCCCAAGGCGTCGATGACGGGCGCCGCCGCGATGCTGTTGCCTCCGCCCCAGTCGTCGCCGGCCGCGTCCGGGGGCAGGCGTCCCCTCGATGAACTCCGTCAAGGAACGGCTGGCCCGGTAGATTCTCGAGAAGTGGGCCAAGTCACTCGGGGGCCGGCTGGGCTGACGGGGGAAGGACCGATCTTTCGTTGACGAGGGGCGGCCGGTATCGGATAATCACGCATATCAGGCGTCCGTCGGAATGCTGTCAGCAAGGGTGCGATCCATCATGCAAGAAACGACATCCATTACACGAAAGAGTCTCTTTCTTCTGTTGTTGTCCGCCAGTGCCTTGCAGGCTGCGATCCGGCCCAATTTTCTGTTCATCTACACAGACGATCAGCGGTACGACGCCATGTCCGTCGTCCAGAAGGAACAGGGTGAGCGAGGGCGGTTCCCGTGGTTCCAGACGCCGCACATGGATCGCCTGGCGGCCGAGGGCGTGCGGTTCCGCAATGCCTTTGTCGTGTGCTCGCTCTGCGCGCCCAGCCGGGCGGTCAACCTCACGGGACGCTACAACCACGTCAATGGGATCGCCTCCAACTTCCGCCCGTTTCCTGTGGACAACGTCACGCACGCCTCACTGCTTCGCGCCGCCGACTATACGACCGCTTATGTGGGCAAGTGGCACATGGACAGTCAGCGGGAGCGTCCCGGCTTCGACCACCACTACACGTACACCGGCCACGCCCGCTATTGGGACCCGACCTTCATCGTGGACGGTAAGGACACGCCGAACAAGGGCTGGATCGACGATATCTCCACGGATTATGCCATTGAGTTCCTCACGAGCCAAAAGGGCCGCGACAAGCCGTGGTCGATGGTGGTCGGATTCAAGTCGCCGCACGGACCGTTCGAACCGCCGGAGCGCGCAAAGGACCGCTTTGAAGGCGAGGAGGCCCGCGTAACGCCGAACTTGAGTATCTCCGCACCCTACATGGGCCTGGCAGCCTCCCGGCGAGCCATCGATCCGGCGGCCAAGACCGTGCCGGCGAGCCTCAACTATTTTCGCTGCATCAGTGCGGCCGACGACTGTCTTGGCCGGCTGCTGAACGCCCTGGATGAACTGGGCCTGGCGCAAAACACGGTCGTCATCTACACGAGCGACAACGGTTTCTACCTCGGTGAGCACGGCCTGGGCGACAAGCGCAGCGCCTATGATGAGAGTCTGCGCGTTCCGTTGCTCGTTCGTTATCCGGCGCTCGGCGCCAAGGCGCGCGGCCACGTGGTCGATGACATGGTCCTGAACCTCGACCTGGCCCAGTCGCTGCTGGACTTCGCCGGCGTGCCCGCCCCGAAGCAGATGCAGGGTCGAAGCTGGCGTCCGCTGTTGACGGGCGAGGCGACCGGCTGGCGGCAGTCCTGGTTCTATGAGTACTTCGCCGAGAATCAAAAGAACTCGCGCGTGCCGGACATCACCGCCGTGCGGACCGCCGACGCCAAGCTCATCAAGTACCCCGGCCACGACGAGTGGACCGAATTGTTCGATCTGTCCAACGACCCTTATGAGACCCGCAATCTCTATGGTGATCCCGCCCATGGCTCCCTGCGGGCCAAGCTCGAAGCCGAGCACGACCGGCTCGCGTTGGAACTGGGTTACCGCGTCCCCGAGTACGTGGACCGGCCCGCCTGGTGGGGCAAGCCTGGTGGGCCGGACTGGAAGCCGGACCCGACTCCAGGGCTTCGGCTGCACTTTGATTTCGCGAAGCTGGAGGGAGAGTATGTCCCCGACCTCAGCGGCCACGGCAATCCAGGTCGGGTCTCTAACGCCAGGCTTGCCCAAGGACGCGATGGCAGACAGGTTCTTCGCCTCCAGGGCAACGGTTGGGTCGAAGTGCCCAAGTCGGAGTCTCTCGATCCGAGCGAGCGTGCCTGGACGGTCGAGGTTGTTTTCAAGGCGGAGAAACCCGACGGCATCATTCTGGCCCGGGGCGGAAAAACACAGGGCTATGCTCTGTGGCTGGATCGGGGGCGACCCCGGTTCACGGTCGTCGTCGAGGACAAGGCAACCACCGTGGAGGGCGACGTCGCGGTGAGCGACTGGACCAGCGTTGTGGGCACGATCACGATCGATCGCAAGGCCACGCTTCGGATGAACGGCTCTCTCGTCGCAAGCACGCCTCTGCCGGGGTTCATCGGGCATGATCCGAGCGACGTCATGCAGGTCGGCGCCGACCTCGGCAGTCCGGTGGTCGAGCCCACGGTCTCGAAGTTCACCGGTTGGATTGAGCGGGTGCGGCTCTACAGCGGCGAATACAAACCGCAAAGGCCGTGAAGATCTGAGACTTTCTGAATACGGGAGATAGCGTATGAACCACGTGCGGCCGATCCTGCGTCTGTGTCTCGTGATGCTCTGCGGCCGATGTCTTGCCGCCGAGAAGCCCAATATCCTGTTCCTGCTGTCCGACGACCACAGTTATCCCTATCTGGGCTGCTATGGGAACACGGACGCTCGCACGCCGAACCTTGACCGGCTGGCGGCGCAGGGCATGCGATTCGATCGGATGTTCGTTGGGTGCCCACAGTGCGTGCCGTCCCGCGCGTCGTTGATGACGGGCCGTTCGCCTGTGGCAGTCCGCATGGTTCGCTTCACGTCACCGCTGCCCGCTGAAGTGCCGGCTCTTCCGGATCTGCTCCGCGACAAGGGGGGCTATTTCACCGGCGTGGCCGGACGCAGCTATCACCTCGATGGTCCCGCCACCTCTGGAGAACGCGGAGCGCCGGTGATCGGCGGCGCGCTGGACCGACACAAACTTCGCCGGTTCACCGATCGCGTGGACTACGTTGAACAGGGAGGCGGCATGCGCGATTTCGGCGGCAAACTGGCGGCCTTTCTCGATGCGGCTCCGAAGAAGCAGCCGTGGTTCTTCTGGCTGGGTTTCAGCGATCCGCACCATGTCTGGAATACGCAAGGTCCGCAGGGAGTGCCCGATCCCGCCAGGCTCACGCTGCCGCCTCATCTGCCCGACCTGCCGGGCGTGCGAAACGATCTTGCCCGCTACATCGCCGAGGTGGAGCATCTCGACGGCGACGTACAGTCGGTGCTCGACACGCTCGAACGACGGGGCTTTGCCGAAAACACGATCGTCGTCTTCATGGGCGACAACGGCATGGCGATGCCCCACGGCAAAGGCTCGCTCTATGACCCGGGCATCAACGTGCCTCTTCTCGTGCGCTGGCCCGGCGTGGTCAGGGCCGGTGGAGTCACGAAGGAGCTGGTCTCCGGGGAAGACTTCGCGCCGACGCTGCTCGAGGCCGCGGGACTTGTCCCGCCAAAGGAGATGAGCGGCGTCAGCTACCTGAAGCTGTTGCGGGGTGAGCGATTCGAGGGTCGCCAGCACATCTTTGCCGAGCGCGGCCCGCACGGCGGCGACGGCGGCATGAAGCCCGACATCCTGGCGTCCACCTTCGACCTGGCCCGCTGTGTCCGGTCCGCGAGATTCAAGCTGATCTACAACTGCACGCCGCACCAGGCGGTGGCGCCGGTCGACAGCCAGCGCGATCCTGGCTGGCAGGAAATGAAAGCGGCCTTTGAAGGGGGCAAGCTGGCGCCGGAATTCGTGCGCACCTACTTCACGCTGCCGCGTCCGACCTACGAACTCTACGATCTCGACGCCGACCCGGGCGAACTCGTGAACCTCGCCGGCAACAAGGAATATGCCCAGATCGAGCGAGAGCTCAAAGAGGCTCTGACCGAAAAAATGGTCCTTGATTGGGACTTCCTCCCGACGCCTTTGCGCTGAAACCTCGACGAAAACCGGGACTCAAGGCAATGCCCTACACGAAGCAGATCTCCAGCGTAGTCTTTACTCTGTTGCTGGCTCCTGTAGCGGTCCCGCGGGCGAGCGGCGCCGCCGCGCCCGTGAGACCCAATATTCTGTTCATCATGGCCGACGATCTGGGCTGGCGCGACCTGGGTTGCTTTGGCAGCCGGTTCCACCAGACGCCCAACCTGGACCGGCTCGCGGCTCGCGGCGTTCGGTTCACGCAGGCCTACGCAGCCAATCCGCTGTGCTCCCCGACCCGGAGCAGCGTGCTCACGGGTCTGTGGCCGGCGCGTACCGGCATCACGGCGCCGGTTTGCCATGTCCCGCGCGTGGTCCTGGACAAGCAGCTCGTCAAGGGCAATCCGAAGATGCGCGTGCTTGTGGCCGACAGCATCACCCGCTTGAAGACCGACTACGTCACGCTGCCCAAGGTGCTGCGCGACGCCGGCTACCGCACGGGACATTTCGGCAAATGGCATCTTGGCGCGGAACCCTATTCCGCCCTCCAGCACGGCTTCGACGTGGATTGGCCGCACTGGCCCGGACCCGGACCCGCGGGCAGCTACGTCGCACCGTGGAAATTCCCACCGGCCCTCGGGATCAAGAGCAGATCGGACGAGCACATCGAGGACGCGGTGTCGTCGCGCGTTGCGGAGTTCATCCGCGCGAACCGGGACCGGCCGTTCTATGTTAACTACTGGCCGTTCAGTGTCCACGCGCCGTACGATGCAAAGGACCCTCTCGTGGCGAAGTATCGCAGGCTGGCCGATCCGAACAGTTCTCAGCGCAATCCGGTCTATGCCGCGATGGTCGAGAGTCTCGACGAGGGTGTAGGTCGCGTGCTTGCCGCAGTGGAAGAATGCGGTCTCGCCGACCGGACCGTCATCGTGTTCTTCTCCGACAACGGCGGCATCAGTTGGGGTGGCCCGGGCGACACCGTAGAACACAAGAGCGCTCGGTTCCAGGCCGACATGACGGCGCCGCCCACGAGCAATCTCCCGCTGCGTAACGGCAAGGCGAGCCTGTACGAGGGCGGCGTGCGGGAGCCCTGCATCGTCCTGTGGCCGGGCGTGACCCAAGGGGGCACGACGAACGACGCCGTGATCCAGAGCATCGACTGGATGCCCACGCTGCTGGACATGGCTGGCGTGCCGCTGCCGGAGAACGTCAGGCCCGACGGCGTCAGCCTCGCGCCGCTGCTCAAAGGCGGCACGCTCGCACGCGACGCCATCTTCTGCCACTTCCCCCACGACACGCCCGCGAGCGGCCAGCATCCCGGCACGAGCGTACGACGAGGCGACTGGAAACTCATCCGCCTCTACGCACAGAACGACGACGCCACCGACCGGCTTGAACTCTACAACCTGCGCAGCGACCCCGGCGAGATGGAGAATCTCGCCGCGAAGGAGCCCGAACGGGCCCGCCAATTGAACGCCCTCATCACGAAATTCCTCGTGGACACCGAGGCCGTCGTGCCCGTTCGTAATCCGGGCTACCGGGGATGATCCGCCCGTCTTTCAGCCCCCGGCGGGCCGCGATCCTCTATAGTCTGATTGCCAGTTGCAAGCTCTGCGGAATCGATCCCTTCCTGTACCTGCGTGACGTCCTGGAGCGAATCAACACCCATCCGGCCAGCCGGATCGATGAGCTGACGCCCCCCCCAGTGGAAGGAGCGGTTCTTGCCCAAGATCTCTCTGCCGCGCTTCCCCCCCAGACCAAGAATCGAACCGCGTAAGCAGCCTTTCCCGATCCCTCCATCATCCTCGTCTTACGTTCGATCAGTCACGCATCGTCTGCAAGAGCTGCCAGGAAGGCGTGGTCATCGCGGATCTGCCGGCCCGTCCCATCGAGCAGGGCCGGCCGGGAGAAGGGTTGCTCGCCCACGTGTTGACCAGCAATTACTGCGACCACCAACCGCTGCACCGACAGGAAGCGATCTTCCAACGCCATGGCGTGCAGATCGCCCGCTCGACGCTGTGCGACTGGGTGGGCGAGTGCGCCACGTTGCTGACGCCGCTGGTCACAGAAATGCGTCGCCAGATCCTCCAGTCACAGAAGCTGCACACCGATGACACGCCGGTCCCGGCCCGCCACGGCTCGGGCAAGGAGGTTCACAAAGGATTCCTCTGGACATACATCGATCCGGCGAACAATGTGGTGTTCGACTACAGCAGCGGCCATAGCCGGGAAGGTCCGGTGCGGTTCCTGGGCGACTACGCGGGCTACGTGCAGGCCGACGCCTACAAAGACTACGATGCGATCTTCGCCAAAGGCCACGCCACAGAAGTGGGCTGCTGGGCCCATACCCGCCGCAAGTTCTTCGACGCCCAGGCCAGCGAACCGGCCCGGGCAACGGAGATGCTGGCGAGGATCGGCGATCTCTACGGCGTGGAGCATCGGGCGAAGGAAGAGAGCTTGGATCGCGAGCAGATCAAGCTCTTGCGTCAGAAGGAAAGCCGACCTATCCTGGACGGGATCGAGACACGTCTGGAGCAGTGGGCGACTGAAGTGCTGCCCAAGAGCCCGATGGGCCAGGCGATCGGCTACGCCCGCGCCCAGTGGCAGGCCCTGACCCGCTACACGGAAGATGGCATCCTCTCGATCGACAACAACCTGGCGGAACGGGTGCTGCGAATGGTGGCGATCGGTCGCAAGAACTGGCTGTTCGTCGGGCACGACAACGGGGGCCGCCGGGCGGCAGTCATCTACAGCCTCGTGGCCAGCTGCAAGCTCTGCGGCATCGATCCGTTCGCCTACCTCCGTGACACCCTGATACGAATCAGCACGCACCCGGCCAGCCGGATCGAGGAACTGCTCCCGCGCAACTGGAAACTCTCGGGTCGGTAATCACTATTCCTCCACGCCGCCAATAGAGCCCCGAACCAAAGGCTGAACATTCAATCCGTCGCTCCATGTACTCCGCCGGACGGTTACGAATATACGCATCTTGACCAAATCGGCGGCAAGTCGATCCCGGGCCGCAAGTCTGTCGAGAGTGTCACTCAGTGATAGGAGATCGTCGGATTGGATGATCTGCTCACCCACCATGATGGAATCGTCAAGTTCAACACGCCGCTGCGTGCCCCCGCCTTTGAGGCTCTTCTTCCGTCGAGCATTATCCACCAGAATCCGCCGCATGGCTTCCGCTGCAGCGGCGAAGAAATGGCTGCGGTTCTCCCAACTCTGTGGATCATCCCCGACAAGCCGAATATATACCTCGTGCACGAGGGCAGTCGCCTGGAGAGTCTGGCCAGGAGGCTCATGGGACAGCTTCTGGGCGGCCAGCAACCGGAGTTCCTCACAGACCAGCGGCAAGAGCTCGTCCGTAGCTTTCGCGTCCCCCCGTTCGATGGCATTCAAGATGCGTGTCACATCACTCATGCCGACTCCCCGCCGTTGTGCTACTGTGATGGGGGTATTTTCTCACGAACGAGGGCAGAATGCAAGCGTCCTGGAGGACATGCCACCTCTGCGGGTCGTAGCCGTCCAGTCCGGTCAGGGAAAGGGCCGGCGTTCCGTTTCCCGCCGGCCCGGTTCCGAAAGTGTGTGTCGCCTGTTTGCAGAAGATCCAAGTTCGAAGTGTCAAGTTTGAAGCAAGAAGCGACGGGCATCGGATCTTCGTCCTCCTCACTTGACACTTGACACTTCACACTTCCAACTTCTCCTTCCCAACGCCCTACGGCCTGACGACCCGGCTGTAGATCCGCACGTCGTCGATCAGGCCGGACCAGCCGGTGCCCGTCTTGCTGCCGGCGCCGATGATGAACTTCCCGTCGGAAACAACGATGTCGGCGGGTTGTGGATCCCGCGCTACCTCCTTGCCGTCCACGTACAGAATCCGGTCCCTCCCATCCCAGACCAATGCGATGCGATGCCACTTACCGTCGGTGATGACCGCCTCCGACGACCCGATCGCCAACGGTTGCCTGGGGCTCGTGAACTTCGTCATCAGGCTGCCGTCGATCGGATTGGCCATCAGCCATTCCTTCGTGCCATTGAGACTGAGGAGAATCTGTCCTGGCGTCCCACCCTTGACCCACGTAATCACGCTGAATGGCCCCGTCCCCAAGTTCGGGATCGTGCCCGTGACCACGCAGCCGGTCACCCCATCGCATTTGAGCGCACCTCCGACCATCCCACCATCGGGCTGCCAAGTAGCCCCGCCGGTTACCGAGCCGTTACAGTCCCCGGCCCCGTCCGCGGCAACCGCGCCTTCGGTCTCATCGAACGCCCAGTGGGCCACGAGAGTCGGGTCTTCGAACCCCTTACCCATGTACTCGGCCAGAACCGTCAGGTCCTTGGCATCCACCACGCCATCGCCCCAAGCATACGGCCCGATGTCACACAGCGAATCATTCCCGCCCAACTGCACGATCATGACGAGAAGGTCCTTCCCATCCACCTTGCCGTCGCCCGTGAAATCCACGATGGGAATGATCGGCACCTGCCAGACATCCCATGTGCTTGGATCCAGAGTCGGAGCCGTGTTGTAGCAGAACGTGCGCCCATCTGGTGCGATACGCGCCCCGTAGTTCCAAACGGTTCTATTGACCTTCGACCCCAGATTGAACGCCGGCTCCCAAGGGGCAGAAAGGCTCGTACGCCTAGTCATCCAGATGTCTTGGCTTGTGTACGCGCCTGGACGGGGCGAAGTCATCCAATTGTCGGCGAAGAAGAGCAAAAGTCCATCCGATGAGACAGATACTTGTGTCTCACCGTACCTACTGTTCACCGCTGGGCCGAGGTTGACGGGCTTCCCCCATGCGTCATTTACCGTGGCACGCTTTGTGACATAGATATCGCCATCGCCATATCCGCCGGGTCGCCATGATGCGAAATATAGTTCCAGACCGTCAGGCGAGATGCGGGATGCATTGTCAGCGGCAGAGCTGTTTACAGTTGGGCCAAGATTGGCTGGCGGCCCCCAGGGATCATTCTTCGATGCGCGTGTCGTCATGTAGATATCGAAATAGCCATATCCGTCGGCACGGTTTGAACTGAAATAGAGGACAAGTCCATCAGCAGAAATAGAGGCCGCAGAGTCCTCTTCGGGGCTATTGACTACGGAGCCGAGATTCTGTCGTGGACCCCAAGGGGCGTCGGTTGAGACGCGTTTCTGCACACACAAGTCCCAGTCGGCATCCTCTCCAGGGCGATTGGAGCAAATGCAGGTGTACACCTCCAGCCCATCATAGGAGAAGCATTCTATGTTTCCGCCTGCAACGTCGATGGACGGCGAGACGGACTTCAAGTTCGTCGGCTCTCCGAATGCAAAGTCCGCTTGCGCGGGCGGTGTGTCAAATCCCACAAGGAGACTCAACCCAAGCAGCGATGCCACAACCATCGGAATCTCGAACAGTTTCATCTCATACCTTCCCTTCTGCCCGAAGGCAACAGACATCATTGGAATCGCATTTACAGGTCTTTCTGCAGAAAAGACGATTTCGCAATCGAATGGCAAACGCATAACTCGCCGACGGTTGTGCGGCCCTTTCGGGCACTGGACCGCGGACCACTGCCTCATGTCGATGCGGGCATTCATCTTGTCGCCCATACAATCGTAGCATTGCGCCCGACCGGAGTAGGCGTAGGCGTCTTGCGGGTCGGTCTCAATTCGGCGCGTGTAGAAAGCAAGCATCTCGCGAACGTGTTCATCGAGAGTCTGACCCGGTCCGAGCGTTTCGGAAGTCGCGACACCAGAGTAGAGAGGAAGGCTCCACACCTCAAGGTATGGCGTGCCCAGACAGAAGATCACCTCCGTTGCTTCAGGAGACCAGCAGGTCCCTGTGATCTGGCCATCGAGGACACGCCGGAACTCCTTCGTCTGGAGATCGTACAGCCACAGACCCGTACTGTCTCTCTCGGGGTTGCCGCCGCCCAGGCAGACTTCGTTGCCTGTGGGGGACCAGCCCGTCACACCCCATGCCATTGAAGGCATCGGGCACTCTGCGACAGTGTCCTGTGAAGCCAAACCTTTGATCTTGAGCGATCCGCTTTCGAAGCAAGACACGTACCGGTTGTCCGGCGAGACCGAGGGCAGGACATACGACCACTTCATGATCGCTTTCGGCTCGTTTGCCTGATCCGCAAGGGATATCTGCGAGAGCGTGCCGTCTTTGCGCGACAGGTAGTAGAGGCTTGCAGAGTCGCTGGCCCAGGAGGGCCAACTGCCCTGGGCCAATCGCCGGGGTGCTGTGCCATCGGCATTCATGATCCAGAGTTCTTCATCTGTCTCCGGCGGTCGTTGGCTGCCTGGCGCGGGAGTCAACAACTCCTCCAGTCGCAGGTTCTGGCGATCTCGAATGAAGGCGATGTATTTGCCGTCTGGGGACCATCGCGGGTCTTTGCCAGGCACGATCAGGAGGTCTGTCTCCTTTGTCGCGGGATCGAAGATCGCCACGCCGCTGTAGCCTTGGACCCCCAAACTGAAGGCGAGCTTCTTGCCATCCGGCGACCAGCGGGCGCTGAACCCGTCTGTCGTCAGGCGATGGCCTCCCTTGGCTACGAGGCTGCGATACGTTTCCTCCGCTTCCACCATGGGCAGGAACGCCGCGCCAACAGGCTCTTGCTCCGGCGGATGCCACGACCGTCCAGATTCCAACGTATCAAAGACGTACTTCGCGCACCAGTCGCGGAATTTCTGACGGGCTTCGTGGCCGGGGGCGATGATCTCACGGAACAGGGCAGTGGCCGCGTCGTATTCGCCCAGAGCGGTCAGGGCCGCGAAATTGTGGTATTGCAGGGGCGAACGATCTTTTGTGTCGAGGGCGTCCCGCCCTCGAATCGCGGGCAAGATGCCCGCGACACGGGGAACCGCTTGCCCTTCCGCCGTCGCCTCGGCAATGACGCGCTCGTAGTCGCCCATTCGCAACAAGGTCTCGCTTTGCTGAATCCGCAGATCGATATGTTGCGGCTCGGCGCTGGGCGTCAGTGCAATCGCCAGGGAAAAGTCTGCAATCGCTTCGGGATAGCGGCCCAGTTCCCGCCACGCCTTCGCACGCAACGCGTACCCCAGAGGATCACGCGGCCGCAGGATGGTCATAGCCAGAGCATCGTCCCGCAGGCGGTCGTACTTCCGCGACGCGTAATACGTATAGGCGCGGAGTCGGCGTGACTCGTAGTGCCCCGAATCAAGCTCCAAGGCCTTGTCGAGGGAAGCCAGTTGCTCCTTCACGGTGAGCGCCGTCATCGCCCGCAGGAAATAGGCTTCCGCGGTCTCCGGCAGCATCGCCTCGGCCTTCTTGCGATGTTCTTCGATCTCCTCGAGTTTCTGAGCGTCCGGCGATCCACTCTCCCAGAGGATGCGAGCCAGCAGCGAATGGGCGGCGCCGGCAACTTCAGGCTTCTCATCGAGCAGATTGCCCAGGACAGCCATCGCCTCTTTCGGTTGGCGATTGTCCACGAGGATGGTCGCTTGAAGAAGCCGGGCCTCTGCGCCGACGTGCTTACTTTCGCGGATCGGGGCGATCGTCGCCAGGGCCGCTTCTCGTTCGGCCTTGGCGCACTGCTCGCGGGCCTGGGACAGGATGCCTCGGTGCTTGAAGCCTTCTGCCTCCGCCAGGTGCGCCCGGTCGCGGTTCCACATGGACAGGATCACGACCGCCGCGACCGCGATAGCCACCAGCGCGACAGCAGCGAGGACCTGGGAGCGGTGTCTGCGGAGGAACTTTTGTACGCGATACGCTGCGCTCGGACCTCGCGCCAGGACGGGCTCGTGTTCCAGATGCCGGCGGATGTCCTCGGCCAGGCCGCCGGCGGTGTCGTACCGCCGGGAACGGTCCTTTTCGAGAGTCTTCATGACGATCCAGTCCAGATCGCCTCGGACCTGCTGATAGGGTGTGCGGGGCACACCTGTGGCACCCCCGCCCTCGGGGGTGACCCCAGTTCCCCCAGCCGAGGGCGGCCGCTTGGTTCCCCCAGCCGGGGGCGGCTGGGCTACGTGAGCGGTCCGGATACGTGTCGAGGGTTTGACCGGCTCCTGCTCGCAGATCACCCGCTGCATCTCGACGTAGCCTGCCTTGCGGAGTTCTTCCTCGCTGAATGGGGTCGTCCCGGTCAGCAGCTCGTAGAGCAGCACGCCGAGAGAATAGATGTCGGTCCGAGTGTCGATGTCCAGATCGCTCAACTCCGCCTGTTCGGGACTCATGTAGGCCGGGGTGCCGATCAGGTGGGCATAGCGGGTGAAGAGGGTCTTTTCGGTCAACCGCTGGTTGGTCGCCTTGGCGATACCGAAATCGATGACTTTGGGGACCGGCTTGCCGTCATGGTGCGTGACCATGACGTTCGAGGGCTTCAAATCGCGATGGATGATGCCCTTCTGGTGGGCATGCTGCACGGCGTGGCACACCTGAACAAACAAAGCCAATCGGTCCTTGGTGTTCAGATTATTCCCATCGCAGTACTCGGTAATTGAGACGCCCTGGACCAGTTCCATGACAAAGTAGGGTCTTCCAGTTTCCGTCGCCCCGGCGTCCAGGACTTTGGCAATGCTGGGGTGGTCCATCATCGCCAAAGCCTGCCTCTCAGCCTCAAAACGAGCGATCACCTGCCGGGTATCCATCCCCAGCTTGATGATCTTGAGGGCGACTTTCCGCCGGATCGGCCGCTCCTGCTCGGCCATGTAAACAACAGCCATCCCCCCTTCCCCGATCTTCTCCAGGAGCTTGTAGCGACCGATGATGGTTCCGGGAAGCTCTATCACGGACGAGTCATCGAACGTGACGCTCTCGCCTACCGGCGGAGTCTCCAGAAAATCGCCCGCATCCTCGTGTGCGTGAAGGAGAGTATCCAGACGGGTGAGCAAGTTCACATCGGACCCGCATGCCTGCCTGACGTAGGCGGTCCGTTCCGCTGGCGTTGCGAGCTTGATCGCCGCCTTGAAAATGGCCTCCTCTGTCTTTTCGGAGCCGTTCACAGTCGTAGTCCTCCAAGCGCATTTCACCCTACAATGCGAAATCCAGCGTCAAATCGTCCGAAGAAAAGTTCAGAAAGGTGAAAAATATGGCGGCGAGATCGCTGAGCAGCGTGCCACAACGTACGCATGCACAAACGACGGCCCCGACGCCGACTTACTGCCCCTTGCTCACCTCGGCACGAAGCCACGCCCGAGCATATGCCCAGTTCTCATATGCCGTGGAACGGGAAATACCAAGCGCCTGAGCAGCTTGGTCCAGAGTCAGACCTGCGAAATAGCGCAGCTTCACAAGTTCCGCTTTGGCCCCATCTGTTTCCGCGAGTCTCTGGAGGGCCTCGTCCAGGGCAAGGAGATCTTCATCGCCTGATTCCGCAGAGAGTCCTGCATCCGTCAGATCTATCCGATGACGATGCCCGCCGTGCTTGGCACACCTCCTTCGGCGTGCGTTCTCGACGAGGATTCGCCGCATCGCCTCGGCAGCAGCCGCAAAGAAATGACCCCGGCTATCCCAACTCTGACGCTCTTCGCCCACCAGTCGGATATACGCCTCATGAACCAGCGCTGTCGCCTGAAGGGTCTGGCCGGGGGATTCGTGGGAGAGCTTCTGAGCTGCCAGAATACGTAGTTCTTCGGTGTCCTTTCGGCGCACCTGCAAAATCTGAAATTTTGAAGGCGACCCGCGACCATGGGGCCGGGGATCAGATGGGTTGGGGGGCCACCTGTTTGGCGAGCGTGTCCCGGTAGTTCCAG
>Ga0228535_1001255_pt1 | contig 43148 bp, 22 predicted proteins | sample SJ1metagenome_FD_168457 | JGI IMG/M metagenome (GOLD analysis project Ga0228535, IMG submission 168457) | Enriched culture of PCE-dechlorinating microbial communities from Ithaca, New York, USA - SJ1 | ecosystem: Engineered > Modeled > Simulated communities (microbial... > Unclassified | place... | reverse complement strand
CGTTGCCCACCTGGTGGCCCTGGCCTTTGCCGTTGCCTCCTCCGGTAACCTGCCGGTTGTGGTGATGTCCCTGTTCTGGAAGAAGTTCAACACCGCCGGTGTTATTGCCGGTCTGGTGGTTGGTACCATCGCCTCTGTTGGTCTGGTTATGGTTTCACCCAACATGACCTATCCCGAGGTCGTTGCTAAAAATGCCAAGGCAGCCTACACCAAGCTTGAGAAAGAGATTGCAGACGGCAAGGTCAAGCCTGAAGCAATGGAGAAGACCCTCAAGACCATCGAGGCCAAGAAGGCTGAAGAGGCCAAAAACCTTGGCGGCAAGTCCATGCTGGGCCTGTCCAAGCCGCTCTTTACCCTCAAGAACCCCGGTATCCTCTCTATCCCGCTGGGCTTCATCGCTGCCATCCTGGCAACCTTGATGTTCCCCTGCAAAAAAGCAGAGGAGATGTGGGACGAGATCTATGTGCGCCAGAACACCGGCATCGGCATGGCCAAGGCCATCGACCACTGAGTCGTCATCTTTGCATTCCTTTGAATTGTGGTATAGTTGGGGAGGCTTCGGCCTCCCCATTTTTTTAATCAGAGGGTTCCGTGGAAACTGTTCTGCATGATGATATGAGCAATCTGCTTGATCTGCTGCCGCCGCTTACGCAGTTGACCCGCTATTGTACGGTTGGCGAAATCACTGAAGTACTGCATCAGCTCAAAGCGGATCTGGTTACTGTCAGGCGTAAGTTTGAGGTCTGGGATGCTCAGTCTGCCCTGCAACAGGGGCTGATCGGGACTGCCGGCGCTGATACGTTGAAGCAGTTGCATGATGAGCTAAACCGGATTGAACTTGAGCGCTTTATTGCAGCCGGATCGGTCAGTAATTTGCACCGTTCCTGTACCCGCTATCGTGACCTGCTTGCTGAACGGGCGCTGCAGATTGTCACCGAAGAGATGGCTGCTGCAGGGTATGGTGCGCCGCCGGTTTCCTACGCCCTGGTCAGCATGGGGAGCGACGGCCGGGAAGAACAGACCCTGATTACGGATCAGGACTATCTGATCGTCTACGATGACGGGGGAGAAGAGGCTGCAGATGCCTGGTTTGTGGAGTTTGGCAACCGGCTGGTTGATTGTCTTGAAATCGCCGGGTTCAAGCGCTGCACCGGCGATATTATGACCAGCAATCCTACCTGGCGAGGGTCGTATAAGCAGTGGCGCAAACGGTTGTTTGCCATTGTGCGCTACGAAGTGGAAGATTTTGCCAAAAACATGATGGATCTGATCGTCCTCTCCGATGCCCGCTTTGTCGGAGGTGATCGTGAACTGGGAGGAAAGCTGATCGAACTGATCCGTGATATGGAGAAAGAGCACTTTCAGGTGCTCTGGAGCATGGCTCGTGCTGCCACTGAAATGAAACTGGCGCTGGGGTTCATGCGCCGGCTCTGGACTGAACCCAGTGGTGAACACCGGGGGGAGCTGAATGTCAAGTTGCTGGCCTGGGCACCTCTGGTCATGAACGTCCGTATCCTCGCCATCAGCCAGGGGATGGCAGCTACCAACACGGTCCAGCGAATCAACTACCTTGAGCAGGAAGGCAGTTTTTCCGAAGAAATGGCCCGTGGGTTACGGGAGGCTTACGACACCCTGACTCATCACCGGATACTGCTGCAGATCAAGCAGATCAAGGGGATACAAAAGGACTCCTACTATCTTGATCCATTGATGCTGGACAGTGGTGAGCGTGAGCAGCTTCGTCAGGCCGTGATCAGGGTGGAAGAGCTGCAGAAGATGATTCACACCAACTTCAACATTGTCTAAAGCCTTGACAGGTGCAGGTCGCTTCGTCTATAAAACCACCTCTCATGCGCGCTTAGCTCAGCGGGAGAGCACTGCCTTCACACGGCAGGGGTCACTGGTTCAATCCCAGTAGCGCGCACCATAGATTGTTAAAGGGCCGACTGATCTAGTTTCAGTTGGCCTTTTTTGTATCTCTACCGGTTGAAAACTGGACGAAGAACGATATAACAGGTATATAATTTAAGGCCTTATCTTGAGTTTTGCTGGAACTATGAACAGGGTACTTTTGAGTGCATGCCATGTCTGTCAGAGCCGCATACCTTCATAATCAGAAGGGGTTTACCTATCTGATCGCGCTGCTCGCCGTGATGCTGATCGGTATCATGCTTGGTGCTGCCGGTACCAGTTGGAAAAACGTCATGCAGCGTGAGCGCGAAGAAGAACTGCTGTTTCGCGGCATGCAGATTCAGGACGCCATTGGTCGCTGGCATCAGCCGCAAGGAAATGTGCAACAACATGCTGCCACGCCGTTGAATGACCTGAAAGATCTTTTAAGGGACCCTCGTACTCCGGCAACCGTGCGCTACCTGCGAAAGCTGTACCGCGATCCCATCACCAATCAGGACTGGGTTCTGATTCGTGAACCGGCCCGTGGCATCATTGGTGTTGCCAGCAGTAGTACCGAGCGGGTTATCAAGAAGGATAACTTTCCTGATCAGCTACAGGATCTGGTCAACAAAGAACGTTATGATCAGTGGCAGTTTGTCTATAAGTCGGGCCAGAAGACGGTACCGACGGTTCAGGCGCCTAAGTAAGGTTTGCGGGGGGCGCTAAGGAAGGGAAGGATAGAATTATGACTGTTCAATCTCTAACATCGCGGTTGACCATGGTTCTGACGTTATTGCTGTTTCTTTGTTTGACAGCGGCTCATGCCTCTGCAGCAACAACACTGGACACCAGCTTTAAGCCGGTACTGTCAAGAGCTGGCCAGATTACCGGCATTGTCCCGCTGGCAAACAGTAAAGTGCTGGTGATCGGGAGTTTTACGTCCATCAGCGGTACTGCATGCAAGAATATTGCACGGCTTAATGCCGATGGATCCGTGGATACGTCGTTTCAGCTGGATGCAAGAATACCTGCTGACATGATTTTTGCAATAGCCGTTCAGGCAGACGGAAAGATTCTGATCGGTGGTCAAATATCGGTTATCGGTGCAACTGAATCGCATAACTACTTGTTCCGCGTGAGCGACACCGGTGTTTGGGACGAAACTTTTCAACCGGGACGGTATGTCTACACGCCAGGCATTAGCTACGGTCTTGATGGCGCTGTCAGGGCTATTGCCGTGGATGGCAGCGGTGCAATTCTGGTGGGAGGGGATTTTACCGCACCAAAGAATCATATTGTTCGGCTCAACCCACTAGATGGTTCGGAAGATACCACGTTTAATCCCGGGACAGGGGCAGATGGGACTGTTACCCATATTGCCCGACAATCAAGCGGCCATATTATTATTGGTGGTTCATTTGCTACGGTAAACGGCACTGCCAAGGCGGGAATAGCACGCCTCAGCTCGTCAGGCACCCTGGACAGCGCCTTTGGTAGCGGGCTTTACGGGGGGACTCTGCAGGCCCTGGCAGTGCAGGCGGATGACAAGGTGTTGTTGGGCGGTGATTTTTCTGGACTGAATGGCACCTACGGTCTTCCCAAGCTGCTGCGGACCTCTGCCGAGGGCGTGCGGGATGAAACCTTTACGCAGTTAACTCCGAACTCGAGTGGCGGCTACAGTCCAGCCGCCGATTATTTCCAGGCTATTACCAGCCTTTTGGTTTTGCCGGATAAGATAGTTGTGGGGGGATGGTACAGCTCCATCATCATGAGCGGAAACCCGCTTTACCATGATGCCAGGATGTTTATCCTTGAAGCGGGTAATGGAGCCTATGCGAGTTCAGTGACCTTTAAGAGCGGGCCGGCGAATACCGATGGTTCTACCCGCTCGGATGTCTTTGCCCTGGGAAAACGCAGTGACGGCCAACCGTTGGCAGGTGGCAGCTTTACTCAGGATTATTTCACTGAAGCCTACTATTATGGGCTCTGCTTGATCTCCAGCACCACCTGGCAGCCTGTCACTACCTTTAAGCCCGTTGTTGGCGGCCAGGCTGACGTCAAATCACTGGCGCTTCAAACTGATGGCAAACTGCTGGCAGCTGGTGACTTTTATCTGGTCAACAGCACCGCAGAAAACGGTGTGGCCCGTTTTGCTACCGCTGGCACCCTTGATACAACCTTCAGCTCTCCCGTTGTACAAGGGGGGAGTGTCAATGCCGTGATCGTTCGTTCAGATGACAAGCCCGTTATTGGCGGCTATTTTTATGAGGCCGTTGTCGGGGCCTCCTATCAAACCATGGATGTGATCCGCCTCAGCGCAAGCGGCACAGTTGAGGTCGGCACTTCAGCCGGTATGGTGAATGGGCTGGCGTTAGCGTCGGAGAATAAAGTGCTGACCGCCCTGTACCATACCCCTGGTGTCCGGCGCCTGAATAGCGACCTCACCCTGGAAAGCACAGCCACATTTAACCCCGGCAGCGGTATTTCCAATGAACAGGTCCTGCCTTTTTATGATTTTGACCGGGTAAATGCCGTGGCGGTACAATCGGACGGCAAGGTTCTGGTGGGAGGTTCCTTCTTTTCATTCAGTGGCATCTCGGTCCAGAATATTCTACGCCTGAACAGTGATGGCAGTCTTGATAGCTCCTTTGTGTCGCCAAGCTTTACCGTTTTTAATGGCCGCAGCGAGGTCTTTGCTGTTGCGGTGCAGCCAGACGGCAAGATCCTGCTGGCCGGGCGCTTCTCCACGGTGGGCGGCGTTGCCAGCCCTACTGTGGTGCGACTGAACAGCAACGGCAGTGTGGATACCTCATTTCATGCACCGTTCGGAGACTCCGGTTCCACTGCCTACGCACTAGCCCTGCAGCCAGATGGCAGGATACTGGTGGGCGGGAGTATGCAGATCGTTGAAGGAGAAAGCATCTATAACAGTCTGGTTCGCCTGCATCCCAATGGCAGCCGCGATAGCACCTTCAACAGCTCGGTAACCGGAACCGTAAAGGCTATCCTTGTTAGTGGCACGCAGTTGGTGGTTGGCGGTACGATTGAGGCGGTGGATGGGTCGGCCCGTCAGGCCCTGGCCCGGTTCCAGATGACCCCGGAGTACCTGTTGACCGTGACAAAATCAACGGCAGCAGGTGGTACTGTATCTCCCAACAGCGGGACACTGGGGTGGAGCGGTACTGTCGGTATGGCGGCATATAACAGCGGTACCAGTGTTGTTCTGACTGCTGAGGCCGCTTCCGGTTATGTTTTCAGTGGCTGGTCCGGAGAAGGCTGCAGCGGTACCGGTACCTGTACGGTTGCCATGTCTGCAGCACGTACTGTCACCGCCACCTTTACTGCGGTACCGCAGGTAACCTTGACGGTTTCTTTTAGTGGTACAGGCGGCGGTTCTGTATTCAGCACCCCCAGCGGCATCGACTGTCCTGCTGCCAGCTGTTCCGGCCAGTTTGCTACAGGCAGTACGGTCACGCTCACCGCAGTCCCCAACGCCAGCTCAGCCCTTTCCGGCTGGATTGGTTGTCAAACAACGAATGGTACTGTCTGTGGCGCTATCATGAATGTTGCCAGAGAGGTAATAGCCGTTTTTGACTCGGCAAAAGCTCAAGTCGGGGGTGTTAACTATACCACCCTGGCAGAGGCGTTTGCTACCAACTTTGGTGCAACGCCGATACTCCTGCTTGACGGTAACCTTGGTGAGTCGTTGGTTGTCAGCAAGGCCGTAACTCTGAAAGGTGGCTATAACGCTACGTTTACAGCATTAACCGGACTTTTCAGCAACCTGACAGCTCCCCTGACCATTACGAGCGGCAGCCTGACTGCCTCAATGCTGGTAATCAAGTAGCCATGCCGTTCTTTACCTGCAAACTGGGCAGTCCCGATGGTGCCATCCTGCAGCGTGAACTGGAGGCGGTTGACGAAGCGCAGTTGCGGGCAGGGCTGGAGGCGCAGGGCTATCACGTCTTTACGCTGCAACGGTCCGGCCTGAAACTGTCGTTCAACTTTTTGAAGCCGCGCGGCGGTCGCATCGACAACCGGGAACTGTTGGCTTTTAACCAGGAACTGGTGGTGCTGCTGAAATCCGGTATGCCGATTGTGCCGGTGCTGGATGCAATCCTTGAGCATCGCCTAAAGGCCGGTGGTACTTTTGCCCAGGTGCTGGGACAGGTGCGGGAGGATGTCAAAGGAGGGGCTGCGCTCTCCACTGCCCTGGAACGGCACGGCAAACTGTTCCCGCCGCTGTATCTTGCGTCTGTCCGGGCTGGAGAGCGGACCGGTGAGGTGCCCCAGACCATCCGTCGCTACATCCTGTTCCTGAAACGGTCTGAGGAACTACGAAAAAAGCTGATCTCTGCACTGATTTATCCGAGTATTCTCGTGGTGGTGGCGGTATTGGCAATCATGTTGCTGCTGATCTATGTGGTTCCCACCTTCAGTCATGTCTATGCCGATTCCGGGTCTCAACTGCCCCTGCTGACCCGTCTGCTGATCAGCTTTACCAACACCTTGCAGTCGACTGTTGTGGTCTGGCTACCGGGGATGGTCGCGGCTGTTGTTGCCCTGCGCAGCTGGAGCCGTTCTGACGGAGGACGTCAGCGCATAGACCGCTGGAAACTGGCACTGCCGGTGTTGGGTGACCTGTTTTTCGGGTATTCCGTTTCGGTCTTTTCCCGCACCCTGGCCACGCTGCTGGGCAGCGGTATACCGATCGTTGAATCGTTGCGGATGTCTTTGGGCACTTTGAATAACCGTGTGCTGGAGCAGGGGATGGCCGTGGCTATTCATCAGGTTGAAGAAGGTGGACGTCTTTCGGTGGCCCTTGAACAGCAGCAGTTGATGCCGCCGCTGGCATTGCGGATGTTGGGGGTAGGGGAGGCCACCGGGGCAATGGAGGAGATGCTGTCCGATGTTGCCGAACACCTTGAGGCCCAGGTTGAGGAGCGCTTGCAGCTCCTGACCACTGCCATTGAACCGGCAGTCATGCTGATTATGGGCCTGGTGATCGGTATCATCATCGTGGCCATGTATCTACCGATCTTTAAACTTGCCGGAACAGTGGGGTAGGAACAGCACTATGGAGATGTCACAACACAAGAAACTCAGCCAGATCATGACGGAGCTGGATGCCCTGACTGCCGAGGAGATCGATCTTGTCCTGGCTCATCAGGCCGCGCAGGGGGGACGTTTTGGAGAGGCTGCCCGGGAGCTTGGCCTGGTGGATGAAGCAATGGTTGCCAAGGCGCTTGCCGCCCAGTTTGGTCTGCCGTTTGTGGATCTTGGCAGTTTCAAGGTGGATCACGGGCTGTTCGACACCCTTTCGCCTGATCTGATGTACCGCTATCACTTTGTGCCCCTTTCCCTGGATGACGGTGTGTTAAACATCGCTATTGCCGATCCGACGGACGTTCTGATGCTGGACGAACTTGAACTGGTACTGGATCGGCCGGTCACCTTTTCTGTTGCCGCAACGCCGGCCATCAACAAACTGCTCAAGGGGGGAGAAGGAACCCGGCGGGTATTGCGGGATGTGTCTGAGGATTTTCTGCTGCAACTGGTGAAAGAGACCGATAGCGGCGAAGAGGTTCTTTCTCTGGAGAGCTTGTCGTCAGATACCGCCTCCAGCCCGATCGTCAAACTGATCAATACCACCCTGCTGGACGCCCTGGGGCGCCGTGCCAGTGATATCCATATTGAAACCGGTCATGACGGGGTCACCATCAAATACCGGATTGACGGGGTGCTTTACCAGGCCAATGACCCGATTGACCTCCACTTTCAGGGGCCGATCATCTCCCGCCTCAAGATCATGAGCGAGCTGGATATTTCTGAACGCCGCATTCCTCAGGATGGCCGTTTCAAGATCCGTTTGGGGGACAAGTCGATTGACTTCCGGGTGTCGATCATGCCCAGCGCCCATGGTGAAGATGCGGTCATCAGGATTCTGGATAAAGAAAGTATTGCTGCAGAGATGAAGGGCCTCAGTCTTGAGCATCTTGGCATCCATCCCCGCGAACTGACCCGTATCAGGCGTAAGATTCGCGAACCGTACGGCATGGTGCTGGTGACCGGTCCTACCGGTTCAGGTAAGACCACCACCCTGTACGCTGCCTTAACCGAGATCCATACCGGTCTGGACAAGATCATTACCATTGAAGATCCGGTTGAATATCTGCTGAAGGGGGTGCTGCAGATCCCGGTCAATGAAAAAAAGGGACTGACCTTTGCCCGCGGTCTGCGTTCCATTCTGCGCCATGACCCGGACAAGATCATGGTGGGGGAGATCCGCGATCCTGAAACCGCCCAGATCGCCGTGCAGTCGGCCCTGACCGGACACCTGGTCTTTACCACGGTCCATGCCAACAACGTGCTGGATGTGATCGGGCGTTTTACCCACATGGGGCTCGATCCCTACAACTTTGTCTCTTCACTGAACTGTGTCATTGCCCAACGGCTGGTTCGTAAGGTCTGTAAAGAGTGTCGCCGGCCGGTTGATCTGACGGATCAACAGCTGCGCGAGGCGGCCATTGACCCTGCCTGGCGTGCCACTGCCACCTTCTATGAGGCGGTTGGCTGTGATGCCTGCAACAGTACCGGCTATCGGGGGCGTTCCGCCATTATTGAGATGCTGGAGATGAATGATGAGCTGAGGGATATGATCGTATCCAAGACGCCGGCTGTACGGCTGAAACAGGTTGCCCGTGAACAGGGGACGGTCTTTCTGCGGGAGGCAGCAGTAGAAAAGCTGTGTGCCGGTGATACCACGCTGCAGGAAATCAACCGCGTGACATTTGTGGAATAGGTGGTACACTTTTTAAACCGAACAAGTTTTTTATCTGCAGGATACATGTGACATCTGCCTGACTGCCGGCCGGTAACACCTTCCTCCACCCCTCCTGGCCAGCCCAGGCCGCTGTTAATCAGGGGGTGGCTTATGAACCTTCAGTCCGGCCCGCTACCGTTTCCTTCTTTCCTGAGAACCTGCCTCTCCACCCTGCGTTTCTCGCTCATACCCTGGATTTTTACCCTTAGTCTGCTGTTTGCCGCTGTCTTGCCCGCATCCTCGCTTGCCGATGACATCTGCGGCTGGGGTACGCCCACCAAGTGGAAGGTTAAGATGCATCTGACCCAGGTGCTGAGCAAGTCGGGAGTTCTGCAGTCAGGGCCTGACTGTACTGCCAACTATGTGCTGGCGCTGGACCATGTCTCGGATGTAAGAGGCGAGTTCATCAGCAGCGGAACGCCTGGGCAGTATCAGGGAGACCTGACGAGCACTGAGGTCGTGAACAACATGATGGACATTCCGTTCACCGGCAGGCCTGAGTGCAGCTATGGCAATGTCTACTTTACCGAGATAGGCACTGGAGAAGGCGCTGAAAGTGCTGTTCCGTTTACCATCGATACTGCGATGGGGAAGTACACCATCAGATTTCCACATACCGGGGTTGATATTCCATTCAATTATATCACCATGTATGGAGGGTATTCGGGAACACTTAATAAAGAGATCAACGGCGGGTTCATTATAGACTATCCAGGCATGGTACTTGCCGAAAGCCCATCCGATCCGGTCACTACCCTTGAATTTCCGCTGCCAGGCGCCTCCCCCCAAATCATCACCGGCGAAACCACCTTTCCTCACCAGCAGTACCCTGAAATTCCGGTCACCTGGTCATGGGAGTTGACACCTGATGCCGGCGGGGCTGAAAAGGAGCTGGGCGCACCCGGCGGTATGGGCAAGGGGAACGGTGGAGACATGGCCCCTGGCGCGGGATACGGTGCGCCGAGCTGGACCGTCAATATGGCGAACCTCAACATCTTCATCACCGATACCCCGCTTTGGTACAAAAGCCCGATCGGCCCTGCGGTGGAAGTCTCCTTCAGCTACAATTCCAAGGCGGTGTCCAACCGCTTTGAGCCGGCCGGCCGCAACTGGCAGCTGAACTACGAGAGCTACCTTGCTCCTGATCCGGTCAGCGGCGATGTGACCATCTACATGCCGGACGGGCGCCGCGATGTCTATACCTATGATGCAAACACCGCGAAGTTCACCCCGCCCTACCGGGTCTTCAACGAGCTGACGGTGGTGGCTGGGGATTACCGGCTGGCCTTTCCCGACGGCACAGTCTATATCTACAAAGTCCCCTCCGGCCAATTTATCTGGGCCTTTCTGACCGAGATCCGCGATCCTCACTATCCCACCGACCCCAGTAACAAGCTGACGCTCTATTGGGATCCGCTTCCCAACTCGCCGTGGGGGGGAAAGCTCAACCGGATCACCGATGCCCTGGGGCGCTCGACCACCTTCTTCCATAATGCCGACAACCGGATCTACTCGATCCTTGACCCGTTCGGCCGCACCGTTTCCCTCACCTACGACAGCTTCGGCAACCTGACCCGCATAACTGACATGGGAGGCTTTTCAAGCTCCTTCAGCTATGACGGGTGCGGCACCATCCAGACCATAACCACCGGAAATAACAAGGTGACATTTACCTCCGGATTCAACAGCCTGACTGTCAGTGATTACATGGGGAGCGAGACCTTCACACTCAATCCGCTGACCGGAGAAGCAAGCTATCAGGGGGCCAATGCAGCAGCCGGTTCCACCTACGGCTATACCAAGACCGCCACACCGGACGGTAACAGTGATATCACCGGCTTCCAGACACCTGAAGGGGTCGGTTTCAATTACAGCTATGACAGCAAGGGAAATCTGCTCACCCAGACCCTGCAGGGGGCAGCTGGCAACGAGACCTCCACCTTTACCTACAACTCAAAGGGGAAGGTTACCTCGGTTGTGCCACCCGTCGGTGCCCGCACTGATATCACCTATGCCGCTAATGCTGTTGATCCGCTGACCGTGACCCAGGCCGGGCTTGGCACCATTACCGCCACCTACAATACGACCCATGACATCCTGTCGCTTACCGATCGGATGGGACTTGCCAAAACTTTTACCTTCAACCTCTCCGGTCAGCCAACCAGCTCACTGGGCGCCGGAATTCTGACCAGTTTCAGCTATGACAGCAACAAACAGCTTACCGGCATCACCCGGGCCGGGACGGCAGTTGGCAGCTACAGTTACGACACCATCGGCCGGCTTGCCTCATATACCGACCAGAACGGCTTCACCCTGCAGCGGAGCTACAACAACCTCGACGACCTGGTCAGCATCAGCTATCCTGACAGCTCGTCAGCGGCCTTCATCCGTTCGACAACGGTACCGCACCTGCTCGACAGCATGACCGATCAGGCCGGGCGCACCACCTCCTATTTCTACAACCCCCACAGTCAGCTGCGGGAAATACTCGATCCGATTGGAGGACGCACTCGTTTCACCTACGATGCGGCCGGCCATGCCAGCCAGCTGACCGACCCCAACGACAACGTTACCTACTTCAGCTACAACAAGGACAACCGGCTGACCCGCAAGCAGTACGCGGACGGCAGCAGCATACAGTTCGCCTATCCCCATGGCCGGATGACCTGGGCCAGCAATGCCCGGGGGACCACCTCAACCTATTCGTATGACCGTAACGGCAACCTGCTGACAGTGTCCTACTCAGACGGCGCGCCGGGGGTCACCACTACCTACGATGCCTATAACCGTCCTGTCACCGTCGCCGATGCCCTGGGCAGCCGCACCATCAGCTACGACGCATCCTCCAGGGTGACCTCCATCGACGGCCCCTGGGCAAGCGATACGATTACTTTCAGTTATGACACTTTGGGGAGGAAGACCTCAGTAGCGCTCCAGCTGGGTCTGACCGCAAACTACAGCTATGACTCACTTGACCGGTTGACAACGGTAACCGGTAACGGCACGACCTACACTTACAGCTATCAGGGGGGAGGGACGCTCCTGCAGCGGCTGGCCCGTTCCGATAGCAGCAAGACCGACTACAGCTATGATCCGGTTATGAAACGTCTGCAGCAGCAGATTAACTATCTTTCGAGCGGCACGGTCCTGAACGGCTACAGCTACAGCTTCGATTCCCTTGGCCAGCCAACGGGCGAGACCGTTACCAACGGCCCGGCCCTGCAGTTTGTGGCCGCCGGAACCGTTGATGCTACCTACAACAATCTGAATCAGGTTGCGACCTGGGGCGGATCCGCAACGGCAATCAGCTACGATGCCGACGGAAACATGACCAAAGGGCTCACTCCTGATGGCCGGGCGTTTACCGCGACCTACGATGCTGAAAACAGGATGACCTCGATCCAGTACACCGACGCCGGTGGGGTGATCAGGAGGCAGGAGTTCACCTACGGCTCCGACGGCTATCTTGGGATTCAGAGAAGTTTCGCCAACAGCGTGCTGACCGGTGAACGGCGTTTTATCTGGGATGCCGGAAAGCTGCTGCAGGAACGTGACGGCAGCAACGCCGTGGTGCGTGACTATCTCTGGGGGATCAATCAGCCGGGCGGCGTGGGGGCACTGCTCTCGCTCAAACAGGGCGGGGCGGCGTACCAGGTGTTTTCCAACCCCCGGGGGGATGTCACCGCTGTACTGAACAGCTCCGGTTCGGTTGTCGCCTCATATGCCTACGACCCGTTTGGTGGAACCCTTGCAGCCAGCGGCACCCTCAGCCAGCCGATCCGCTATTCAACCAAGCTGTATGATGAAGGGACCGGGCTCTACTACTTTGGCCACCGCTTCTACTCGCCGCAGATGGGGCGCTGGCTCTCCCGCGATCCGCTGTCTGAGATGGCCTCCATCAACCTGTATCGCTTTGCAGCCAACAACCCGCTCACTCACTTTGATCCGTTTGGTGCTGCCGACAACGGCGGGTTCTGGGATCGGCCGGAGGTTCAGGCCCAGCTCCAGGCGCAACGGGAGGCATTGCAGGCAAAACGTGCCTCGGAAGTCACTACCTTTGAGAAGGTAAAAAACAGCATTGGATCAGCATTCAAGTGGATCGGCGACAAGTTCAAGGAACAGCCGGAAATGGCCAGGTCGATCGAGGAAAAAGTGGCTAATACCGCACTTGAAGCCAATAAGTACACCAAGGCAGGCAAGGAGTGGAACGAACGGATCAACACCGGGATTCAGATGGCTGAGGATTATGGCACCGTAAAGGCCGCCCTCAAGGATGATGATCCTGCCTCTGGTCTGACCCTGATCAAGGTAGGAGCAAAATACACTGTCGGACGTATACCAGCTGTCGGTGAGGCATATTCAGAAGTCATCGTTAAGGCGGTTGAGACCGTTGAGAACGCTCCTGGCGGTGTTGAGGCGGCACGCAGGATGCGGGCGACCGGCGGCACCAACAACAGCAACGAAGCAGTCCAGTTGGGGCAGGTGGACAACGGAGGCGGGCAATGAGTCCGGGAAAGGAGCGCCCTATGAAAAAACTACAGCGGATGGCGTTCGTTCTGGTACTTGCCGGACTGCTTGCTGTTCCGGCTGTTGCTCATGCCGTCAATGCCACCTACCGGTATGACCGCCTGAACCGCCTGACCAGTGTGACCTACGACAACGGCATGTCGATCGCCTACAGCTATGACAAAACCGGTAACCTGATCAGGATTGCCCGGGGGATAAACGGTGCAGATGTTATTCCTCCCACGGTTACAGCCTTTAGCCTGCCTGCTGAAAGCAACAGTCTTGTCGTCCCCGTCAGCGTCTTCAGCGCAACCGATAACGTGGCCGTAACCGGGTACTGTGTTATGTCGACTGATAGCGCTGCCGGATGTTCCTGGAGCGCCAGTCCTCCGACGAGCTATACCTTTGCCTCTGGAACGGCAAACGGCAGCCATACCCTCTATGCCTTTGCCAGAGATGCAGCAGGCAACAGCTCTACGGCAATAGCGGTAACAACACAATTAGCAGTGCTCCAGCAGCAGTTGTCAGTGACCATTCTGGGGTTGTACGGCGGAGGCGGTTCCGTTACCAGCAGCCCTGGCGGTATCGCCTGTACCAGTGGTACCTGTACTGCAGAGTACGCCAACGGGACTTCCGTTACGTTGATACCTGCACCGGATACGAGTTCAGTCTTTACCGCCTGGTCAGGCAACTGTACCGGCAGCAGCAACTGTACGGTCAGCATGACTGCGGATCGCAGTGCAACTGCCAGCTTCAGCCTGATTCCGCGGGCCAGAGTAGCAGGGATACCCTATGGCAGTCTTGCCAGTGCCTATGCAGCTGTTCTTGCCAGCGGAGTGCTGGAGGCCCAAGCGCTGACTTTTGTGGAAGATCTTGCCCTGAACCGTGGCATTGTGTTCACTCTTCGGGGCGGTTTTTCCACTGATTACCTCAGCCGTACGGGGTATACCACCCTGCAGGGCAGGCTGACGGTGGGGACGGGGGCTGTCACGATTGACCGGCTGATTATCAAGTAGGGGGAATCAAGGTATTTCTGATCCATACCGACACTGATGCGCGCTGAACTTCCGCCACGGATCCATATAGCCCCCTCTCCCTGAGAGCCAGGGTGAGGGGAAAATGCTGGACAGTATATGCAGCGCTGCCCCCTCATCCGGCCTTCGGCCACCTTCTCCCCCAGGGAGAAGGGTATAGCGGAAGATCAACACTCATCAGCATACTTATTAACGCAGAATCCCCCTTCCGGATAACCGGAAGGGGGATTGTTGTTACGGTACAAGCAGCAGCGTTCTACTTGACGACGATCTGATCCAGGATCAGGGTGCCGGCTTGAATGGTGAGCGGCGAAGTTATATCAGTATAGGTCGTACTTGGTGAGTTGCGTAACTCAAACGCATTGTCGTACCCTCCGGCAATTTTCACGGTGATATTGGCTCGATTGTAGGAAAGGTTAGGAGCCTGAAGGCTGTCGTGGGCGCGAACCTCGTTGCCGTTTGCGGCATTCGTCAGCGCCTCAAGGAGGGTGTCATAGTAGGTCGTTAATGTAATGTTTTTGAGCTGTTTGAGCGAGAAGGTGGTGATGGCAGTCTTGTCGCTGCTCATCGTGAAGGTACATGGTTCAGCACTGCAGGCGCCACTCCACCCGCCAAAAGACGATTCCGGGAGGTGTGGAGTCGCCGTCAGGGTTACAGAGGTGCCGGAGTTGATCTGGGCTGTGCAGGTGCCCGGACAGTTAATGCCGCCTGTGTTCGAGGTGACGGTGCCTGTGCCATAGCCGGATAGGGTTACCGTAAGAGTATAGGGGGTAACCACCGTAAAGGAAGAACTGCTGGAAGCGCTGCCGGTGGCTGTGGTAACACCGATAACGCCGGATAGTGCGCCAACAGGCACAGTGGCAGTTATTTGTGTCGGGCTGTTAACGGTGAATGAAATTGCCTGAACACCGCCAAACGTAACGTTAGTCACATTGATGAAACTTGTGCCGGTAATGGTGATGCTGGCACCAACCGCACCACTGCCGGGAGTGAAACCTGAAACCGTTGGAGCGGCTACGACACCGCCGATCCCGCCGGAGGTAGAAGCCTCTGCAACTCCTGTTGAGCTGATGGAGCTAAAGGTATAGCCAGGTGCCGAGGCGTTGATGGTCAGCTTGTCGCCGTGGTTGACATTGGCGAACAGCACCACACCACCGCCGGCAGTTGAGGTGGAGGTGCCGGTATAATTGGTGCCGTTATAATACTGCGCAACATAGGTGGTACCGCTGGAACCGACTGCCGTAACCGTGGCACCGTCAATTGGCGTAGAGGTGCCCTGTACCAGGACGCGGGTGGAAACCGCCCCTTTGCCCGGGGTTGTCATGCCAGACAGGCTGTTCAGCTCGGCATAAGTTCTCATCTTGTAGGGAAATGATGCTGTTGTGCTGCTGCCGGCTGACATGCCCATTTTCTTGGTGTAATGGGGTTGTTTGCCGCTCACCATGAACCGCAGGCTGAATGGCGAGGCAGTGCTGTTGGGCAGATTATTCAAAGTGAAGTTGCCGCTGCTATCAGTTGTGGTGGTGATGGACGGGTTACCTACCATGGTCACCGTGACGCCGCTGATGGGAGTACCGGCATTATCCACCACCTGACCGCTGTGGGTAGTGGCAGAGCCGAGACTTAAGGGCGCGCCATAATAACCGGCAGGACCCCAGGTATAGGTTCCGGCTGTTGTTGTAACCACCAGCGGATTTGAAGGGCCGCCAAAACCGCCCGGCACGGTTGCAGTGATCTGCGTGCTGGTGGAGCTGGTGACAGAGAGCGGTGTACCACCGACTGTCACACTGGTCGGGCCGGCAAGATTGTAACCCTTAATGGTGAGAGTCCCTCCAGGCACCACAGAGGCCGGACTGATGCCGGTAATCAGAGGTGCTGATTGGGCGGTGACAAACCCTGCCTGGTACTGGATCTCGTTGTCGTTGGCATCCATTGCGGTCAGGGTCCAGCCGTAAGCACCGGTTGCCGTGGGAAGCGTGAATCCGTCATCGCTGGTATTATAGCTGGTGATCGTTGACGTCAGATTGTCCGTTGACCAGAGCTGATTGTAGTTGATGTCCTGCAGCCAGATCGCGTAGCTGTACCATTCTCCCGGTGGGGTGGCCGGCGGCAGCCAGCTGAAGACCGGGCTGCCATTGCTAGTCCCCTTGGTGAGGTCATTGTAGGGAACGGGAAAGATCGGTGCCAGCGGCCAGGGAGGGCTGTTATAAGGGGCCGTTGTTAAAACCGTGTAGGCATCGCTGCCGCCCTCAAGGTAGTAGACGGTCACGGTGTAGCTGTCACCGGCTTGAGCCTTTTTCAGTCCTTGGATATTCAGTTCCAACCTGCCGTTTTCATATGAGTTGCCAAGGTCTACCGGAGTGACAACGTAGCCTGACCCGCTTGAAGGGGCGCTGGTGAGGGCTGCGTTGATCGGTGTCTTGAGTTGGGGAGTTACCAACAGCCGGTACTGAAATTGTTCGCCGGAATTGTCTGCGCCGGTCTCACCATACAGGGTGTGTGAGGTTCGTGCCTGCAGTACCGCGCCGGTTGTGGGCAGGTTGACCGCGACACCGCTTACGTTGGCATTGGTAATGGTGACCCGTACCCCGGCGCTTTCCTTGATCCGCAGGTCACCAGCATCATCGATGCCGTTGTTATTCATATCAATAAAGCCCTGGATGCCGTACTTGCCGGCAGGCAGGTTGGGAATGGTGAAGCTCTGGCTGTTGGCTGCCGGGGTGGCATAGCCGACAAAATAGGGATAACCGTTTTCGTCCAGTGCAGCTAATCCCAGAGGTCCGGTAGGGGTGACGCCGGTGTAGGTGACGGTGCCTGAGATCGAGTAGCTTCCCTGTGGAAGCTGACCGGCCGGGCTCCAGGTGCTGGCAGCGGTGCTACCGGTGCTGCTTACCGCCACAACTTTGTAGTAGTAGGCGGTCGTTGCACCGGCGTGAATCCACATGCCGTTGCCATTGGCCGGAACATTAAGCTTTGAGCCGATAATTGATGCGTCACTACCCGCAGAGCTCCAGTAAATGTTGTATTTAACCGGTATTTCAAGTCCGCTGCTGTTTCTTGGAGGATCCCAATTAACAAGGTTTGCCGAATTGTTTTGCGATCTTGCCGCTCCCACGTTGGTAGGAGCGGCAAGTGTTGCCGGAGTGGGATCGGTCAGTGTGATGTTGATGCCGGTGGTGTCGCCGGTCACATTGCTAAGATAGACAATCCCGGCTGGATCGCTGTCATGCTGAATGCCGGTGCCGGTGCTGTCAAGATACGCCTTGACCGGATAACCCCCGATTCCTGCACCTCTGATGGTAAAACTACCGCTATAGCTCCCTGAACTGCCGGTAAGTGTTGTGGAAACACCAACATTCCAGAGGTTGTAAATAACACTTGAACTACCGTTTGCCACCAGGTAGACCCTGCCGGTCTTGCTGCCGTTATAGGTGATTGTGCCGGATAGCGTTGCTGTCGGCGCTACCGATGCTTGGCAAATGCTACTGAACCCAAGCAGTATCATGGCCATAATGGGCAGTATGAGTTTTGTCAAGGTGCGCATGATCAGGCCCCCTTTCTTGCATGCATTTTTTTGTTGTATACAGTTAAAAAGCGTAGCCCTGCACTGCCTGCTTGTCAAGCAACCAATTGCGAATTGATGAGAGGAAAACTGAGGATAGTTGCTGTTATGAAAACTGGATTGCTATCTGCAAACAAAGGCCCTCTTCCAATGCACTTGGAAGAGGGCCTTTTAAATCCATCCCGTCTAATTTTATATCACTTAACGATTATCTGATCCAAAATCAGGGTGCCGTTCTGTATGGTCAGGGGATAAATAATATCGGTGAAATCGGTTGATGCCCGTGTAGCAAAGGCATTGTCAAACCCTCCTTTGATGGTAGCGGTCACCGCAGCCCGGTTGTATGAGAGACTAGGCGCTGCCAGACTGCTGTGCGCCCGGATTTCATTGCCGCTATCAGCGCCGTTTAACGCCTCCAACATGGTTGCGTAGTAAAGGGACTTTGATGTGTTTTTTAGCTGAAGCAGGGAAAAATTTGCTGTAAGAGATTTGTCCGCGTTCATGGTGACTTTGCAGACGTTGTTGGTAATTGAATCGCAGCTACCGGTCCAGTTGGCAAAACCAGAAGTGGTGTCCGGAACTGGAGTCAGATTAAGGACCGTTCCGTTATTGATACTGTAGTTGCATGGTGATGAAATGCAATCGCTTTGGCCGGTTACCATCACCTTGCCGGTGCCATAGGTTGAGGAGGTCAGCGTGATGGTCAGGGCCCTCATTACTACCGGTGCTACAACCGAAAGGCTGACCCCGCTGGTAACGTTGCCACCAGACGTATAAACGGTGATTGTGCCCGTTGTTGTCTGGGCGGGTGCGGTTGTGTTGATCGATACGCTGTCGCCTCCATTGTATGGCAGGGAGATGGAACCGGGCATACTCAGGGTAATCACGCCCGGATTACCCCAGCAGTTATAAAAGTTGGTCCCGCTTATAATAACCGTATCCCCGTAGGTAGCCGGGTTGGGGGATATACTGGTTATGGTGGGTGCAGGGATGGTAAAGCTGCTGGATGATGTCGTGCATTGTCCAATGCCATTATTGCAGACGGTTATGGCTCCATTTTGAGCGCCACAGGGGACGGTAACCGTTAGCTGTGTTGTGCTGGCAGCGGTAACTGCCCCATATTGCCCTCCTGTAAACTGGACAGAGTTGCTTGCAGGAGTGGCATTGAAGTTGCCACCGCTGATGGTAATTGAGGCGGTGGGTACTGCACTGGTTAAGTCGGTTATGTAAGGCGCAACATAGCCAACTATATTAGTTTGATCTACTTCGTCGGCAAAACTGCCAAAGGTTTTAGCTGAAAAAATATAGCCAGCTTTACTTGCAGAAACAATAACATAGTCACCTGGATCGATATTTTTTACGCAGAATATTCCATCTGTTGCAGTCTCTGTGCCTGTTGTACATGTTGCCCCATAAGAAACAGCATATCTGCTGGATGATCTGAACAGCGTGCTGTAAGCAGTCACAACGACTCCACCCAGAGTGGCCCCTGTATTATTATCAACCACCTTGTGACGAACAATACCTTTGCCTGGAGTGTTTCCCCACGTGCTTGTAATTGTACCGGAAGTTGGAAGAGCAATACGGCTAGTGTTTGTCTGGGCAATTGAGTCAGTATATTTTATTAAATAGGCAGAATTCACTGAGTCATAGCCAATTTTAGCAGCGTGTATAACCAAAGGGGTACCGGTGGGTATTCCAGCCAGATTATACCAACCGTTGCTGTCAGTGACAGTTGTGATGCTTGGGTGGTTCAATACTGAAACGTTGACACCCGATAAATATACCGGTGTGGTACTCATGTCGCTGACGTAGTATTTTTGGTTGATAGTAGGGGTGAATATACTGTTGCTAGCGGCAGAAACCCCGGAAGCTATTACCTTCAGTGGCCCTGGGTTAGGGAGGGCAGTAGAACAGTTAGGCAATTGGACTGTCAGTGAAGTGGCGCTTGCAGCCACCGGCGTAACCGCAGTGCTGTTGTTGAAATAGACCTGGTTATTGGCAGCTATCTCGCTGAAACCAGCGCCGGTGATGGTAATGTTACGACTGGTTGCGCTGCAGGCCATGGTGCTGACGCTCAGCCCGGTGACATCTACCGTGTTGCTGGCAGCGGGGATAAAGCTACTCCACCTGACGGCCCGGTTGCCATAGGCGTCAACAATATAGGCACCCCAGGTGTACTGGGTATTGGTGCTTAGTGATGGACCAGTGTACTGAACAGAAAGCTGATCAGGCGGTACCGCCGTTTCCCACAGGGTATTGTAATTCTGGTCGTTGATTTTCAGATAATAAAAGTAGGGTCCGTCGGGCAATCCGCTGAGGTCGGGTGCCCAGGCAAGGCGAGGCGAAGTCCGGTTTGAACCGGAAGTCGTGCCCACTGGATAGGTTTGGTAGGGTGGCGCTGTCAGTACACCGGTTACTGTGAACGTTATAGAGTCGGTAGTGCCATCGGTATAGGTAACGGTGCCGGTATAGGCGTTGCCTCTTTCCGGCATGCTGGTAATCATCGGCCAGAGCGAGAAATTACCCCAGGTGGTGAACCCCATGTCAGTGGTTTCATTCAATCCTTGGCTGGGGTTTGCATCTATTACAATATGAGCGGCTCGCTTCAGTTGCTGATCAGCCCAAAAATCCAGGGCGTAACTGTTTACTGTCTGCCCGTTATACTGAATTTCAGAGGTTACGTTGGATTGTAGATTGGCTGTTGTGTTAATCATAACTGTGGGGGCAGTTGTGTCGGCACCACTGACCGTCACCATGGCTGCGTTGTAGTCTCCATCAGGATTGCTTAAATCTCCCACATCATAGCGGCTATTACCATTGGCATCCAAGATCGCCTTGACACGGTAGGTACCGTCCGGCACACCCGGAATCGTGGCTGTCAAAAAAGTACTTGCAGGGGGAGATAAAACCAAGGTGCCATAGCCGCCGGTGTCGCTCATCAAGACCACCATTAGTGGTACTGCAGGCGGAAGAGCGCTTAAGGCAACATTGACCGTCACCGCGTGGTGGGTAGCATCATTAGGCAGAGCACCAACTTGGACAGAGGTGACCTTGGAAGCGGTTAAGCTGCCCAGTTTGGCAATCACGTTAAAATAATAGGTGGTGCCATTGGTAAGTCCGGTTACCATGCGGTTGCCGTCATCTGCCGAAGGGATATCTGAGACACAGCCGCCACCAGTGTGTGTGGTGGATGTTGGCACGCTATTGGTACCCCAACAGAGGTCATAGCTGTTGGCAATCTCTATGTTGTTATAGTTGGGGGTGTCCCAGCGTACCAAGGCGGCTCCGGCCATCGGCATGGCCATCACGTTTCTATTTGTCCACCAGATTGTGGGATCTGGAAAGCCAGTTTGGGCAGCAACTGAAAAGAGTGGGACTGTTACATCGGATGTTGAAATATTAAAGGTATTACTGCCGCCTATCGGGCTACCGCCATAGGGATGGCCAGTGTTGCGGGTATCCAGGAAGGCTTGGACCTGAAAGTCTCCTTGGCGCACTCCTCTGATGGTGTAGGAGATATTGGCCTGACTTGCAGTAACCCCGGCGATGCTGGTAGCGTAACCGGTCGAGTTGCCATTGCTATCCGCCAGCATGACGTATAGGCGACCGGTGCTGGCGGTTCCGTTGGTGATGGTGCCGGAAACGGTAAATGCCTGAGAAGTTTCGGCAAACCCAAGCAACATGATGGTAATAAGCGGCAGTATAATCTTTGCCAAGCTGCTAAGCATGAAAGATTCCCCCTTTGAATTACATTGTATACTAGTTTGAAAAATTACCTTTAGCGCAACCTGCTTGTCAAGCGACCAATTATGAATGCTTTAGGGGAGAATTAAGAGCCATTTTGTGTTGTTGTACTGAACCATTACCTGCTGGAAGGTCTGATGTCTGAAAGTGCTGCTAAAAAAAGTAACGGCATTGACTGATTAGCCCAGTCAATGCCGTTACCGTTACCGGTAAAAGGGCTACTTGATGATCAGATTTTCCACCGTCAGTGCCCCGCTGGTGCCCCCGATGGTGAGGATACCGCTAAGAGTGCTGTAGATCCCTGTGTTACTGCTGAATCCGGCGTTGTAGCCACCCTTTAAGATGACAGGTTTGGTTATGGTCAGGTTCTCTACAAACGGTTCAACGGCCAGAGTGGTTGCATTATGGAGTTCGCGGGCCAGTATGGTAGCACCGGAACCGGCGTTGGCATGGGCAAGGGTTAAGGTGTCATATCCGTTGCCACCGCTGATTTTGGCCTTATAGGCACCGGCAAAGGTGCCGGTTACGGTGGTATCGGAAGCGATGGTGAAGCTGCAGCCGTCGGTGCCGGAGCAACCTCCTCCGGTCCAGCCGTTGAAGGTTGAGTTTGCATCAGCCGCTGCAGCAAGGGTCACAGTGCTGCCATCGTCAAGGGAGACTGAGCAGGTTCCGGTCTTGCTACCGCCATTGACGGCGCTACAGGAGATGCCGGAGCCGTTGATGCTGCCTCCGCCCTTGATAGCTCCGGCAGCGGTGTAGGCGTGGTTAACGGTCAGAGTGTACTGTAAAAGAGGAATACCTGTAACGCTGATATCGTCAATGTAGATATTGTAACCGTAGGCACTGATGCTTTTTATGATCAGGAAATTGGTTGCAGAATTAAATGATTCTGGAATGGTGAATGAATAGTTGTACCACCCGTATGAATTGACGGCAGGTGCAAGAGCTGTTGCGCGATTAACGGTTCCCAGTAGGGTTGCATTGGTCAAACTGTTACTATTATTGACGTAGATCTCAACTCTGTCGGCATAAGAAGAACCGTTGGTGTCCCTGTACATCCAGAATGAAATGGTATTGTTGGTTGTCGTTGCCAATGAAAACGACGGAGATATCAGCGCTGCTGCAGAGCCAGATGGAGCCCAATAGGAATTATAATAAAGTGCATTCGCGCCACTGTGAGGAGTAACGGCGTCGGTGCTTGTAGCCCAGTTGTAACTGCCTGTAACAATATTTGTTGACCAAAATGAAGGAATGCTTGGTGCCGTCACACTGTCAAAGTTTTCGCTGATGAGGGTGGTTGCCGTGGCGAAGCTTGCCGTCACAGTCGTGTCATTGGCCAGGCTGACCACGCAGGTTCCAGTGCCGGAGCAACCGCCGCCGGACCAGCCGGTGAAGATTGAACCTGCGTCGGCAGCTGCAGTTAAGGTCACGGTCTCATTTTGCAGGAAGCTTGCCGAGCAGGTGCTGCCGCATGAGATCCCGGCCGGCGAGGAACTGACCGTCCCGCTGCCGGTACTGCCTTTAGAAACTGTCAGGGTCTTGGTCAGTGGAGGGATAAAAGAGATGCTGCCGGTCATGGTGGCGGCCTGTGCTGAGATGCCGGTTAGACTAAAGTTGGTGGCAGTGCCGCTGTAGTAGTTTGAGTTGGGGGTGGTGACCGGTCCCCAGCTGGCATTGTTGCTGGAATAGTAGAGGGTGGTGCTGCAGCCTCGGCTTGTTGTGGTCAGCATGTTGCAGTTTGCGGTGCTAGCCTGGACCGGTACGACCCCCTGGTGCCCCCCACCGGCAACATTATTTGTCTCGTAATCGTTAATATCATTACCTCCAACAGAGCCGGATGTAATGTCAATATGGGTAATCAGCAAGCCACCCAGCCACCCTGAACCTAGATAACTACGAAGCCCAAGATCCCATCCAGTAGGCTGGCGGTTTTCAACCAGAAAATATTCAGTACTGCTGATAAGTGGCGACACGAATTTATAGACTGCATTCTGAGAGGAAAGCGGGTGGGCTAGTGACAAGTTGCCAGATGAGGTTGGAGTGACCGGTGTTGCCCAGCCAAGGTATTCCCGTGTCCAGGCATCTAAAGCTGTCGGTGTTACACCACTATACTCTCCGATATCTGCTCCCCAACTGCCGCCTGCCATGAGAGAAAAATGACCCATGCCTCCGTTGCTATATGAAGTGTCGTACAGGTCTGGCAGTCCACACAAGGCATGGCCAAGCTCATGTGCTATAACTCCCATCGGATGCTGAACATCTGAGTTGTTAAGTTCACCGTTAATAGCCCAGCGGGTGACGTATTTACCGCTTGCAAGTACGTCGTACCCCCCCCAAGCATGTGCCCATATCTTTGGTGTCTTGTCACTGCCTGAATCTTCGTAGCCAGCGTAGATGAAATAAATGGAAAGCTCTGATTGTTCAAGAGTGCCATTATTGTTGGTGTCAAACGAAGCAAAATTTACATATGAGGCAGCTTGTGCCAGGGCATGATTGAGAATGGTTGTCTCGGAAGTATAATCGTAACTATTGCCAGAATTAGGATGATTGTCTGCAACGGTAACACTGACAACACCAGGCGTTGCGGATTGGGTATGAGTTGCCGGTAGAACGTTAAGCGTACTGAATGAGTTGTCTTTGAAATATTTTGCTACTGATTTAGCACCGGCAGTTGTATCAAATATTTTTGCGCTCCAACTTGCAGGAGTTGTTGTTGTCATAGTGCGATCTGCAAAATTAACCAAAACAATCAGGAGGTTTCGATTTCCTGAAACCGGGACTGGGACCCAATTACCTGTTCCAGCTGAGATCCCCGAACTGGGTGTTGCAGATGCTTGATTCAGACGTTGTTGGTAGGTGTTTCTAATGTGCTCTGAGAGCAGCTTTTCTGCCTCAGTGTTTCTTTGCGGCTTCAGACGCTTTGGTAGATCAGCAGGAGCTTTTTGCTGAGGCATAACCTTCTGGCCTGACAAACCAAGTGAGCCGTCAGCATTTTTAGTAGCATATTCCCATTCTTTTGTTTTTTTGTTTTTCAGAACAGTATGCCCTGCTTCGGTTTCACTCCAGTTCTGAAATTCATCCCCCTGTTTACGGATTTTGAAACTACTACCATCTGGCTGCGTCACCTCAATTAGGTCCGGCGATGCCGGACCGGCATGCAGTTGCGTGGCACAAAGACTGATGCCGATGATAAAAATGATAATTTTATTAAGCATCTACGTGTTCCTTTATATAGAGATGTTATTTGATTGTCAGGTTTTCCACGGTCAGTGCTCCGCTGGTGCCCCCGATGGTGAGGATGCCTGCGAGCGTGCTGTAAAGACCGGCATTACTACTGAATCCGGCGTTGTAGCCACCCTTTAAGATGACAGGTTTGGTTATGGTCAGGTTCTCTACAAACGGTTCAACGGCCAGAGTGGTTGCATTATGGAGTTCGCGGGCCAAAATGGTAGCACCGGAACCGGCGTTGGCATGGGCAAGGGTTAAGGTGTCATAACCGTTACCACCGCTGATTTTGGCCTTATAGGCACCGGCAAAGGTGCCGGTTACCGTGGTATCGGCGGTGATGCTGAAGCTGCAGCCGCCGGTGCTGCAGCCGCCACCTGACCAGCCGCTGAAGGTTGAGTTTGCATCAGCCGCAGCTGCCAGGGTGACGGTGCTGCCGTTGTCAAGAGTGACCGAGCAGGTGCCGGTTTTGGTGCCGCCATTGACGGAGCTGCAGGAGATACCTGAACCGCTGATGCTGCCGCCGCCATTGACAACGCCGGCTGGGGTGGAGGCATGGTTGACAGTGAGGGTGCGTTGGACAACGGGCACTCCTAATACACTGATGTCGTCGATATGGATGTCGTTACCATAGCCGCTGATCCCTCTTAAAAGCAGATAGTTGGTCGTACTGGTGTAGGTGTCAGGTATGGTAAAGGTATAATTGTACCAGCCTGCGCTGGCAACCGTGGGTGACAGTGTTGTTAAACGATTGACTGTTCCCAGTAGTGTTGCGCCGGTAAGATTGGCGGCGGTGTTGACATACACTTCGGCCCTGTCATCTGCTGATGAGTAGCCTGTATCCCGGTACATCCAGAAAGAAACAGTATTGTTGGTTGTGCCTGATAGAGAAAAGACAGGTGATAGTAACACGGCAGAGTTGCCGGTGGGCACACTGTATGAGTTAAAGAACACCAGATTTGAACCACTGTGGGCAGCGATGCTGGAGGGATGTACGGTTCCTGCATGTGTTGCCCATGCTCCGCTGCTGGTTATGATGTTGGAGGACCATCCCGAGGGCAGAGCTGCAGGTGTCACACTGTCAAAATTTTCTGAAAGTAGTGTTGTTGCAGCAGTGAAAGTCGCTGTGACGGCCGTGTCATTGGTCAGGTTGACCACACAGGTTCCGGTGCCGGAACAGCCGCCTCCGGACCAGCCGCTAAAGATCGAGCCGGTGTCGCCGACAGCAGTCAGGGTTACGGAGGTGCCCTGGGTAAAGCTGCTGCTGCAGGTGCTGCCACAGGAGATCCCGGCTGGTGCTGAGGTGACGGTGCCGCTGCCGGTGCCGTTTTTGGTAACCGTCAGGGTGTACGTGGGGGTTGCAACGGTTGTCCAGCCAAGATCCTCCAGCAGGCCCATCGTAACAACACCGGGATCATGAATAGCCCGGCCGTAGGACACGGCATAGACCATCATGGCGTTGGAGGTGTTGACGAACGTCGTATAGTCCAGGTGGGAGTAACTACTACCGGGAGCCCAGGTGGTTGGCGCATACAGCTTGACGTCGGTGTTATTGTTGGCAATGTTGGCCTTGGTGCCGCTGAACCAGACGTTATTGCTGGTAAGCACTGTTCCGAGCGCTGTCGAAGGGTTCGGGAAGATGGTGGTGTTCAGGAGTGCCTGGCTGCTGCCATTATACGCAAAACGGTCATAGGCGAATATTTTCGAATAACTGCCCGTACCGCTTGATACCGTCATTCCGCCGGCAAACCCCAGCCCGTGTGCAACCTCATGGGCAACAACCGTGATAAAATCGATTTTGTCAGAAGGGGTGTTGCCATCCGCACTATAATACCAGTCAAAAGTACTACTGTAGGCGATATACATATCACTTTGACCAACATTAAGTTTTGATCCTGCCAGTGCATTTGCCAACGCAACCTTATAAAAGGTGTTGGGAAGCGGGGCATTGGTAAAGTTTTGATACTCTGACAGTGAGCCTGCGTGCCCCAAGACACCGGTTGGAAGATTTGTTGCCCAGCAGGCGTCAATGGTAATCGGTACAGAGGAAATGACTCGTGTTGACCAGACACTTACTGCTGTTTCAAAGGATGTCTTTGCCTCATCGGGCCATGTTGTGCAGGTGTCACCTATATCGTAGGGGTCAGAGCCTGCAGGCAGGTAGTTGATGACAAAGGTACTGGCCATCACGGCAGCCTTACTCAGCTCTGAAACCGGCTTTGCAGGGAGCACGTGATTGTAGTTCGGAACCGGGTCAACCACCAAGGGCACGACAAGCCTGCTGGTGCTGACCGAATTTTTGTCAAGGGCCAGCACGGGAGACAGAAGAAGCAAACACAACAGCAATGAGCCGGTCACCGTTACCAATAAGCGAATAAATCTGTTTGACTGCATGCCTGTCTCCTTGCTGTTCATGTAGATACCTTGAAATATTATTTCCTCAGATTATTTGATTATCAGATTTTCCACGGTCAGGCTGCCACTGCCAACCGTAAGCTGCCCCTGCAACGAGGTGTACGCGCCGACAAGCGGTGAGAAGTTCGCATCCATGCCGCCCCTCAGGGTGACGGCAATACTGCGGTTAAGGTTCAGGTTTTCGCTGAAGGTGATATCCCGTGCCTTGATAACCGGGTCGCTGGTCACGCCGGCATAGGCCAGTGTGAGGGTTTCAAAACCAAGGATGCCGACTTTGGTCTTCGGGGCGGCAGCAAAACCGGCCGTCACTGCTTTGTCGGAGGTACCCATGGGGACGCTGCAGCCTGCTGTGCCGCTGCAGGCGCCGCCCCAGCCGGTAAAGGATGAGCTGCTCGATGGTGCGGCAGCCAGCGTGACGGTTGAGTTTTGATCGAACTGGGCAGCGCAGGTGCCGGGGCAGCTGATGCCACTTGGCGAACTGGTGACACTGCCACTGCCGCTGCCGGACAGGGTGACGGTCAAGGTTGGTTGAATGGCGGTAAAGGTTGCCGTTACCGATGCATTGGAGTTGGCCTGTACCGTGCAGCTGCCGGTACCGCTGCAGGTGCCGCTCCAGCCGGTAAACAGGGAACCGTCTGCAGGGGTGGCCTGCAGGGTGATCCAGGTTGCTGCAGGATAACTGCCACTGCAGCTGTCACCGCTGCAGGTCATGCCGGATGGGGTAGAGGCCACGCTACCGCTGCCGGTACCGGCCAGGGTGACGGAGACGGTGACGGGAAGCAGATAGTGCAGCAGAACCTGGTTTTCTCCGGCGGCAACAACCGTAACGGTTTCGGCTGAGGCTGCGTCAGCGGCATTGGGATACCAGACCGGGGTACTACCGCCCCAGGGTGGCATATACTTCAGTTTATAGGAGGCGGGTGAGATCCCCCCCAAGGCGGTCAGATTGCTGTCAAGGGTTGGATCGCCTTGTCCGTACCTACTGAAAAGCTTGGTACCGGAGCTGTCGCAGAAATCCAGTGCAATCCAGGGCTCACCTCCAGGTGAAGCGGGATCCAGCGATCTGGCAGCGACCTTGACCAAGCCGTAGCTGGGATCGTTGGTGATGGTCAACGGCAGTTCCTGTAGCGCCAACAAGGAGTAGGAACTGTCCTTCAGGTTGACATGCACGCCGACAACGCCCGGGTTGGGCGGCATGGGATGCTCGGCGTCAAAGGTGTCCTGCTGTACCGTCAGTGAGCCGCTGAACAGTTTTGATTCACTATCGTAATGCATGCTGCCCAGTTCGGTGATGATCATCCCTTCACTGCCAAAGCCATAGTAGCTGGCTGTGCCGAACTCCAAGGTAGCGCCGACGTTGATGGTTTTGGTCGTGACATCCTTGTTGGTGATGCTGCTGGGGGAAAGGGCGGTATTGACGACCTTGGGGCTGGCGGGTACGGAAATGGGAACGACCAGGGTTGCGCTGGTGCCGTCCAGTGTGTCGGCAATCAGGTTGGCACTTCCGCTGTTCAGGGCAAAGATGCTGGAGCCGTAAAAGTAGATCGGATAGACTCCCAGAATGGAAGGGTTGGATGAGCTGATGTTGATGGGGGTGGTCAGTATTTGGCCAGTGCTGTCCTGGGCTTCAATGCCGACGCTGACAGTCCCCTGTTTGGTGACGGTGGGCAGTGTGGTGTGGTAGGTCTTGGCACCGGTCCCGGGATCGGTGGTATAAAATTTGATCGAAGCAACGCCGGTAATGGTCAGGCTGAAGGGGGCGGATACCGTACCGGAGGTGGTGGTTGTGCGTACCTCGGCACTGTAGGTCTGGCCAATGGTAAGTCCGGAGGTGCTGATCCGGATTGAAAATCCACCGCTGTTTTTAAGGGAAGCCGGGGTAAGCTGGACCGTGCCGCCAGGAAAGGGGGAGGCACTGCCGCCAGGACCGGTTACGCTGAAGGTCAAGCCGGTTGAGGTAAAACCGTTCAGAAAATCACCCCGTACCACAAACTCGGCGATCTCTCCCTTAACAGCTGTCTGTTGCGGCTTTATCACCATCAGGGCCAGGTGGGATGAGGTCACCTGGAAAGGGAAGAGCCCATCGCTTTCAACATAGCCGCTGATTGCACGGATCAATCCGCTGCGGCCGCTGGATTGTACGGTGGCGTTGATGGAGGTGCTGTTCCAGCTGGTAACTGCCAGTCCACTGCTTGAGCCGGCCAGGGTCAGGGTACCGGAGCTGCCCAGATCCGTGCCGCTAACCGTCAGGGCTGTTCCGAACGTCCCTGTGGAGGCCGACAGGCCGGTGATAACCGGCACTGCTCCGACAACAACATCAACGGGAGCTGTTAGCGAGATATCATCAATCAGAAAGTCGCCGTTGCCTTCCTTGTGTATCGACAGGCGGACAACCTTCTGGGCACCGGCCGGTATGACGGCGTTACCTGTTACCGTGGTGTTGTCTGAAATCGTGCTGTTATCGGGATTGGCCAGTTTCAAAAGCTGGCGGTTATTGGATGCATCGATATATTCGAGATACACGGCAACGGTCTTGCCGTCAGGTGCATACGACTTGGTCAGTGCGCAGGAGAAGGAAAAGGTCTTTCCGGCCACATTGGTGACGTTCAGGTTCTGATAGAGTACCTGTCCCAGGTAGCCGTAGCCGGGGTGCAGATCAACCTTGCCGCTGCTGAGCGGGTTCCAACCGTAGGCAATGGCCGGATCCAGATTCCAGGAGGTTAAGCCGGAACTGAAGTTGCCGTTGCGGGTGACTGTTACTGCTGAGACAGCATAGCTTGCCGAAGCACAGGTCAGAGAGATAGCTGCAAACAGGAGCAGGATACTGAAAAGTCTGGACAGGGCTCTGGACATGGCAGCCTCCTTGAAGGGTACTTTAACACTTCTTAACAAAATACCACACTTCAGGCAACGGTCAAGCTATGCCGGTGGTTTCTAGACAGACATGGTGACATCTTGACCAAACGTGCCAACCTGTTTCATGGATGCAGAAAGCGGCCACAATTGGCTGTGCGACACTGAAACTCGCACGTCTTTTGTGGCCGCTTTCAGGAGGCAGCAGGTCAGGACCTCAATTCTGAATGCTGCTTCCCTGTCCGGTGTCCATGCTGTGTCTTACCGTATGATCAGATTCTCCACCGTCAGACTGCCGCCAGCGTCCCCAATGGTGAGGATACCGCTGAGAGTACTGTAGAGACCGGCATTACTGCTGAACCCGGCGTTGTAGCCGCCTTTAAGGGTAACGGCTTTGGTTACGGTCAGGTTTTCTGTAAATGGTTCCTCTGCCAGGGTCGTTGCATTGTGAAGTTGACGTGCCAGTATGGTCGCGCCGGAAGCAGCATTGGTGTGAGCAAGGGTTAAGGTGTCATAACCGTTGCCTCCGCTGATCCTGACCTTGTAAGCACCGGCAAAGCTGCCGGTTACCGTGGTGTCGGCGGTGATGCTGAAACTGCAACCGCCTATGCCGGAGCAACCTCCTCCGCTCCAACCGCTGAAGGTTGAGTTTGCATCAGCCGCTGCAGCCAGGGTGACGGTGCTGCCGCTGCCAAGAGAGACCGAACAGGTGCCAGTCGTGCTGCCGCCATTGACAGAGCTGCAGGAGATGCCGGAGCCGCTGATGCTGCCGCCGCCTTTGACAACCCCGGCAGCGGTGGAGGCGTGGTTGACGGTGAGGGTGGCGAGGTTGACAAATGTCGCCTGGACGGTGCAGTTTGCAATAATTTTGCCCGTAGTATAGGTGTTTGTGCTGCCGTTGTAAGTTCCCTGCGGGCAGGTGCCACCTAGGGGGGTGACAACTCCATAGCCGGTATTCGGGGTAATGGTGAAGGTTGCTGAAGAACCGCCGGTTGTTGTCTGCGTAGTTGCCGGGCTGATGGTGCCACCGGTACCGGCACTGGAGGTAATCGTGAAGGAAACCGGCTGAATACCGGTAACAATGACATGGTATTGTCCCAGCCACTCATATCCGGCGGTAAAGTTGTTATACACATCATAGTAGCCATCTTCTGACCCGCTCCAGCCCATATTAACATGCACATAATTGGTGGTGCCGGTTTGATAACCGTCAGCAACAATTTCGTGTCCGCCCTCATTATCAAACACCGAAAATATGATAGGCCTTGCCGGTGTTGCATCAAATTCTGTCTTAAATAGGTTGAACCATGTTGTCGCATTATAAGAGGTTCGGGCGTGTTGAACAGCTCCTGTCTTGTAGCCGAAATAGACCGGTAAGATTGACTGATCATCTGCATATGCACCACTTCCCGAGGACGAGCAGCTATAGTCCATATCTACGGCTATCCCGACATCGGCGATCAGACGGGCAACAGCCTCTATCTGAGCCTGACTGCTAGAGCTTGTCAGTTGCGCAGGCATATTTGCCCAGTCGTAGACGCTTTGACTGAAATCGCGAGAGAGGGTTGTGCCGTTCCAAGTATAGGAATGGTTGCCGCTTCCTTGGACAGGCCATTGCCAGTAACGCAGTACCTGTGACCAGGCTGTGGCAACACACCCGGTCAGGGTATGTATGCAGGTAGTTCCTGCCGGGGTATAGTAGTTGTAGGTGTTTCCACTCTGATCCCATTGGGTGGTCAGTAGCGGTCCAACGGTTACGTAATCACTATCAGCGACACTGCTGGTTTTAAGTTGTGTTACCGGTTGAGCAAAGAAAGTCCATGCCTTTGCCACTGGAGTTTCCGCATAGGAGTCGGCTTTGCTGATTGATGCCGTTGATGACCGGTATTTTTGGATATTTCTGTAGGTGGTGGTTAGGTCCGGTAGAATCCAGGAGGCAAAGGAGTTGACCTCATGTACGCGTCCGGCGTCAAAACGTGAGGTTTTGGAAAAGAGTACAACCGGGCTGAATTCGTCATAATACGGTATTAGAAGAAACCCGGTCGGCTTAATTGATACGTTATAGACAATTGCTATATTGTCATGTGTAACAATTTCAACAGCGGCAACTGTGGGAGACGTGCTGCCGTTCCATGGTCCGAATTTATTGACTTGGTGGAGAAGGAAATTTTCGGCAACTCGTTTGACAACATCCAGTGGAACGATTTCTGCTCCGCTTTGTGCGGGGCATCCAAACAGGACAAAGTAACACAGTAGCATCGCCAAAAAGAATTGTCGTTTCATGCAATTTCCTTGTCTGCTTGATATCAGAAAACTATGGCGCGGTTACCAGCACGGTCCGGCTGGTTGCACCACCGGGGTTCACCACCTGTATGCGCAGCTCTTTGGGGGATGATGAGTAAGGGTGCCGCTCGTAGACCATTCTGGTGCAGTCCTGGTAGATCAGGCGGTCCCGTTGCTGGTTGTTGTTACCTTCTACCCTGACCCCGTCAACCATCAGGCTGCTGGTCTGCAGGAAGTTATCACCTTCAATGATCAATTCATAGCTGTTGACATGGTCGCTGCCGGTGGTGATCGAGCTTATGTCGGGGGCGGTGACAATGGAAAGTCCAAGTGGCGTGCTGCTGATGTCGCCGTTTTTGACCGCAACCTGATGCAGACCATCGCGTACATTGGGGGCTGTGAATTTAATGGTGTCGGGGGAGGTGACACGGCTGCGGATAATGGCGCCATTAAACAGCAGTTGCGAAGAGGCGTTGAAGTTACGCCCCTGTACGGTTACTTCGCGGGCTGTGCCGCTGGTACAGGAGGTAACCCGGTCAGGATCGATGCTGATAGCCACCGGTTTAAGCGGCAGTACCGTAAAGGCGTAGGAACGGGAAGCTCCATCCGGGGCGGTCACGGTCAGTGAATACTGTCCCGGTGCGGCATCCCGGGGGATATCAAAGGCGATCCGGCGGTCATTCAGCACCCGCCAGGCAAGCTCATCGCCTCCCAGTGCCAGCCTCAGGCCGTCACTGACACCGTTTATGGCCAGCAATATCTGAGTGCCCGGTTCTGCCTGTGCCGGCACGATACTGAATACAACAAGCGGTCCCGCTTGCTTTGTAGAACGGGGAGCGGCAGCCTGGCCGGACGGAGGTGCTGCGTACGCTGTTGCAAGTTGCAGGACAATAGTCAGTGCCAGAAGGGATTGTAAGGCATACTGCAGCATATGATCACCTCGGTTTTACCTGTCAATGTTGCATGGTACATTCTAGAATGTTGGATGATGCCCATTGCATCAAACATTCAGAATTCATACATTCAAAATTGCCTTTCTAACTTACCATTCCTTGTACGGAACGCCGTTGCTTCCCACCAGGTCTGATCCGCTTTGTACATCATAGACATTGCCCTTGGGCAGCGGGATGGCCCCCACCGACTGGGGATTGGTGCCGCTGTTTTCCGGCGGTTTTTCCGCAGGTGGCGGGATGGTGATCCAGGTGTCATTCTTTCTGGTAAAGGGGTCTGTGGGAATACCGCGCAGGTACTTGCGTTCGCTAAGATCTTCAAGTTTGTCCGGGTATTTGCCCTGGTCAGCATAGTACTGGTCAATGGCCGAACGGATGCCATAGAGATTCTCCTGCAGGACCGCCTCGCGGGCCCGGATCAGGGCCCACTGGTAATTGGGCACGGCAATGGCCACCAGAATGCCGATGATGGTCATGACGATCATCAGCTCAATCAGGGTAAAGCCGTTCCTGCTCGTAATGGAATTACCAGTCTTTATAGCTGCTGCCGTCAATGGCAACTCCTTCGCTGAGTGAATAGACGTCAAACACATCTTCCTTGCCCCAACTGGTTGCATCCGGTTGATCCGTATAGGAGCGCATGCCCCACTGCGGGGGCTGGCCCGGCTGGGGGGGATTCATCGGGTCAGGAGGAATGCGGCGCAGAAACTTGCGCTTTGCCCCGTACAGACCGCCGAAATCCTCTCCTTCAACCAGCAGTTCAAGGGTCTTGGGGTAGCCTGAGGCCTGCAGGGTTGCCACAATCTTTTTCTGTTCAACCGCCTTGTCATAGGCCTTTTTATAGTCATCAATCGCCGTGCGAATGGTGCGCAGGTTGCGGTGCAACTCAATCTCGCGGGTCCGTTTGGCGGTCATGCGGGTAAACGGCAGTACTGCTGATGCCAGCAGTGCCAGCAGGGTGACCGCTATTATCAGCTCAACCAGAGTTACCCCTTTGGTGCTGCGGCCAATCATGGACCAGCCGCCTCGTTGGCAGGTTCGGGCGGAGCCGTTGATGAACCCGGGTCCGGCTCCGGCGGTGGTGGTGCTTGCGCCGGGTCCGGCTCTGCAGCAACCGCCGCTGGAACCGGTTCAGGCTCTACGGTAACCGGTGGTGGTGGCGGCGCAGGCTGTGCCACCACCGGTGCAGCAACCGGAGTCGTCGTCGGCTGTTGACGGCCCGGCACCGGGGCCATTTTAAAGACACTGTTCGGCTTTCTGGCAGGCGGTGGCATAACCGGCCGGTTCTGTGTCGCTGGTGTTGCTGCCGCTGCCCCGGGCTGTTGCTGTGGTGCAGCTCCTGTCTTGGCCGGAACTGTTGGCAGAGGTGCCGGCCTGGTTGACGGTTGCGCCGGTATGCCCTGTGGCGGTTGTGGTTTGATTGCCGGAACTGCCTGGTGAGCTGCCGCTGCCGACACCGGCGCGGCGTATTCCGGCTCCTGTTCAAATGAGGCATAGGGTGGTGTCACCGACGGGTCATCCTCTTTGCCGGAGATAAAGGAGGTTACCTTGCGGGGCTGCACGGTGACGCCCCTGACGAGCCTGGGTGTGATGGCCAGGATCAGCTCGGTCTTGTCGTTGTCGGTCTTGCTGTTTGACAGGAGCGGTCCGATAAGCGGGATGTCACCCAGCAGGAAGATCTTCTGCTTGCTGTCGCTGTTGCTGCGGGAGATCAGGCCGCCGATCACGCTGGTCTCACCGTCTTTGAGGCTTAGGACCGTATCCAGGTTGCGGGTGCCGATGGTTACCACCGTGGTGGCGCTGTCCTTGCCCCCCACGGTCTCGCGGGAGATGATCGAGCTGACCTCAAGCCCCAGCTTGATGGAGACCTCGTTGTTGAGCTGGATGGTGGGTTCGGCATTGACCTTGACCCCCACATCCACGTACTGCACGTTGACCTGCGAGGTGGTGCCAGTGGTGGCCATGGTGGTGGTGGTGATCGGTACCCTGGTGCCCACATTGAATTTGGCCTTTTCCTTGTTCTTGACCCTGAGCTTGGGATTGGAGAGTACCTCGCCGTTGGCCAGGGTCTTGCCGAAGTTGTACTGGGCATTGGGCACGGTGACATAACCGCCGAAGCTGTTGATGCTGAAGGCCTTGACCAAGTTTTTAATGCTGGCATCCTTCGGTTCTGTTGTTGAGCCGTCAGCATTTTTGGTAACAGTTGTTGCATCTTTTAGTGAAGTCGCCAGCAGTTCGTTAAAGGGTGAAAATGCACCCAGCTGCACATCGTAGTTACTCAGCAGCAGGCCGACATTGTGAGAATTTGTGTCACTGATTTCGATCACCTCGACATCCAGCACCACCTCTGCCTCCGGCAGGTCATGGGCCTCCAGGATCTTTTCGATCACATCGGTGACATCACTGGTATCCCGTACCACCAGGGCATTGGCATCCTCGTTGATATACAGCCGCCTGACCTGCAGCATGGTCCTGATCAGGTTGGCCGCCTTCTTGGCATCCAGGTGGTTCAGGTGGAAGGTGCGCAGCTGCATGTCCTGGTACTGCTTGGTCTTCTCCGCACTCTGCGGGTAGATCAATACCGTGGTCTCGTTCAGTATCTTGTGACCCAGTTTGTACATGCCGGTCAGGAGGTCGGTTGACTGGCGGAAGGTGGCGTTTTCCAGGGTAATCGTGACACTCTGGTCTTTGACATCCGGGTCAAAGATGAAGTTGATGCCGGACAGTTGCGAGATGACCGAGAAGATATCCTTCAGGCGTGTTTCACGGAAACGCAGGGTGATCGGTTGTTTTGACTTCAACTGCAGCTCAAAGCCGTCAAGCCTTGATTTACGCAGCGCGGCAATGCGCTGGGCTGCGCTGCGGTACTCCTTGTTCTCTGCTGCCAGATCCAGGGCCCGTCCAAAGGCGGTGGCCGCGTCCCGCAGCTTGTTGCCTTTTTCCAGGGTCAGACCTTCCTGATAAGCGGCCGCGGCATCCCGTAACCGGATGGCGTTGTTTGCCTTCTGCACAAGCCGGGGCTGACTAGGGTCAAGACCGGCAGCGGTTTGATAGGCAGCCACGGCACCGGCATAGTTGCCTGTCTTCAGCAGGGTATCACCCTCCTGCTCACGCCCCCTGGCCGCAGCCATGCGTGTTTTCAGGAATTTTACCCGGTATTCCGATTCCTCCGGGGCAGCTTTGACCGCCTCGGCGTAGCGGTACATCGCCTCTTCCAGCTTGCCCTGTTCTTCCAGATCCCTGCCTTCGCTATAATTCTTGCGGGCGGCGGAACAACCGGAAATAAAAAGTGCTAAGGCTACCACTAAAATAGCTATGTAACGTGGTTTAGTCATATCATCTCCACAGATAACAACTTCATACAACTACCAGATTTCACCATTCAAAATTGCCTTTACCGCATTCCCAACGCCATCTCATCCCCATCATCCGCACGCAGCACCAGTCTGTCGTCAGTGATGGCGGTCACCTTGTAGCCGTTGATCAGGCTGTCCCCCACGCGAATCAGTTTGATCTGGCCCCCCTTGGTCAGAAATGCCACCTGTTTGCCCTGTTTTTTCAACAGTCCCAGCGACTTGTACTGTGCCAGCTCTTTGCGGGCCAGCTCCTGAGGTGTTGGCGGTGGCGGCGGTGGGGGGGGCGGGGGTGGTTTGATCGCTGCCGCTTTTTTGGCGGCGATCTTGGCCTCGACAACCTGTAGCGGGATAAAGAGATCCCGTTTGATCCGTACCTCGGCCTGCTCCGGTTCGGGTACTGCCAACGGCTGGTAGGCCGCTGCCGCAGGAACGGTTGTTCTTGCCGGTGGTTGAGCCGGAGCGGGACGCCGGGCAGGCAAAGTGCTGCCAGCCGGCCGGGGGGCAGCAACCTGTTGCCGGGGAGTCCGCAGCCAGGCATAGGCTAGCGAGAGCATGAAGATGAACAGGAGTACGATCAGCAGCTGTTTCTGGCGGCTCATGGCTGCTTCTCCCGCAGGTAAATGGTGAGTTGCAGGTCAAGCACGACCTTTTCGAGTCCGGGATCCGGGCTGGAGAAGGAGACGCTGTCAAGGGTTGAGATACCGTCAAGACGTTCCAGATCGCCGATAAGGCGCTTCAATCCGGGGTAGCTGCCGTTGGCAGAACAGGTCATGCTATAGGCCAACAGGCCGTCAAGGTCAGTCTTGCGAATCTTGTAGCTCATCACACCGGGGGTGGCATTGCGCAGTGCCATGAAATCAAGGATTTCACTGATCACGCGGGGAAACTCATGGCGATAGGGGATGGTTGCGTAAAGTTCCCGGATCTGCTCCCTGTCACGCTGGTAGCTGTCGGCACGTTGGGCTTCGGCCCGGGGCGCTGTCAGGCGCCGTTTGCTGTTCCAGTCCGACTGTTGCTGTGCCAGCAGGGTCGTCTGGTGAAAGCCGGCGTACCAGAGCGATCCACACAGCAGCGTTGCCGCCAGCAGTGCCGTTAGCAGCAGGCGGTTTTCCCGCAGGATCTGCAGCAGCAGGGCTTTTCTCATGGGGTATCCCATCCCAGGCTGATCACAAACCTGATGCCGGCCGGGGCTCCCGGCATGCCGTGCTGTGCGTTGTCGTCGGTTGAAAGCAGGGTGGGGGTCTTGATTCCGCCGGTGTTGCCAAGCCGCTCCAGCAGATCGGAAAGCAGCGCCAGGCTGCGGACCCGTCCTTCGAGTTTGACAGTTTTGTCTTTCGGATCAGGGACTATGGCCGTGTAGGCAACGCCGTTGGGAGTGGCCTGTTCAAGTGCGTCCAGCAGCGCCCGCCGGGAACTGCGTCGTTGGGCCAGGATACTGTTCAGGGAGGCCACCTGGCGGCTGTGCAGGCTGAACTCTTTTTCAGCCACCCCGGAAGGTGGTGCGGCAAGCCGTTTGTCAAGCGCGCTGATCGCTGCTGCCAGTTTGTACGATTCGGCACGGTAGCCGATCAGTTGCCGGGCGCCAAGGATGCTGAGCAACAGCAGCAGGGCCAGCAGACAGAGCAGCCAGCCCCTGAGCAGGCGGCGGTTGTAGTAACGGCGGGTGGCTAGGTTGATGGCCGTTTGCATCAGATCGCTCCCAGGGCAGCGCCGACGGCGGCGCTGGTCTGAAACAGCTGCAGTGGCGTAAGGCTGAGTTCAGGCCCCTGCTCAACCAGCGCTGCAAGGGCAACCATGCCGGGCGGGGTGCCGCGTGTTTCGGTCAGCAGTGCTGCAAGCGAAGCATCATGGGGGGCTGTCAGGGCGTGACAACTGCCGGGCAGGATACCGCCGTAGCTGTGCCGGGCGGCAGACAGAGACGTTGCCAGTTCCCGGCGCAGCAGGGTGATCTGACCAGGTCCGGATGGCAGCGTTTTGACCCGGTAGAAAAGCGGCCTGGCATCAGATAGTGCAATGGTGCCGAGGACGTTGTCGTACAGGGTAATGATCTGCCCTGTATCCATGGGCAGACGGTCAAGCAGCCGCAAGAGGTGCAGTGTATGAAAACTGATCCGTGCCGGTTGCAATCCTGCCTCCTGAAACAGATCTTCATACTGTTGGATCACCGTGCGATGCACCAGGGCTACCAGCAGGTCAGTACTGCCGTCCGGCTTGCGTTCCAGCAGGTGAAAATCAAGCTGCAGCAGTTCAGGTTCCATGCCCAGCCGCTTGGCCAGTTTCCAGCGGAGCATGCCGGTTGCCTCGTCACGGGTTTTCCATGGCTCATCAAGGCGTGTCAACAGCAGGAGACCGGCATTGTCGGGCAGTGAAAGTGCTATCCGGCGGGTGGACAGATTAAGACTGCCCCAGGCCTCACGGAGTGAGTTGACAAAGGCAGCCGGTTGCAGCACCTGGGCTTCTTTCAAGCTGGGTTGAAGGGTATTGGCGGGGAGTGCCGTGCGGGTTGCACGCTGCAGTACGATTCTGCCGGCCGGGCAGGAGAGCATGACGGCTGCTATACCGCCGTGACTGATCTCAATGCCGATTGCTTTTCGCTGCAACAGTCCCATAGTGCCCCAGATGACCTGTTTGGCCGGATTGTGTAAGACCTATCAGTACCATTCAAGTCTATCGGTGTCAATCCGGTGGCCGCGTATAAATCAGGTCTGAAAAAGAAAGCCCGCCGGTGAATCGGCGGGCTGGTAAAAGGTGGTGCGTCTCAGTTGCCTATTTGGTGGTTTTCAGGCCGCGCTCGGCTGCCCGACTGAAGTTGTGGCAGAAGGAACAGTCATATCTTCTGTCGGCCACATGCTTGCTGTGTACCTTGGTGAAGCTCAGACTGTCTTCGCTGCCGTGGCACTGGACGCAGACCACGGATTCTGATGCCTTCAAAGCGTAGCCCATTGACTTCAGGTTCATCTGGGTTGCCGGTACGCTGGTGGTGCCGTGGCAGGCAGCGCACTGCAGGGCGTTGGCCTTGGGGGCCACGGTGTGGTTCAGCATCTGGTACTCGTCGGCTTTGACCATGCTGTAGGCATCGCCCGGGTTGAGACCCATGTTGGTCAGACCGGACTGAATTGAAGCAGCCACATCGGCGGTCTTGAAGTAGACCGAGGTGTTCAGGGCGATCAGCTTGCCGCTGGCGGTGTGCATCGGCTGGGTCGAGGTCTTGTACTTGAACGGATACAGCTTGGTGTTGGCGGTGTTGATGCCGCCGTTGGGACGGCTGATCTTGTAGTTGCCGGTGGCCGGATCGATCACGGCCACATCATGCAGGTCATAGACCCAGGAACTGCCGTCATAGAAGGCGTAGACCGGTTTGAGGTTGTTGGCACGGACAACGGTCGGCTCCCAGCGGTTGTTGGCCACTGACCATTCGGGGGTTACCCAGGTGCGGTCGGTTTCAGTGGACTGATCACCAAAGCCGGTCACGGTGTCCAGTACGGCATCAGCCGCCTTTCTGCCGTAGGAGGGGATATGGCAGGTCTGGCAGGCCACACGCTTCAGGTGGGTGTTGATGGCGGTGGTGGCATGACCGGCATTCAGGGCAGCCTTGTTGCTGTGGCAGCTGCTGGTTGCACAGCCGACGGTTACGGTGCTGTCGGTGGGGCGCAGGTCTGAGCCGCGACCGGCCACATGGTGGTTGGTGTAGGTGTGGCACTGCTGGCAGGTCAGGTTGGCGCCGGTGGAGGCCATATGGACATCGTAGTTGCGGTCGGTGGTGGTGCCGTTGATTACTGCCAGGTCGCCACGCTTGAGGGCATCGCCGCCGCCGCCCTTGGCATGGCACTGCAGACAGTTTGATTTAACCGGCTTGTGCAGGGTCTGCACGGCCTGATCCATGGAGATGGTCATCTTGGCGGTGTCCGGCTCAAACAGGCCGGTGGTGGCGTTACGTACCCGCTTGTAGGCAACCTGGTGGCAGATCAGACAGTCGATGTTCTGGGTGGCATCGGCAATGGTGCCCGGCTTGGCACCGGCACCGATATGGCATGAACCGCAGCCGTTCCAGTTGCCCAGGGTGTTGATGCAGTAGGCGTTGACGGCGGTGTTCAGTTTACCGCCGGTTACCCCCGGTTTGTTGCTGATCTTGCTATACGGCCCTTCCCATTTGTAGTGGACTGAACCGGCCAGATCGGTGGCCTGTTTGGTGTGGCACTGCAGGCAGGTGGTGCTGCCGGTGTAGGTCAGATTGGCGTGGTTAGCTGCTGCATCTCCTGCCGGGTTGATGACAAAGGTGCTGGTCTTGGCTGCTTCACTGTTTCCGGCACTGTCTATTGCAAAATAGGTAAGCGTCGTCGTGCTGCTGACCGGAATCAGGCCGGTGTAGGCCGCAGAGGCGGTGGTGGGGGTGCTGCCGTCGGTGGTGTAGTGGATAGTGGCAGCCTCATTAGTGCTCAGCTGGACATTGATCGCTGCCGTAAAGCTGCCGCCGGCGGGGTTGGGCGTTGTTACCGGCGGGGTTAGGTCACCAGGAGGTGTCGTTGATCCGCCAATGGTAAGGTTGTCAAGGATCAGGGTGCCCTGGCTGATGGTCAGGCTGCTGCCCAATACGGTTGTGCCGGCCTGAGCGTTGAAGGCGTCATTGAAGCCGCCCTGTATCGTCAGGGTGACGCCGGGGCGGTTAAAGACAACCGGCGTGCTGTCCGGAAGAGGACTGGCGGTCAACATGATGGTTGTCAGTGCGTCGGTCAGTGCAGTCGTGAAAAACTGGTTGTAGTAATAGGTTGCATTGTAAAAGGCGTTTGGCCCGGCAACTACCGCTGTGGAGACAGTGGAAAAACAGGTCAGATACAGTGCAGTACCGGCCAGAAATGATAGTAGCCAACGATGCATGGTTGCTATACGCATTGCCTCTGCTCCTTGTGGTGTGGGCGAGTCCGGTGTGAGATGCTGAAACTTTTGTTTGGTGAAACTTGTCGATATTATTTTAAAATACCATAAACTATACTTGTCTGGTCAAATAAAAATATTTTAATAGTGTAGTTGTTTAATATAAAATATGGTCTTGCACAAGCCCCCCTCGCTGTTTCCGAGGGGGGCTTGTTTGTCTTGCCCGTGTTGCTTGCTACTTGGTGGTTTTCAGGCCACGCTCGGTTGCACGGCTGAAGCTGTGGCAGAAGGAACAGTCATAGCCCTTGCTGGTGACGTGCTTGCTGTGCAGCGAGGTGAAGCTCGGCATGCTCTTGTTGCCGTGGCACTGGATGCAGACCACGGACTGGGCAGCCTTCATGGTGTAGCCCATCGACTTCAGGTTCATCTGGGTTGCCGGTACGCTGGTGGTGCCGTGGCAGGCAGCACACTGCAGGGCGTTGGCCTTGGGTGCCACGGTGTGGTTCAGCATCTGGTACTCGTCGGCTTTGACCATGCTGTAGGCATCGCCCGGGTTCAGACCCATGTTGGTCAGGCCGGACTGGATGGCACCGGCCACATCGGCGGTTTTGAAGTAGACCGAGGTGTTCAGGGCGATCAGCTTGCCGCTGGCAGTGTGCATCGGCTGGGTCGAGGTCTTGTACTTGAACGGATACAGCTTGGTGTTGGCGGTGTTGATGCCGCCGTTGGGACGGCTGATCTTGTAGTTGCCGGTGGCCGGATCTTTGACTGCCACATCATGCAGGTCATAGACCCAGGAGGTGCCATCATAGAAGGCGTAGACCGGCTTGAGGTTGTTGGCACGGACAACGGTCGGCTCCCAGCGGTTGTTGGCCACTGACCATTCGGGGGTTACCCAGGTGCGGTCGGTTTCAGTGGACTGATCACCAAAGCCGGTCACGGTGTCCAGTACGGCATCAGCCGCCTTTCTGCCGTAGGAGGGGATATGGCAGGTCTGGCAGGCCACACGCTTCAGGTGGGTGTTGATGGCGGTGGTGGCATGACCGGCATTCAGGGCAGCCTTGTTGCTGTGGCAGCTGCTGGTTGCACAGCCGACGGTTACGGTGCTGTCGGTGGGGCGCAGGTCTGAGCCGCGACCGGCCACATGGTGGTTGGTGTAGGTGTGGCACTGCTGGCAGGTCAGGTTGGCGCCGGTGGAGGCCATATGGACATCGTAGTTGCGGTCGGTGGTGGTGCCGTTGATTACTGCCAGGTCGCCACGCTTGAGGGCATCGCCGCCGCCGCCCTTGGCATGGCACTGCAGACAGTTTGATTTAACCGGCTTGTGCAGGGTCTGCACGGCCTGATCCATGGAGATGGTCATCTTGGCGGTGTCCGGCTCAAACAGGCCGGTGGTGGCGTTACGTACCCGCTTGTAGGCAACCTGGTGGCAGATCAGACAGTCGATGTTCTGGGTGGCATCGGCAATGGTGCCCGGCTTGGCACCGGCACCGATATGGCATGAACCGCAGCCGTTCCAGTTGCCCAGGGTGTTGATGCAGTAGGCGTTGACGGCGGTGTTCAGTTTACCGCCGGTTACCCCCGGCTTGTTGCTGATGGCAGCGTAGGGGGTCTCCCACTTGTAGTGGA
>Ga0228535_1001254_pt1 | contig 43264 bp, 52 predicted proteins | sample SJ1metagenome_FD_168457 | JGI IMG/M metagenome (GOLD analysis project Ga0228535, IMG submission 168457) | Enriched culture of PCE-dechlorinating microbial communities from Ithaca, New York, USA - SJ1 | ecosystem: Engineered > Modeled > Simulated communities (microbial... > Unclassified | place... | reverse complement strand
GAGAAAGAAGAGAACCTCTGTCCGTATGAGACTATTATATCATCGCCACGTGCAGGCGCTGATACCGATGAAGGTTGTTACGAGACGTGCTGAGATTTATGCACTGGCTATATTATAGCGGGAGAAAGCCCTGGCGCTTTTGTTGCGCCAGGGCTCTCACTTCTGCCCGCAGTGCGGGCAGTTTGGGGATAATGTTTTGACGCTTTTCACGGGCTAACAAAAATGGATTGACGCTCTTCCTACGCTTTATTCTATAAAAAACCAGCGTACAAGGGATTAATTCTGACGCTATTCCTACAAGGAGGTGAAAAAAGGCATGGAGTATAGTAAAAATCGTCATACCGTCTGGTTGAACGATGCGGCCTGGCAAGCGGTCAGGGATCATTACCAAGGGGATAACTGTACCACGCAAAACGAGTTCATCGAAAAAGCCATCCAGTTCTACTGCGGCTATTTACGCACGGAAAACGCGGCGGATTTCCTGCCCCGCATTCTGGTCACATCTTTGGAAGGGCAGCTTAACTTATTTGCCGGCCGCCTGGGAAAATTACTGTTCCGCCTGGCGGTGGAGGTGGCGATCATGTCCCATCTGATCGCGGCGGACAGCGAACTGGACATGGATACCCTGCGGAATCTGCGCGCCCGCTGCGTGGGCGACGTCAAGCGCACCAACGGCCAGTTCAGCTTCGCCGACGCGCTGCGTTTTCAAAAAGGCCTCTAACCTATGGTCAAGCTGGTGCAAAAGAGCGGCTATATCCATACCGGCAAGGCGTCCGGCTATATGCAATATATCGCTACCCGCAGGGATGTGGAGAAGCTGCATGGCCAAGGTCCGTCGACCAAAGGGCAGCCGTGTTTGATCGTTGACATGCTGAAGGATTTCCCGGACAGCCGAGAGCTGTTCGAGTATGCCGATTACCAAGCCGCGCCGACCATGGGCAACGCCTCGGCTTTCATCACCATGGCCTTGGATAGCAATGCTCACGCCATAGCGGAGAACAACGGCTACATGAAATATATCGCCACCCGGCCCCGCGTAGAGAAGCGGGGTGGTCACGGCCTCTTTGATTCCATTGGGGCGGCGGATCTGGACGCGGCCACGGCTGAACTGGAAGCTCATAGCGGCAATGTATGGACGTTCATCTATTCATTGCGGCGGGAAGACGCGGCCCGTCTGGGTTATGAACGGGCCGAAACCTGGCAGGAGTTGCTTAAGGCCAAGCAGTTGGAATTAGCCGCCGCAATGAAAATTCCGGCGGATCAATTCATTTGGTACGCGGCCTTTCACGATGCGGGTCATCATCCCCATATCCATTTGATGGCCTGGTCACGGGATCCTAAGCAAGGCTACCTGACCAGGGAGGGTATCGAGGCGATGCGCTCCGTTATGACCAATGCTATCTTCCAGGATGAACTGCTGCCTATTTATGAGCAAAAGGATATCTCCTATAAGGCGCTGACTGCCGCCGCCAGGGAAGCCATGTGGAAATTGACCGGCTCTATGGAAAACGGCGTCTGCGACAGCCCCCGCATCGAAACGCTGCTGGGGGAATTGGCTGAGCAGTTGAAAACCGTCCCCGGCAAATTGCAGTATGGCTATTTGCCTAAAGCGGTCAAGAAAACCGTGGACGAGATCGTGAATGAGCTGGGCAACCTGCCGGATGTGGCCGCCTGCTATGCGGTGTGGAACCAACTGCGGGATGAGATCGAAAGCTATTACAAAGATACTCCCAGGCAGCATTTGCCCCTATCCCAGCAGAAGGAGTTCCGGGCGATCAAGAACATTGTGGTGCGGGAAGCGGCTCAGCTGGCCGGGCTGATTCCAGATCCGGAGCAGGGGCGGCATTCCTCCCGCCAGCCTGATGAGATAGCTATGATTCCGGTTCCGCCAGGCCGCGATCCTGATCTGTTCCTGGCAGCCACCCGGCTGCTGCGGCAAATGGGGCGGGTGTTCCGGGCCAATGCCCCGCCGCCCGGTAATCCCGCCGGTCCCCGTGTCGATAGCAAGCGCCGGCGGATGCTGATGGAGAAGCGCCTGGCCCTGGGGCAGCGGCTGGACGATAGCACACAACATTTGGGATAGAGAAGGTGAGAAGATGCCGTATATCAATTTCAGCGATGAGCAAAAACAGCGGGCCAACCAGGTTGATCTGGAGAACTTCCTGCAACAGCAGGGAGAGGAATTGCTACCCGCGGGCCGGGAGAAGCGGCTGGCCGCTGACCACAGCGTCACCGTCCACGGCAATAAATGGTATGATCACGCTAAGGAGCAGGGCGGCCTGGCTGTGGACTTCATGCAGTTTTACTATAACATGAGTTTCGTGGAAGCCATGTCCGTACTGTTAGGTGGAGAGCAGGGGGAGTGCTACCCCGCAGCCCGGTCCCAATCGATCACACTGCCCAAACCTTTCGCCTTACCGCCCGCCTATAGCACAATGCGGCGGGTGTTCGCGTATTTGACTAAGCAGCGGGGGATATCGCCGGCGGTCATTTCCCACTTCGCTCATGAACGCCTGCTCTATGAAAGCTGTGAGCCACCCAAGGATAAGAGCAAGGAGTACCACAACGCGGTATTTGTGGGAGTGGATGAAAACGGCGTTCCCCGCCATGCCCATAAGCGCAGCCTGAACAGCCAGGGCAAGTCCTTCCGTCTCAACGTGGAAGGCAGCGATCCCCGCTACAGCTTCCACTGGCTGGGAGAAAGCCCACGGCTTTATGTGTTCGAAGCGCCCATCGACTTGTTATCCTTCCTTTCTCTTTACCCGGTGGATTGGCAGACCCACAGCTATGTTGCTCTCTGTGGTTTGGGCGGCCAAGCCTTGGATTGGCTGCTGGAGCAGTATCCTCAGCTGAACAAGGTGGCCCTCTGCCTGGATAATGACGCGGCCGGCCGGCAAGGTACGGAGCGGCTGAAGCAATCTATCTCTGGCCTGGTGGAAGCAGTGGTCGACCTCATCCCACCAAGGAAGGATTGGAATGAGGTGTTGGTTGCCCAAGGGGCAGTATCTGTCAAGGAGGGTGATTTGATGTGCCAGACAATGCTTTGATCCTGATCGCTGTCGCTGCCGGCATGTTCCTTTTAATCGACGCCATCACATTTATGTCTCATAACTATAGCCTGAACAATATTAAGTCCCGCACTGTGGGCGACGGCCAGCATGGCACAGCCCGCTGGGCCAGCCGGGAGGAGATCGGGAAGTCCTATACCCGTGTTTCTTTCAGGCCGGAAGAATGGCGCACCGGTAAGGACAGGCCATGGGTTCAGGGCGTCATCCTGGGCAGCGAGGGGAAGCCTGGGCATATCACGGCCCTGGTGGATAAGGACGATGTCCACACCTTGATGATCGGCGCTTCCGGTATCGGCTTCGCCATCCAAAACCAAATGACAGTTAATGACCTCCTGGTGGCCCCGATCGGGACGCATCCGATGCTGACCGCATCCCCGGCCGGTTATCCGCTGATCATGGCCGCGGAAGCCGTCGCCAAGACACTGAGAAAATAATTGCGGATATCTGGTTAGACCCGCAGGGGTGATATAATATACTCCTGCGGGTGCTCCTATACATTGATTCTTTGCTTATATTCACTCTTTACTATTAAGTGTCTCGGGTATGCTCATTAAGAGCGGGATCCTAACCAAATCAATGCCTACATAAATTAAAAACACATATTGAGGTCCGATTTTATCCCAAATAATGCCGCCGATCAAAGCCATGCCTGCACCAAACAACGCTTTAACCAACCGATTAAGGCCAATCCATCTTCCCATTTGTTCAGCAGAAACCAACTCCATCTCAATAGCACCTGTGATTGGCCCCATAATAAAGTAAAATCCCAGCAAAATACCGGAGACTATCAAAAAGGCCGGGGATGGCGCCCAGACCAAAATTAGGTTAGCAACCCAGAATAGCGGTATAAGGATAAACAGCGTTTTTTTTCGGCCAATTCTATCTGCTACTATTCCAGCCGGGAACCCTAAGGCGATGGATGTAAAGGCAGTTCCAGAGACCATAGCTGCTAAAACATATCCGCTGGCACCTTTTGCCTCTTGTGCGAAGACTTGAGTAAAAGGTAAGATCATCCCGAGCGGGAGTTGACTTAGCGCTCCAATGGCCAGCCATTTTTGAGCTACACAATTGCCCTTTAATATTTGAATGCCCTCTTTTATTAAATGCGTACTGGATTTAAACTTTGATGCCCATTTCCGATTGGACAGCCGGGTTAAAACAAGGGTGAATGAAAGAACTGTTATAATGGCGGCGACATAGAATAACAGTCTGATTCCGGTAACATTGACCCCTCCAAACTGTGCTAACAGCAAAGCAGCGATCATAGGTCCCGCCATACCCAGCAATCCCGCTGCCGCCGTTTCACAAATCATCATCCCTCTGGCTCTGTCCTTGTTGGCCAGGCAATTGCCGCAGATCGTACCGCAACTATGGATGGCGCTACCATAGCCTATCCAGTAAATGACCATGGCGAAAATGCAAATAGTCCAGTTTGGCGCCATAGCATAAATCAGGTATGCAGCCATCAGCCCGCCAATGCCAAACAGGTATACTCTTTTTGGGCCATTTCGATCGATAAGTACACCGGTAAAAGGTCCTAACAAGCCTGCTATTACCATCCCGATGCTGTTAATCAAGCCGAGCTGGGTCTTTGTGGCTCCAAGCGCTATGATATAGATTGAGAGGTAGGGGAAGATCATCTGGTATCCAAATCTCTCCAATGAGGTCCGGGTTACCGTGACTTTCCAGTCGCGATCCTGTCTTTTCCAGAATAGAAAAATATTGCTCAATACATTTGTCCGAGTAGTTTCCTTAGTTTCTATCCTGGTTTTCATATTGAAGATATGCCCCCACACAAAAAGTAAATTTCAATAGGTTACTACCGAACTCATTGATGATGCTCATTATTATAATACTGTAAGTTATGAACATATGTCAATAAACTTAAATTAAAGTCAGCCATTGAGATTTTACAAAAAACGATTTTATATTTTCGGGAATCGCTGTTTGTACTATCCTTATTTCGGGACATAGCACGACCCATAATTGACAAATGACCATAACCACCATATAATTTAAATGCAAATACTTACCACCTGCAGCTTGAAATGATAATTGAGGATGGCGAATATGGTCAACAAAGAATTTAGCAATCTGGAAAAGGAAGAATTGCTCAGATGGATAGAGATTTATGCAAAAAACTGGCTGGCGATGGACGGCGTCTGGTTTCAATCCATTGAGGATAAATTCGGCATGGACGAAGCCATTGAGCATGATGGGAATGCCTGGAGGCGGTTTACCGTTATCGAGACAAACAGAATTAAGGAATTCCTAAAGCTCCCGGAACGGGCCGGCCTAAAAGGGCTGGCAAAAGCACTGAAATACCGGATGTATGCCAATATCAACGAAGATGAGATCATCATGGAAGGTAATACATTGATTTACAGAACACTGGACTGCCGGGTGCAGAACGCACGAAAAAGAAAGGGAATGGAATTCCATCCCTGCAAATCGGTGGGTATAATCGAATACGGACTTTTTGCCAAGACGATCGACAGCCGGATTGAATGCGAGGCGCTCAGTTGCTATCCTGAAATGACCGATGACACCTGCAACTGTTCATGGAAATTTACTATTTATCCATGAGGAGAACCCCAATATGCGAAATAAACATTTACCAGCTCCATTATTAGCGGAGCTTTTTGGATTAAGCATAAAGTGAATTTACTGAAACAAAAAACTATTTGGCCGAAGGACTCCCTGTTTTCCGGGAATTGAATCGGCCCGTTTATCCCGCAAATAGATATCCGGTTCCGGGATGATGATACGCCTTTCCGGACCGGACGCCGATACTGCTGCCGTTTCTCCGCGTCCTGCTGCCCAGGGGCCTGCTACCGGTCACGATAGCGCTCGGCATTGTTGATCCCGCGTGAAAAGGGCTTAAAGGCCGGCGCCAATGTCGTCATGCTTAATCTCTCCCCCGCCGCGAGCCTTGCTCTTGAAACGAACGGTCTGGTATAAAGAGGAGATCTCACAAAATAGGGGTTAGTTTTAGAAAGGGAGCTTTAAGGCCCCCTTTCTTTTTATGATAATCTTGAATTTTTTATCTGTAGTTATTGACATATGCCCATAATTGGGTTAAGATATTTATGGGCATAAGCCAATAATTATTTAAAAGTAGTGCAGTAAAAGGAGATGATTTTCATGGCAGCTCAGGTAGACAAAGAAAAATGCATTGGCTGCGGCCGTTGCGAGGATGTATGTCCTGTTGGGGCGATCAAGCTCGAAGATGGCAAAGCAGACATCAATGACGACTGCGTTGAGTGCGGCGCTTGTATCGCGGAATGTCCGGTTGAGGCAATCAGCTTATAACTTTACGAAAGCAAAGGAATGTGTAGACCTGAGAGGAGGTGATAACTATGTCAAGAGGAGACGGAACAGGCCCGATGGGAATGGGTCGAATGATGGGAAGATGCGCTGGCTACTGCGCCGGCTTTGCGACGCCGGGCTATGCCAATCCGGTTGGATTTGCAGGGGGCTTTGGGTGCGGATTTGGCGGAGGCCGCGGATCCCGGAGAATGTTCCATGCGACCGGATTGCCGGGATGGGCGCGTTTTGGAACCCCCGCGTATGCCGGAGTAAACGGAGAGGCTGCCGATGAAAGAGAAATCTTAAACAATCAGGCGGAGCTTCTGGAAAAAAAACTTCGGCAGGTGAAAAGGCGTCTTTCACGTTTAAAGGATGATGAAGAATAACTTTCTGAGAAAAGGCAGGCGCAATCCCTGCCTTTTCTCATGTAAGCACTCATTTTAGATGTATGCACAAACGAGTTATGTTGACATATGCCCATAATTAGATTAACATATAAATATCGTTATTTAAGGGTTGACTTCACTAGACACAAAAAGAAAGAAGAATCAACATGTATACCTGCGTGATGTGCGGCGACCAAGGCTGCAGAACAGGAAAGCTTGATAAAACACCGCTGAATTGCCCCTGTCATGAGGAAGAACAGCAAAAAATCAAAGAACTATACCGGGAGGAAGACAACCAAAAACTAGCCTATTATTCCGCGCTGACGGAAGCGGAGGGCTATTGCCGTAAAACACGGCTGGAAGAAATCATGGATTTTGCCAAAAGGTGCAATTATACAAAGCTAGGATTGGCCTTTTGCGTCGGGATGGCAAAAGAAGCGAATATATTGTGCAAAATTCTCATGCATAACGGCTTTGAGGTCAACTCCGTCGCTTGCAAAAACGGAAGCATCCCGAAAGAATTTTTGGGGATCAAGGATAACGGAAAGGTACGGCCCGGTACATACGAACCGATGTGCAACTCGATTGGACAGGCGACTTTTCTGAACAAGGCGCAAACAGAGCTAAACATCATTTTCGGATTATGTGTCGGCCATGATTCCCTGTTCAGCAAATATTCTGCCGCGCCGGTCACCGTATTCGCGGTAAAGGACCGGGTTCTAGCGCATAACCCCTTGGGCGCGCTCTATCTGTCGGATAGCTATTACAAAAGCAGACTCTATAACCGGAAATTGGATTTATAAGGTGCGTTGCGTAATTGAAATCAAGTTTACCTTGCAATCAGGAGGGAAATAACATGAGCTATAGCAAAGAATTAGCCGGCTCTTTCACTAAAACCAGGCTGCGGACTCCCGATGATATCTGTGATTTATCCGGCATGTGCGCAACCTGCTCCGATGCGTGCGCGGGTTTATGCGAAGTGGGCTTGTCCGCGGTAAGAGGGAGCGAAGCGGCGTATCCCTATGATACGGCCAGCAATCAATTTGCCTCAGGGAAAAGATACCCCTTTGATTACGCGCATTTCAACATTAACGGCAGGGTTTTTGGGGCGATAGGCGCGGCTGAGGATATGGAAAAGACCAATGTCTTTTCCGCCGATACCGGCTGTGAGATCGGTTATCAAACTAAAATCAAATTAAAAACGCCGGTGATATTACCGGCTATGGCCAAACTGAATTGGCGGGATTATTACGCGGGCGCCGCTATGGCCGGGGTTATCGTTGTGATCGGCGAGTCGGCGGTCAAGATGGATCAGGCGCTGCGGCACGGCCAAGACGGGAAAGTAACAAACGCGCCGGTATTAAAAGAAATGGCAGGCTGTTTCCGGAAATACGATAATGGGCACGGGGATATCGTTTTGCAGGTAAACGCTGACGATATCGCGCTAGGCGTGCCGGAATACGCGTTGCAAGCGAGCGGTATTCGTACTCTGGAAATCAAGTTTGGGCAGGCGGCCAAAGGCATTCAGCATGTGGCCCCAATCAATACCTATGATGAGGCGCTGTGGCTGAAGGAAAACGGTTACCTGGTCATGCCGGACCCGCTGAGCGAAGAAGTGAAAACGCAAATCTACGCAGGCAGGGAAGCCCGGTTTACGCAATATGGCCGCTTGCCCATGTGGAATGAACAACTCCTGGCGGATATGATCCAAAGATACCGCGGATTGGGCGCGGAAAATATCTTGTTCAAGATGGCGGGGTTTGATGCGGAGGATATTCAGCGGGTGCTGAGGATCGCCGCCGAGAACCATGTGGCGCTGGTTACCTTTGACGGCGCGGGCGGCGGCAGCGGGCACAGCCCATGCAAAATGATGAACGAATGGAGCTACCCCACGGTTGAATTGGAAAGAATCGTATATAAGGCCATGGGGCAATTGGCGACCGAAGGGAAATGGCTGCCGGCAATAGCCATGGCGGGCGGATTCGCCACGGAAGACAGTATTTACAAGGCGCTGGCTTTAGGCGCTCCATATGTAAAAGCAATCGCCGTGGGCCGGGCTGCCATGGCAGCCGCCATGGCAGCCAAAAATGTGGGTGAGCTGATAGAAAAAGGGAATATTCCCGCCGGATTAAAACGGTTCGGCACGGATATGGACAGCATATTCCGGGAGGCAAAAACGTTAAAAGAGCAATACGGCGATGATATTGCCCCGGGAGCGGTGGGGCTGTATTCTTTTCTTGACAGGCTTACTTTCGGCATCCGGCTGTTTATGGCCCTAAACCGCAAATTCAGTCTGCAATATATCAATCAACGCGATGTTATCCCGTTAACGAAAGAGGCAAAAGCATATTTGGAAGAATTGGGACCGTGTAATAAAAATGGATAGTGGTTCTGATTTACCGGCTGCAGACTCTGCAATCAAACAAAAATTACTGTCCGGGAGGACTATATCATGAAAGCGGGGATCATCCGCTACATGCAGACGGAGGATATGTGTCCGGGCACGGCTAATTTTAAGGTGATGCGGGAAAAGACATGCGCGATTGAAACGTTGAGGATGAGATCGCTACGCTCCGCGGGAGGTCGGTCCTGGTTTAAAAGAACGCGTTTTTCCAATATAATATAGTGACCATAATCGGAAGTTGTTAGAGTCAGTATGATGAAACGGAGTTGATGGCTATGGTAAGGCCAACAAAATGGAGAAAGATCGAGAATATCCCGACCATCCCCTACTTCGTCCCTACGGATCAAGATGTGGCTGAGATCCCGGAGAATATACTAAAGCTTGAAGAGCTGGAGGCTATCCGCCTGAAAGACCTGGAAGGCCTGGAGCAAGGCGAGTGCGCCGAAAAGATGGAGGTGTCCCGCCCCACCTTTCAGCGTATTCTGCTATCCGCGAGAGAAAAGATCGCCGACAGCCTGGTAAACGGGAAGATCATCCATATAGAGGGCGGTAATTTCACCCGCAATATCTGCCCGGTAAGATGCCTGGATTGCGGTAATGAGTGGACAGAAAGCTACGAGAATATGGAGTCCATCAAAAACGGAAACTATACGTGCCCGTCCTGCGGCTCGACAAAGGTGACCTGCGGCCAGACCTGCAAGGGTAAGTTTTGCCGGGGGCACTGCTGCTGGCGGCACGGCTGGCGGGAAGAATAAAACACGCTTTACTGGCCGATTAGCAAATAACGGTCCATGCTAATCGTTTGAATTGCTTGGGTTCATTGTAAAGGAGTTTCAGAAAATGAAGAAATTTATGGTGGCCAGCGGATTTTTAGGAGCGGGTAAAACCACCGGCATGGTGGCGTTGGCGGATCATATCAATGCCAATGGCGGCAAAGCCAGTGTCATCGCCAACGACCTTGGCGCCAAAAATCTTGTGGACACCAAGTTTTCCGCAGCCTGCGGCTGCGATATCACGGAACTGACCGGCGAGTGCATTTGTTATCAAACGGAGAATCTTGTTGACAGACTGAAATGCCTTATGGATTATGAGCATTATGATCTTGTGATGTCCGATATTCCCGGTTGCGGCGTCGGCGCGCTTGACCATGTCTATCACAAGCTTGACAAAGATTACCACGGCGAGTTTGAGCTGGCGCCGTTTACCGTGATCGCCGACCCGGAACGGCTGCGCACCATTATGCCGGAGCAGGCCGACATAAATCTCCCTGAAGAGATGAACTATCTGTTTAGAGCCCAGCTCCAGGAAGCGGATGTTGTGGTTCTCAATAAGATCGACCTCTTGACTGACGATGGAATTGAGGTTTATCTGAAATTCCTGAGGGATTTTTGCCCCGACGCAACGGTCTTTGCCATCTCCGCCAAAAACAAGACGAATATCAGCCAGGTCGCGGACTATATCATGGTCCATGAGGCGCAGCTCAGAAAAGTCGATATCGGTTACGACGGCCCTGAATTCATCGCCGCGGAGCAGAAGTTGAGCTGGTATAACCGTCAACTTTATGTGAAAATCTGCTGCGGTACTTTTGACGGTAACGCTTTCCTGACAGATCTGGTAGAGGCCATCCGCGCAAGGCTGAAGAACAAGCAGCGAAACGTCCCGCACCTCAAAATATATGCCGAGGGAACGGACGGCACAGCCTGCAAGATCTCTCTTTTAGGCGTTGATTATGATCTACTGTTTGACAGCCGGCTTGGGCAGGCCTGCGCCGACCTACCCGTCATCATCAACGCCAGGCTGCGTGCGAGTCGCAGCTTCTCGGCGAGATCATGGATGAAGCGCTGGACGAGACGGCAAAGAAGTATAACCTTGACTCTACTGTGTTCTTTACCGAATGCTTTGGCATGATGGACGAGGGACGCGTTTAGAAATCGTAAATGCTTACCCCGCATCATTTGCGATGCTGAGCAATTGGTTGCAGGAGGATCATAATGCCTAAAGCTCTGAGACGAACATACAGCGTCTGTCCTGTCTGCCTGCAAAGAATACCGGCAGCGCATGTCGCTTACGGTTACGAGGTTTATCTTGAAAAAACGTGTCCTCAACACGGAAACTTTTCCGCAATTATCTGGCGCGGACTGCGCGATATGGAAGCTTGGAGAGGAAACATCCCTCCTATTGCGGAAGGTGAGAACGATAACTGCCCGCAGGTATGCGGCTTATGCTCCGAGCACCGGCAGGGTACCTGCTGTGTCCTGCTGGAGGTCACCAAACGCTGCAACTTGTGCTGCTCTTTTTGCTTTGCGGAAGGCGGAAACGGCGAAGATATCCCCTATGTAACCGTACGCGACCGCCTGCATGCGCTGGCCGTACCCGGCAAAACGCTTGTGCAACTGAGCGGCGGCGAACCGACCGTCCGCGACGATCTGCCGCAGATCGTCGCCGCCGCCAAAGAGGCAGGCTGCCAATATGTTCAGTTGAATACCAACGGCATACGGCTGGCGGAGGATAAGGAATACGTTCACAGCCTGGCGGACGCCGGCCTGTCGTTTGTCTTTATGCAGTTTGACGGCATGGACGACGGTATTTATCGCGCTCTGCGCGGCAGAGAGCTTCTTGACATAAAGCGACGCGCAATCGATCATTGCGCGCGTTACAATCTTGGCGTGACGCTTGTACCGACTATCATACCGCAAGTCAATACGCAGGACATTGGGAATATTATCCGCTTCGCCGTCTCACAAGCGCCTACCGTGCGGGGCGTACATTTTCAGCCTGTAAGTTATTTTGGGCGGATTCCATCGATACCATCAGACGACCAACGCTTTACGCTTGACGAATTGCTTAACGCGATCGAAGAACAGACGGGGGCGCTTTCCCGCTGGATTCGCTGCTGCCGTCACGTTGCGACCACCCGCTGTGCGGATTTCACGGCGACTATATTGTCATGCCTGACCAGACCTTATATCCGTTACACAAAGCGCATCATAGCAGTTGCGGAACAACGACAGCCGAGGAAAACCGTTTATTTGTGGCCCGTCGATGGCTACGCCCAAAAATTGAAGACATGCCTTCCAGCCCGATGAACCAACAGGTAAGCGATGAAACAGACTTTGAATCCTTTGATGGTTTTCTCCGTCGTGTTCGTTCCCACAGCTTTACCATAACAGCAATGGCGTTTCAGGATGCGGGTAACCTTGATCTGGAACGCCTGCGCCGGTGTAGCCTTCACGTATTTGACGACGGGCGTTTTATACCTTTCTGTGCCTATTATCTGACAAAGCAGAGGTAGAATTGCTTCATGCCCATCTATACAGCAGCTTGGCATTACGCCTTGTAGCTGTCCTATCCTTCATATTTTGCAGACACTCAGGTTTTATCCCCGAACTGTAAACCCGTATAACGTAAGTAGGAGGCCGTCCCTTAAAAGGATGGCCTCCTACTTACGTGTGCTGTCAACCGCGCGTCCCGCGTTTTCAACCCAAATAAATTACGCAAGAATATTGACATATGCCCATAATAAGCATAAAATAATCGTTGTGAGCATAAGACCATAATTTTCGCTGAAAACTTAAGATAAGAAGCATATTTTTTCAAAGGACGTGATGAAATGCACTGGGAGATGTTTACAGAGTTGGTGATGGAACATTTTCTATCCCCGAGAAACGTTGGGAGCATGCCTGACGCCGACGGCGAGGGCGTTGGCGGCGATCCCGAATGCGGGGATTGCCTGACGATTTATATTAAAGTAAAGGATAACGTGATCATTGATATCAGCTTTTTGGTGCTGGGATGCGTGGCGGCCATTGCATCAAGCAGCATGACGACCGAACTGGCAAAGTGCAAAACCCTGGAAGAAGCTTTACGGATAACCGACAACGATATCGCGGAAGCCTTGGGCGGGCTGCCTGAGCACAAACTGCATTGTTCCGTGCTGGGGGCCGCAGCGCTGAAAAACGCGATCATTGATTACTACGCACGAAACTCCGGCCATGCCGATGTTTAACCAACAAATAAAAAAGCGGTTCCCGGCAATTGCATAAAAGCTATTAACATAGAAGGAGGCTTGGAAAATGAGATTTTCGATTGCCGTAAAGGGTGCGGGCGTATCAAAGGATATCGGGTGTTGCGATACCTTTTTGATCTTTGAGGAGAAACAAGGCAAAATTATCATGCGGCAGAACATTGAGAGTCCCGGACAGCAAGCTAAATTATTACCCGGTTTCCTGGAAAAGTTTAAAATCGAGGCGATTCTTTGCGGGGCTATGGATACGCCGGTAAGGCTGGCATTTAACGATCAAGGGATCAGCGTCATAACCGGCCTGTCAGGCAATGCCGACAAATTGCCGAGGGATTTATGCTGGCGGCGACCTGCTGCGGCGGCAATTGCTGCAACGCATAGATACCACTGGGGGAGCGAAAACATGATTGTTGACGAATTGATCAACCGCGCCCTGAGCATGGTGCACAGCAGGCGGGTCCAGGATATCCGCGCGGGGCTGGGATATACCTGCGTGATGCTGGAGGGCGGCGGCTGCGGGCTTGCCTATACCTTCCGGAACGAACTGGGAAACTGCTGCGGGATTCTCGACGCCGCCGGCAGCCTGATCGGCAGGAAGGCTGATGAAATCATCCCCTGGGCAAAAGCAAATAACCGGCTGAAAGCCGCGGTGGGGCTTGCCGCTATCAACGCCGTCATCAACGATCCGGGGAAAAATTGGCCTACCGGCAATGTCTTGACCGCCTTTACGCTTGACGAAACGGATACCTTCGGTATGGTCGGAGCGTTCCATCCGATCCTGTCCAAAGTCAAAACCATGACAAAGAACATTTACGTTTTTGAACAGAACGCGCCGGAAGGAAGCGGCCTCTACCCTGCGGAAACGATGCCGCTTTATCTGCCCCGGTGCGACGTTATCGTGATTACCGCAACCAGCATCATCAACCATACCGTCGACGGCGTGCTCTCCTATTGCCAACACGCCAAAGAGGTTTGCCTCGTCGGCCCGTCCACGCCCCTCTGTCCGGAGGTTTTCAGAGAGCACCACATCACGCTCCTGGCTGGGAGCGTCGTTAAAAACCCGGAACTGCTTTTACAGATTGTCAGCCAGGGCGGCGGCACCATGGCCATGAAGCCGGCCGTCGGGCAGGTTCTGGTGCGAACATGAAGCGCGGCTTATTTTAGGGGAGTGCAAATATGTTAAATATTAAAATTATCAACAATCCCTCTAAAGGGACCATCCGCCTTTTGCTGCGAAAAATAGGCGACGAACTGGTTAAGGAATAACCGGCTCCTGCCCGCAGCATATTACGATGATCGGCATTTTCGGCGAAACGTCTTCGGTCAGGGAATCAATCAAAGCCGTCCAAAGCCGGACGAAAAGTGCCGTAAAAGAATAGGAATCCTGGCTGATACCGCGTCGGCAAACAATAATATGCAACATCAGAAAATATTTAGGAGGCAGGAAATCAATGCCGGAAGAAAAGAGAGCCTGTTCGGACAGGGAATGTGCCAAAGAATCCTGCGAGGGTTGCAGCCAGAACCACAAAAGCTTGCTGGCCAAAACAAATGAGCTAAATAATATCAAGCATGTGATTGGCGTGGTCAGCGGCAAGGGCGGCGTGGGGAAATCGCTGGTAACAGCCATGCTCGCCGTTTTGTTCAACAGAAAGGGTTATGCCACGGGGATTTTAGACGCGGATATCACGGGGCCCTCCATCCCCAAGATGTTCGGCATTACCCGCAAAGCGCAAGGAAGCGATTTGGGATTCTTCCCGGAACGCACAACCAACGATATCCGGCTGATGTCCATCAATCTGCTGCTGGAGCAAGACGACGCGCCGGTGATCTGGCGTGGCCCCCTGCTGGCCGGCGCCGTCAAGCAGTTCTGGACGGATGTCGTCTGGGGGGAACTGGACTATCTGTTCATCGATATGCCGCCGGGAACGGGCGACGTACCGCTGACCGTATTTCAGTCGATCCCTTTGGACGGGGTCGTGGTGGTGACCTCGCCCCAGGAGCTGGTAAGCATGATCGTGAGAAAGGCCTGCAATATGGCGCTGCAGATGGAAATCCCCGTTTTGGGCGTGGTGGAAAATATGAGCTATATCACCTGCCCGGACTGCGGCAAGGAAATCAAGCTGTTTGGGGAAAGCAGGCTGGCGGAGATTGGCAAAGAGCTGGATATAGAGAATCTTGGCAGGGTTCCCGTTGATCCGGATATGGCCCGGCTGGCTGATGAAGGTCAGTTCGAGCGTTTCAGCAACCAGTATGTAGCTGATATGGCTGAGAAAATTGAAAAGAAGTTCGTGAAAATGGACCGATTATTTGAATCATAACACAGCGCGGGCGATAGATTTGCTTGAATATGCGGCCCGGCTTATGGCAGGGCTCATCAGAGAAACGGAGGGATGTAAAATGAGGGTGGCTTTACCTATAGAGAGCAAGTCTTTGCAGGCGCCGGTTTGCCTTTCTTTTGGGCGCACCCCCTTTTTTGTACTGATCGACATTGCCAATGGCACCTATGAATTTTTAGATAACGCAGCTGCCGCAAGCCAGGGCGGAGCCGGGATCAAGACCGCCCAGGCATTGGTGGACAGCGGAACCGAGGCTCTTATCACCTACCGCTGCGGTGAAAATGCCGCAGAGATCCTGAATGCCGCCGGCGTAAAAATCTATCGGGCGCAGGAAGGTTCTATGTATGACAACCTCACAGCCTTCAGGAACGGAACGCTTTCCCCGCTGTCCCAAATACATCCGGGCTTTCACAAGCACGGGGGGGAATAATCATGAGGATTGCCGTACTCAGCGGGAAAGGCGGAACAGGCAAAACCTTTGTGGCCGTTAACCTGTCCTGCGCCGCTGACCAGGCGCTGTATGTGGATTGCGATGTGGAGGAACCTAATGGGCACCTGTTCCTGAAACCCGTCACGGTATCGGAGTCCCCTATTACGGTTATGGTTCCGAAATGGGATATAGATAAATGCATCCACTGCCGGAAATGTCTGGATTTCTGCCGCTATAACGCTTTGGCGCTAATCAAGGATAAGCTGCTGGTTTTCTACGAGGTGTGCCATTCCTGCGGCGGCTGTATGCTCTTTTGTCCGGAACAGGCGATTATTGAACAAGAGCGGACAATCGGCGTCATTCGGGAAGGAAAATCCGGCAACGTCAGGATTCTTACAGGCTGCCTGGACACGGGCGAAGTTTCCGGCGTCCCGATCATCAAAGGGCTGATGGACAAACTGCCGAAAAACGGTGATGTGATGATCGACTGCCCGCCCGGAAGCGCCTGCCTGGTGATGGAAAGCATCCGTGAGGCCGACTACTGCTTACTGATTGCCGAACCAACGCTGTTTGGGGTGCACAACCTGTCCATGGTCTATGATCTGGTCAAGCTGTTGAATAAGCCCTTTGGCGTGGTGCTGAACAAATGCCTGCCGGGAGATAATCCGGCCGAGCGGTTTTGCGCCGATCGCCAGATCACTATTCTGGCGAAGATCCCCTATGACGACAAACTGGGTAAGCTGAATTCCGCGGGCCATATTGCCGTACGTGAAAGCAAACGCTATCAGAAACTGTTTCAAGGACTGCTGAAAACACTTGAAAAAGAGGCGGTATCATGAAGCAGCTTTTGATCTTAAGCGGCAAGGGTGGAACGGGTAAGACCACGGTGGCCGGAGCCCTGATAGCGCTCAGCCAAAGCCAGGCTTTTGCCGACTGCGATGTGGACGCGCCCAATCTGCATCTGGTCATACCGCAGTTAGCGGAGCCGGAAACCACGGATTATTACGGATTTGGGAAAGCTGTCATCGACCCTTCCCAATGCAGCCGCTGCGGACTATGTGAAGAGAATTGCCGTTTCGGGGCCATCAAGGATTTTACAGTTGGGGAATTCACGTGCGAAGGCTGTGGAGTTTGTGTGGAAATCTGTCCGGTACAGGCGATTACCATGCGGGATCATCTATCCGGCGAGCTGATGCTTTACCGGAATGGGCGGAGAGTGTTTTCCACCGCACAACTCAGGATGGGCAGCGGCGCGTCGGGCAAACTGGTGACGGCGGTGAAAAAACAGCTTAGGCAGGAAGCAAGCGGCGCGGAGCTTTCCATCATCGATGGGTCACCCGGTATCGGCTGCCCAGTAATCGCTTCGATCAGCGGCGCAAGCATGGTGCTGATCGTCGCCGAACCCACGTTATCCGGCCTGCATGATATGAAAAGGATCATCGATACCGCGACCCAGTTAGGCGCGTTATGCGCTGTTTGTGTCAACAAGTCTGACGTCAATACTGCGATTACCCGGGAGATCGAGGATTATTGCCAGGGGCTTAAAATCCCCGTTGTCGGCCGCATTCCCTTTGACAAAACGGTTGTAGAAGCGGTAAACCACGGCCAAAGTATTGCCGCCTATCCGGAGAGCCCCGCCGGTAAAGCTGTTATCTCTATCTGGGAAGATATCTACTATAATTATTTGTGAGGTGGCGCCAAGTGATCAGTACTGAAACCAGATTGACGGTAAGGTATGCGGAAACGGACCAGATGGGAATTGCCCATCACTCAAATTACGCGGTGTGGTTTGAGGCTGGGCGGACCGACTTTTGGCAACAAACCGGGATGTCCTATTCAAGCTTAGAGGAAAGGGGCGTGTTGCTGCCTCTCTACGAAATGAACTGCCAGTTTAAAAGCCCGGCAAAATATGAGGATGAAATCATTGTGGTTACCAGCCTCGATTCGATTTCCCGCGTGTGCCTATGCTTTTCCTACCAGGTATTGAACGCAGCGGACCATACGCTATTAGCCACCGGTGAAACCAGGCACACCTGGACGGATAAGGCGTTGAATCCTATTAATGTGCAAAAAACGGTTCCGGATGTTTATGCGGTATTAAGCAATCCCTCAACAAAGTAAAGCCCGAAGGAGATAAAACATGAAAAAAGCTGCGGTTATTTACTGGTCGCTGACCGGTAATACGGAAAAGGTGGCGGAAAGTATTCGGCAAGGATTGACGGAGGGCGGATTTGAGACGACTCTGCTTAAAGTGGAAGACGCAGAAGACTTGGATTTTTATGATTCTGATTTGATTTGCCTGGGCACTCCTTCTTATAATTGGCTTCCCCCAAAACCGATGCAGGAGTATTTACGTGACTTGTTCAACCGATATAAGAAGCAAGGCCGGGTCAAGCCCGGCGCTCCTGCCCTGTGCGGAAAATATGCTTTGGTTTTCTGCACCTATTCCGGTCCTCATACCGGTATCCGGGAGGCGATACCGGTAGGAAAATATGTGGGTCAGTTTTTTGAGCATTTTGGCTTCACGGTAGTAGACGAATGGTATGTGCTGAGCGAATTCCACGGCTCGGAAGAAAACAGCACCTTGGGCAGAATGGGTAATATCAAGGGACTGCCGAGCCAAGGCGATCTGGAGCGAATAAAGAGCTCCGCAATCAATCTCGCACAACGGTTGTAAACCGGCCGCATGATGTAGGTAAAAGAACGGAGAGTTTATCCTCTGTTCTACTGATCAAATAAACCTAAGAGGAGAAAAATAATATGAGAATCGCAGTTGCAAGCGAAGGCAAAATGGTAACGGAGCATTTCGGCCATTGCGAGGGTTTTGCTATCTTTGAGACTAAAGACAATCAAATTAAAGGCAAGCAGTTCATTTTAAACCCCGGGCATAAACCCGGATTCCTGCCGGTTTTCCTGAATGACCAAGGAGTCGAAGTCATCATTTCCGGCGGTATGGGTGGCGGCGCGATAGAGATCTTCAACGAGCGCAACATCGAGGTCATCGTCGGGGCCGAAGGCGACGCCCACGCTGCGGTGGAAGCTTACCTCAAGGGCGAACTAAAGTCCACCGGCTCGGTCTGCCATAAGCATGAACACGAAAGCGAGTGCGGCAGCCACAAATAAATATTGTGCTCTTAAAAAGTTAATAATTGACAAACCTCTTGAAAAAGCGGGACGCAAAGCCGTAGGGTCTAAGGTGCTTATCGCGCTATGATAGCCTGGTTGCAACAAATGCGCAGAAGCCTGCCCTTTTTCCTATAGGGTAGGCTTCTGCCGTGTTTGATGGCTTATAACTAATCCTTTTGTATTAAAGCGATAGCTATTCATGCTCTTTTAAAGCTCTGCTGCAACACAGGGATTCAACCATGATCCGTATCACTCTTCGATCTATGCTCATGAGCCGGGCAATCTGGACATTCGTCTTTCATTCTAGATGGTAGGTGCCGCACTCCAACTCCAACTTGCTCCGCAATACTCCGCTTTGAACCGTCCGTTTTTAAGTATTGACCCTAGCCTGCCCGTTTTTTCCACTTAATCCCTTTTGACTACCTGTAGTTCACCCCCTTCATTTATCTCACAAAGGCAGGCTGCCATACAAAATGATGTAAGAATAGATATAAATATACACTAATAGTGCCAACATATGCTCGGCATACTGCTCGCAAAAAAAACGACTGGTATGACAGGCATATTGTTACGCCTAAAAGTTGGGCCCCCCTTCCAGCCGAGAAAGAGGGCTTTATGTATTTCTATAACGAGTATCTGCTCATTGTGAGCAGATGGGAATACTAAGACGAGAATATCCAAATTGTCCGGCAGCAATGGCTGAACGTTTTAAATCGGCCAGGTACGCCCGTTAAACAACCACACTTTATATATGAGGTATTAGTTCCTTATAATCACTACTATCCGTACAAAAGCACACAACTGACCATTTTTCAGTTGTGCGCTTTTATATGTAGAGCAATCCTTGCATCGGTTGGATGCCGCGATCCTCCGCTTCTGGCATATGGTTTCCCCAAAATGCTCAGAAAAGGAGGACAGCATAATGCTGGTAAATATAATAAAAAACGGTGTGGAATCCGAGTGGCACGAGTTCACCAAGCAACAGCACCGCACCTTATTGCAGGACAATCCCGAAGCAGTCATTGTCCATATTGAAGATTTTTATCCTGGGAGTCCTGATGTCGGTCAACTCGTCCGGCTGGAGCTTGTAATTTTTACAGTTCTCGCCCGTGAGTTCGTCCTCATTGAGAACTGTCAGGAAAAGAGGGCGGAGCGGCATGACGACCAGCAATCCATTGACAATATTGACATCAATAAAAACCATGCCCTCTTCATTTCCGTAGAAGAAGAATATCTGCGAAGAGAACGTCGGCAGGATTTGAACCAAGTATTGGGTCAACTGACGCCTGCACAACGGCGCCGGTTGACCCTTAGCATTGAGTATGGACTGTCTTACCGTAAAATAGCCTGGTTCGAGGGCGTAGACTACTCCTCGGTCAAAGAGTCCATCCAAGCGGCAAAAGGTAAAATAAAAAGACTTCTTGGGTATACCCCCTCAAAAGACGGTTTTCTGTCGGATTAAGTAAAGAAGGAAGCAAGACCTCTGCTGTTCCTTGAAAAATACCGTATTTGGGCGGTTATATCCGACGACTTGAATACGTCAGCCGACAGACTCGACGAGAGAAAGCGACACGGAGGATGCGCCAAGACCATCTAGGCGGATACTTAGAACATCCGTAAACGACGGCTAGAAAGATGCGAGCGAGCCCATCCGTCCGGGAACAGTACTGGCAAACTGTTTCGCCAAGCCCCTGCCGGCCTATAATGGTACTCCCGCCCAGCCACAGCCACACGCAATGGGGGCGGCCCGGAGCGATCCTCGGGGAGGTGTAATTCCTGTGATACGGTGCCCGCCGCAGTTCTCGCTCGTCGCCCAGGACTCGGGAAGTAGTGTCGAATAGAGTCAAGCAGTAAAACTAAATGTCAGAAGCAGTGGGGCCGATCCATGCGTCAGAGCAATGTTACACCCGAAAAATGCAGAAATGACCCTCATTTCTATTCCTAATTAGAACGATATTTGTTCATGCTCTCTCTAAAAAGAAGTGTCCTACGCCAGGCGCCGTCTATGCTCTGCCCGCGGCTCCGGGAAGGTACGACCGAATAGGAGCTGAAAGAAACATCATGATAGAAACTACCGAGGCGGCAGAACGGCATTATCACAAAGATGCACTTTAGAGCCGCCTCGGCCCTTGTGTCACGATGCTTCAGATAAAAAAGAATACTGTTTATGGCAAACAGATCGTGTATCGCCTTGGTTGAAGGGGTTGTTAATCTATCGTATGTACATAATTGAAATGGGCTTTTCCATTGCCCAAGATGGTTCTTTGCATATCCCAGCCGCGGAAATCAAAGAAATGGGTTTTGCTCCAGGAGATCAGGTGACGGTAGCTTTTCTATCCGCAAACGGTGCGGAAAACAGCTTTCATGAGTTTCTGATCAGCCCGGAATCGCTGGGGACCGCCCTTGCCGATGGATTCCGTGACATTAAAATTCCCACGGAACTGCTGATCAAAGCCAATATCCCAGTGGATTCAGATGTGGATATCGCCTGCATTGATGGGGCGATTTTAATTTTGCGTTCAAAAAGTCTTAGTTTGGCCGAGCTTGAAGAAATATTCAACATGCTTGGCTTAGCGAATCAGGAATTGCAGGCGCTCATTCAAAATGAGTAAGCGCCTGCGGTTAAGAACTGGAGGTCAATTATGGAATTCAAACCAGGGCTGAACTTCGATCCAGTGCATGCCAACCAATATATCGCGGTCATTGATGGGGTGCAAGTCACGGTTCGGTTTGCCGCACAGGAAGATCCGTATATCAAAGAGGCCATTAAGTCCCTGCTGACAACAGCCTATAAGGATAGGCTTCAACGGCCGGCTTAGCAATTGGAGAGGGGAGTGAGGCAAGCATGAACCCAAGAGTTTATTGCCTGTACCGTGTCTCCACCAAGGGCCAGGTCGAGAAGAACGATATCCCCATGCAGCGCCAGGCCTGCCAGGAATTCGCGGCAACCCATGGCTGGGAGATCGTGAAGGAATTCTCCGAAAAGGGTGTATCAGGTTTTAAAGTTTCCGCAAAGGACCGGGACGCGATCCAGGAGATCCAGCGCGCCGCTGTGGATGGGAAGTTTGATATCCTCCTGGTTTTCATGTTCGACCGTCTGGGCCGCAAAGAGGACGAAACGCCGTTTGTGGTGGAATGGTTTGTCAACAATGGGATAGAAGTCTGGAGCGCTGTCGAAGGTCAGCAGCGTTTTGACAGCCACACGGATAAGCTGCTCAACTATATCCGCTATTGGCAGGCTTCCGGAGAGAGCATCAAGACCTCTATCCGCACCAAAACCCGGCTGGGACAGATCGTTCAGGAAGGCCGCTTCCGCGGTGGCGTGGCGCCTTATGGTTATAGGTTAGTCAAGAATGGGCGCCTTGGTAAGAAGAACCGGGAGCTTTACGATCTGGAAATAGATCCCGATGAAGCGGTTGTGGTCCACAAGGTATTTGAGGCAGCGGCAAATTACGGCTACGGGGGCAGGCGCATTGCCACGGATTTAAGGGATGAGGGTTTTCTGAACCGTTCCGGAGAGGTATTCCACCATTCAGCATATGCTCAGGAATATTACCTATATGGGCGTTCTGCGCAGCGGCGAGGCCCGCTCCGAGGTGCTGTCCGATTTACAGGTTATTGATGCCGCTACATTTGAAAGAGTCAATTCCCTCCGGCAACAAAGGCAAAATGACAGGGGGAAGAACGTAATGTCCCTTTACGGATCGAGGGAAAGGCATTACTTTCAGTCAATGTTTATTGCGGCCACTGCGGCGGCCGTATTTTTGCGACCACAAACAAAAGAACCCATCATACGCTGGCCGGCGAGATGGAAAATGAGCGCATTACAATCTACAAATGCTATAACCGCACCCAGCATCAGGCGTACTGCAATGGCCCAACCACATATCGGGCGGCCTGTTTATAGAGTTGGGGCAAAGACTGGAAACTGAGAAAAGCAAAACTTAGGGCGCTGCTTACATAAATACTGACGATCATTATATAGAAATCAACATAAATTCAAAGGAATTTTACGGGTCAGTTATAACAGCATCCCAAAGTATTCTCCGGGGGATGCTGTTTGAAAAAGGGGATCAGGCATAAAGTCAGAGAATATCAATAAGCCCAACCCATATCATTTGTTAATTCGCCGGTGCGTTTCAGGCAGTGCGGCCACCGGGGCTGAGGAACGGAGATGGAGAATAAGGGGCACGAGTTATTTTCGCGTTTTTCCTGTAACCTTTTTGATAATTTTTCGTTTATTAAGCGATGGGGGGAGGAGGGCGGTTGTGAAACATGATGGGATAGAACAGCTTTATCAAACACACGTCAAAGAGATATATCTATATGCCCTTGCCCTCTGCGAAGACCATCATATCGCGGAAGATTTAACCAGCGATACCTTTTATAAAGCGTTACTGTCGCTTGACGTTAAAAGCAGCAGTATAAAATACTGGTTGCTCCATGTATGCAAAAACCTATTTATTGATTGGTGCAGAAAAAAACGGAGGGAACCGGCTCCTCTAAGCCAAGACATTGCCTATAGCGGCAATGTCCCGCTTAATGAGATCATTAAGAACGAAATGAGGCGGGACTTGTATGCCGCACTGCTGCGGCTTTCGGAGACAGACCGGGAGATGCTGACCATGTTCTATTTTTTGGATTGCGGCATAGTTCAGATTGCTTCCCATCTTGGAAGAACACCGGGGGCTGTAAAAACAGGGCTTAGCCGCGCCCGTGTCCGGCTGAAAAAACTATTGGAGGAGGAGAAGGATGAGTAAGTTTCTTGAGAGCTTTGAGCGCTTCAGGAACGGCACGGCCACAGAAGAAGAAACGGCCATTGTCCGTGAAGAAATAAGCAAGCACGAAGCGATTGAAGCGTATCTTACCGAGCAGCTTGACCAAGCGATACCATCTGCCGGAGAGGATATGGATGTGGCTGCCGGCAAGCGGATTGCGAGAAGGGTACGCTTTAAGATGGTCAGCGTCGTCCTGATCGTGCTGTTTGGCATCGCGGCGCTGTCCGCGGCCGCTGTCGCCGTATGCAACGCGTATTACTATGATCCCAATAAGGGCATTGGACCGGTTTACGGCGGCGACGGTCAGTTGCTCATCGACATGTGGGCTTTTTCCGAACTGCACTCGCCGGGATATATGACCGTCTGGGCGGAAGCGTGGCGGGACGGTCCGGGCAGTTATGAGGTGAGAATAAGGCAGAACAGCTTATTTACCGGGTTGCAGGAAACGGCTTCCGAACGCATTGTCCGCGGCAGGGTGCTGGGGAATGATGACCGTACGCCCAATGACTATTGGCATTTTCCCATCGGCAATGCCTTCGGTTATCGTGAGGGAAGCGTCTTGCGGGTAGATGAAGATGGAACTGAATACCGCGCCCCGGCAGCAGAAGATCTGGCCTGGCAAATTGAAGCGCTTGGGGAATTGCCTGCATCCAGCCGGGCTGCCGTATATGTCACATTTGCGCATGATCTGCCTTTGGAGGCGTTTGCTGAATTGTATCATGTCTGGAACAGCCAGGTGGGCTTCCTTTATGCCGCGGTGACCAGCGCGGATGGATACATGCCCAATACGGTGGGTTTTTCCCCGGATGGCAGCGGCATTGTTCTGGAGAATGGTCCGGAAGAATATCCGTATTTTCAGCTTTCTGGCCATTACGAAGAACTGCAATCCGACCCCGCAGCAGCATGGGAACAACATTTTCGCGCCATTGTCAGCTATCTTGCCGGCCGCTCTCAATTCTTAGAGACTATGGCGTCGGTGAATGGAATTAGCCCCAATTATTACAACGAAGTATTAGACTATATTGATCAAAACGGCATGCAAATTTACGGCGTCCTGATTACCGGCAGCGCAGCCGATATACGCTCTTTCTTAGAGAGCGAAGACTATCTCGATTTCTACGTTGACGGTGTGCGGCTGTCAGTTCTCTCCAACAGCTAAAACGAACAAAAACAGATGCTATTGCGGCATCTGTTTTTGCTGTAGATGCCTATCTGTTGACGATCTTTTCGCTGTTTTTGATATCTGGTAGTTGCTTCTCTAGGTCCTGAAGGAGAGAGGTTTTTGATGCGATGGGATTATAGGCTGCCCCTAGCTGCGCTGTCTTCAATACTCATCGCTCAACAAGAAATCCGCAATGTGCATGGTTTTAATCCCCTCATAATTGCCGCCGGCAAAGGCATCCGCCCGGAGGACATACTTGGGATAGTTGTCCCGGATGTCCAACAGGCGGCCATATTCCCGCTGCTCGGTTTCTGGGCTGCCGATTTCCTGGGCCACCTGAATATAAAGCTTGTCTCCCTGCTTGGTTGCGACAAAGTCGATCTCGGCGCTATCGAATTTGCCCACATATACTTCATAACCCCGGCGCAGCAGCTCGAGATAGACGATATTTTCCAGCATGGTAGCAACGCTGTCAGGGGAGTATCCCAAAACGCTGTAGCGCAGCGCCGGGTCAGCCAGGTAGAACTTTTCCTGCGTTTTGAGGATTTCTTTTCCCTGTACATCAAAGCGGGAGCAGCGGTGGAGTATATAGGCGCTTTCCAGTTTGCTCAGGTAGTTATAAACTGTCTCATTGTCGATGGTGCGGTTTTCGCTTTTCAGATATTTGGAAATGGAGGCCGCGGAAAAGGTTCGCCCTACATTATCGAAAGCAAACTTTACGATACGCTCTAATTGATCCACCTTGCGGATCTGATTGCGCTTGACAATATCCGTGAAGATTGTGGAATTGTAGATATCCCTGACAATGGTATATACCTCGTCATCCGCGTATGCTTGTAGATGAACGGCGGGAAAGCCGCCGATACGCAGGTAATTGGCCAGTTCCAAGCGGGAGTCGGCAACGGAGGTATATGACCCGCGGAAAGTCAGGTATTCTGCGAAGGATAGCGGGAAAATGCGGAAGGAAATATAACGGCCTGTCAGGTAGGTAGAGATTTCCGAGGACATCATCCGGGAGTTGGAGCCGGTCACATAAATGTCCACATCATATTCTGTCAACAGGGAATTGACCACCTTCTCCCAGGACTTAACCTCCTGGATTTCATCAAGGAAGAGATAGGTCTTGCCGTTGGGGCTCAATTGCGTTTTTAAACGGTCGAACAGGATTTTTGACGTTTTAATTTCTTCATATTCCAGAGAATCAAACTGATAATGAAGAATACAATCGTCCTCGACGCCCCGTTTCTTCATTTCTTCGATCAGCATTTTGAGCACAGTTGATTTACCGCAGCGGCGAATGCCTGTCACTATTTTGACAAACGGGGTATCGGCATAAGCCATGATCTTCTCAATATAAGTTGGTCTGTAAATCATAGCGCCACCTCCTCTGTGAAATTATACCGCATTTTTATAAGAATATCAACAACTTTTATGGTTATAATCGCATAAATATTTAGACAGAGGATGGCATGCGGTCTTACGCAAAAGCAGCGGGGTATGCAATTACACGATATATAAAAAGAGAGCGATGGAGCTTATATAGAATTAGATTGATATTATATCTAATACGATGCTCTAGCAGGATTTATAATTATAAATGTCGAAAAATACTTCAACCTAATTATTATGTCAATAATTGATTTTAATTGGGAGGAAGTATCAATGCAAGTAAGTGAAATTCCTGAGTCTGGTAAAGAAATTCTAAGAAACCGATATCTGAAAAAAGATGAGGATGGCAAACATCTTTGCCGACCTGCCCTCCAAGAGCATCGACGACAACGGCATTTTCAAGGCGCTCACCGGAGAGGACTATATCACTGCCGAGCGCAAGAATAAAAATCCGTTCAGCTTTAAGCCCTACGCCCGGCTGCTGTTTTCCTGCAACGAGATCCCGCGCAACTACGGTGACCGCAGCGAAGGGTTCTATCGCCGGCTCATCATCATCCGGTTCGAGAATACGGTGCCGCCCGAGAAGCGGGACCCCAACCTGCTGGATAAGCTGGCCGTAGAGCGCGACGGCATTTTGATGTGGGCGCTGGAAGGCCTGAACCGGCTCATGGCCAACAGTTACCTGTTTTCGGAAACCGACGCGACCCGTGCCGAGCTACAGCGGTACAAGGTGGAGAGCAACAGTGCTCTCTCCTTCGTGGAGGAATGCTGTGAGCTAGATGAAAACGCGGAAAGCATCCGCGAGGAGCTTTTCCAGCAGTATCAGGAGTATTGCCACAAAACGGGTTGAAAGCGATGTCTCAGGCCAACTTCAACAAGGACATCGAGGGCTTGGGCAAACGGGTCGGGCGTGGATTTGAACGGGTCAGCCGACGCAAAACTTGGAAGGGAATCCGAGTACAATAGGGGTTTGAACGGGTTGAACCACTTTCCCCTATTTCTTGCGTTAGAACCAGAAATCTATATATAGTAAAGAATTAAGATATATATAAAAGATTGCTGGTTACCCGTTCAACCCGTTCAAGCCCACCTAGATACCGAAAAGTACCGGTTCGGGACCCGTTCGCCGCCCGTTCGCCACCGTTCAGATCCAGGAGGTTCGGTATGGCGGAAAAAGACGTCGTAAACGCGATCATGCGTTACTTAAAGACTATGCCAAGCTGCTTTGCCTGGAAAGAGCACGGCGGTATGTACGGCACAGCCGGTTTGCCGGATATCATCTGCTGCCTCAAAGGCCGGTTCATTGCCTTCGAGGTAAAAACACCGTCCGGCAAGCTGACAAAGCTGCAGGAAGCCACGATTCGGAAAATACAAGCTGCTAAGGGCGAAGCCTTCAAAGTGACAAGCGTCGGGGATGTGAAATCCATTCTTGATACCTTGGAGGTGCCCCATGACGATAGCTTGGATCTATTTAGATAAAAAGGCGGCGGTCATCGACGCCTTGAAGGATTATTCCAGCATGGCGTACATCCTTCAAAACCACTCCGATGATCTGGAGGAGACGGCGGGAAAACTAACGGCGATGCGCTCATCCGCTCCCACCGGTATACCGAGGGTAAAAGACCCGAGGGCCAGTGAAACCCGTCTGGCGGCGACGTTGGACGAGATCGACGTGCTTAAGGAGCGATACCGCAGGGCGCTGGAGTACATGGAGTGGTTTAAACCGGCCTGGGACGCTATGAGCAGTTTGTCCTGTCGGAGTTCTATCACGACGAGGACCTACGGCAGGCCAATGCCATTGCCAGCATCTGCAACCGCTTCCATATTGAGCGTTCTTCAGCTTACAAAAAGAAAAACCGTGCTTTGGAGCGGTTGACCACCCTTTTGTACGGAAAATAATCCAAATGCCCTCGGAGCTTTGGCTCCGGGGGCATTTTTCTTTTTTCTTTTTTGTGCTATAATGATTTTGATTAAATGGCCTTAAGTTTATGGCAAACAACAGCTATTGGCCCCGTCCAAGCGGTAGCCGAATGTAAGAGTAAAGGAGTCGATGTTATTGCAGTACAAAGTCTTGCTATTTGATTTCGACGGAACTATAGCGAATTCTGCAGATGTAGTGCTACAATCTCTTGCAGCACTGATAAACAAATACAATTATCCGAATGTTACCCCTAAACAACTCAAGCATAAGCAGGCTAAGAGCATCTTCGAAAAAATACGTATGCTCTTATTTATGGCAAAAATAAAAAAAGAATTTAAAGCTTTGTACGGGAGGCACTCACGAGAAATTCCTCTTTTTGAAGGCATGGCTGACGCGTTGTCCGCTATTGCAGAAAAAGATTACTCGATTGCAATCCTTTCCTCAAACGATCCGGGAAATATCCGTTCATGCCTGGATGCGCACCACATCAGTATCAACGCTGATATTATCCCTTCCTCTGGGTTATTTGGTAAACACAAAACCATACGGGCCTATTTGAGCGAAAAAGGATACCGCCCAGAGGAAGCGCTATATATTGGCGACGAGATTCGGGATATTGTAGCGTGTAATAAAACAGGCGTGGATATTGTTTTTGTGCGCTGGGGCGCTGACTCTGATGAGCATATCGGTAGTTATAAAGTACACTGCGAAGTTTCCGCACCTGCTCAATTGGTGAATCTGCTGTAAGGCGTCCAAAATTGCGGACGGCTTTTCATGTTAGGCGTGATATACTGCGATTAAGTGATAAAAGGCCCTCGGCGTTTCGGCTTCGGGGGTTTTGCTTTTCCAAACCAAAGTGTCCAAAATCGCGGACGACTTTTGCGTCTTGATGTGCTATACTGGTATCATCAAAGATTGTAAAACGACCTGGGGCCCTTGGAGCAACTGCTCCGAGGGCTTTTGTTTTGTCCGGGAGGCGGTTATGTGCCCAGAAAACCCAAACGGCCATGCAGCTATCCGGGCTGCCCTGAGCTGACGGATGGCCGGTATTGTGAGAAGAATGACATAAACTGTTGCGAAAATAGTGCCGCCGTCACGCCGACAAGCAGCAATATAGAGATTATTGTATAGGTAAATACCTTAGTAAAAATCCCGCGATTTTTCATTAGGATTCTTCCTCCAATCGGTAGCCCACTCCCCGTACTGTTTTGATGATGTTTTCCGGCAGTTTCGCCCGCAGATTCTTGATATGAGTATGCACGGTGCTGCCGTCTCCGTCAAAATTATAGCCCCAAACGCGGGATAGAATAATTTCATGAGATAGCGTCCTGCCCCTGTTCTGAACCAACAGCATTAGGATTTCAAACTCTTTGAGAGTCAAAACAATTTCCTCGCCATTATAGGAAACTTTGAAATCTTCCGGCAGGAGCGTCAGTTTGCCGCAACGGACTTCCTTTGCCAATGCGCCGCTTCGCCGGAGCAAGGCTTCCACTCGTTTCAGAAGAAGCTGAATCTTGAACGGCTTTGTCACATAATCATCCGCTTCCGCGTCGAACGCCTTGATTTGATTCTTCTCATCGGAAAGCGCTGTCATCATCAGAATGGGGGTGTCGTTTATTTTGCGAAACTCCCGCAAAAGCTCATGACCGTTCAGTCCCGGCAGCAGGATGTCGAGAATGACAAGCTGGTAGGTGTTGTCGTAAAACTTGGTGTGCGCTTCGTCTCCGTCCAAGCAGGCATCCACCTTATATCCCGCCTCTGATAAAAAGGCTTTGACTGTATTGCAGATATGCTCATCGTCCTCGACAAGCAGAATTCGTATTGACATAATCATTCCTCCACAGAAAGGATACAGGAGCAATCTGTATTTTCCCTGTAGTTCTAAGATTTTTTCGTTCGGATGTCAGTCGTCTATCAATCGGTTTCCCGGCGTTTTTAGGAATAACCTATATACGACTCAAGAGCAAAGCTCCTTATACATCCATCGGCATTTATGAGGTTTATAACAACGGGTTTTGGTATGACTTCGGCTATTACATGGCGATCATCAGCGGTTTCGGCAGCCTTGCGCTATCCCGGAAAAAGAAAAGAAGCGCCGACAGACGCGAGGACGTCTAACAGCGCCGAACGGCGAACTACCTACTCTTGCTTTCGTGTGCAAAGCCTCTACCGGTGCTAACACCGCCAAAACTATAGCTCAACACACATCAGCTTTTGTTGGCGGAAGGCAGCATATTCTTCGGCTAAATCATGAAGTTCTCGCTTGATATCATGTGCATTTTCCCATAAGGTCATGTTGATTTCCATGCCTTTACCCTTCTTTTTACTCGTCCAGATGCCAATGATTTCACCGTGCCGCACGATAGCGCCTGGGTTGGTTATTGTTTTCCAAACCTGTTGATGAAGCGACTGATCACTTAAGAGGATCTGTCTGTCCCGCTGATCAAGATAGGGATCGTGGCCGCCGAGCAGCAGCAGTTCCCGGTGAAGGGAAGGTGGGGAACACAGCAAGTCCTTGTTCCCGGATAAAATAAAGGTTTCCTTCCCAAATAGCCTGACCGGTTCCATTTCATCGGCAACAGATTTCCATAGGCGCTCTGCCTGTTTCTTCGAACAGCCCAGCCACTCCATAAAGCCTTCGGCAGTTGCCGGCCCGTAACAATGAAGGTATTTTCGCACCAGCCTTTTGGCAGAATCCGGATCAGATTTAAGCGGTTGTCCCAACCAACCCTTGTAGGAGGTAAAGGTAGGGCTGGCGCCGGCGCGCTCTCCGAACACCACCAATCCCAAGAAAGAGCAGGGCCGCAGCAGAAAGGATACGACCGCCCCGCCCACCGTCTGGATGTCCGGACGGCCATATATCGAAGGGGCGTTCCACAAACGCTCCTTTTCAGCGGGCAATAGCGGCAGCATCCATTCAGCCAATGTTTGGTCTAAGGCGCTTTTGCTAACGATAATTTTATCATCCAACCCAGGCATAACCTGTTTTAGCTTGTTCAGTAAATCATCGAAAGGCATTTGAAGGTAGTTAAGCGCCGCTAAAATCCCATTGGTGTAAATCCATTCTTCCCCATTCTCGGGTATAAGAGCGGATAGCAGGGCGTTGCTTTCTTCAACGGGAAAGACGACGGGCGCGCCGCGGAAACTCCATGCCTGCAAAAGCGATTTCTTTGCGTAAAGAAGCGTGTTCATCTCCGCGAGGCTGCAATCGGAAACACGGTTAAATAGCGTGGTTTCCCACGCGCAGGGCGGGGTGTTTTGCATTCCGCATGCGCCCACGGCTTCAGAAATACGCTCCTTTTTGTACCGCACATTCAAATGATGCGTATGCAGGCGAAACAACCTGATGCTCCCAGTGTTCAATTCCACCATTTGTCCCGACTCCTTCAGGATAAGCGTCAAATAAGCCAACACAAACCGATTCGTCTGCTACCGATCAGGCGTTAGGCGCTTCTTCGGCAATAATGTTCCAGCTTACGCCGAATTTATCCACAAGCCCCCCATGGAAGGTACTGTAGAATGTTTCTGTTGGCGGGAGCGTGATGTAAGCGCCCTCGCTCAAACCGTCATAAATTCGTTGGGCATCCCGTGCGTTTGGCACTGTCGCGGTCAGCTTTACCATCGTGCCTTTTGTGACGGGTTCGGCAATTTCATCCGCGAACCAGAATCTTGTGCCGCAGATTTCCATTTCCGCATGTAAAATCCAACGGTCAAGATCATCCGGTAAATCCGTGACGCCTTCCGGCACATAGTCGCCATAAAGATGTGGCGTTCCGATGACTTCGGTCTGAAACACGGTTTGGTAAAATTCCAATGCCCGGCTGCATTCCCCGGAAAATGTGATATATGGATTAACCATGATGATGCGCCCCTTTAAAGTTGTTTTTTATATATGATATGTGGTGGACAAATCCAACTCTCTTTTTATGAACGCTGATGAGATACTGAGCGCCTTTATCCTGCGAACGGCAAGCGTATGCTGAGGCGTGCCTGCTTCAAACTTGGGCTGTACTTTTTCAACCCTGCTCATTACCGATGTTACGGCTTCGAGGGCATTTTTCAATTCTTCTTCCGTATATTTGCTCTTGCATGTTCCCTTGTCCGGATTTATTGCCAATTCTCTGTTTAACAACGCAATCGCGATGTTGTCAGCCTTTAGCGCTTGTTCAGTCATTGTGTGCTGCCAAGCGCCCGCTTTCAATTTTAGCAGTGCTTTCTTACTTTTATTGATCGTTGAAGTAATTGCCCGGATAGCTTCTTGTAATTCTTCTTTCGTGTATTTATCCATAAACGCACCGTCCTATCATCCGCCGCTAACCAATTTGTCTACTAACTCATAGCTTAACGACTCGCTTTAATTATACAGCATATTTGCCTGAGAAGCAAAACAACCCTGGCTTGCATTGCACAAACCGGGGAGCTTTTTGGGGTACCCTGAGGAAGCTTCAAATGCTTCCTTTTTTTGTCCATTTTTATTGAAAGGCGATGGCGGTGCTGCGCAAGCTCAAGCGATATAAGCCGACGAAGTTCACGACGGACGGCTCGACATACAACAGGGAAGCGGCGGACATCGCCGTTTCTTTTATTAACTGCTTAAAACACACCAAGGGCGAATGGTACGGCCTGCCCTTTGATCTGATCGACTGGCAGGAGCGGATCGTCCGGGATCTGTTCGGAATCCTGAAACCCAATGGCTACCGGCAGTTCAACACCGCTTATGTTGAGATTCCGAAGAAGCAAGGGAAGTCTGAATTGGCGGCAGCCGTCGCCCTCTTGCTGACCTGCGGTGACTGTGAGCACGGCGGCGAGGTGTACGGCTGCGCCGCCGACCGGCAGCAGGCGTCCATCGTGTTCGAGGTGGCCGCCGATATGGTACGGATGTGCCCTGCGCTGTCGCGGCGGGTTAAGATACTCGCTTCCACCAAGCGCATCATATACCTGCCGACCAACAGCTTTTACCAGGTCTTAAGCGCAGAAGCTTACTCGAAGCACGGATTCAATATACACGGCGTGGTGTTCGATGAGCTGCATACCCAGCCCAACCGGAAGCTGTTCGACGTGATGACCAAGGGCAGCGGCGACGCGCGGATGCAGCCGCTGTATTTCCTGATCACGACTGCCGGCACGGATACGCAGTCCATCTGCTACGAAACCCACCAAAAGGCGCTGGACATTCTCGAAGGCCGCAAGCATGATCCCACTTTCTACCCCGTGATCTACGGCGCAAAGGAGGACGAGGACTGGACCGACCCAAAGGTGTGGAAAAAAGCCAACCCCTCCCTGGGCATTACGGTAGGTATCGACAAAGTCCGGGCCGCCTGCGAGAGCGCCAGACAGAACCCGGCCGAGGAGAACAGCTTTCGCCAACTCCGTTTGAACCAATGGGTGAAGCAGGCTATCCGCTGGATGCCCATGGAGAAATGGGACATATGCGCCTTCCCCGTCGACGCGGACAGCCTGCGCGGGCGCGTCTGCTATGGGGGCCTCGATTTATCCAGCACCACCGACATTACGGCTTTTGTGCTGGTATTTCCCCCGCTGGATGAAAGCGATAAATACAGCGTCCTACCTTTCTTCTGGATCCCCGAGGACAACCTTGATCTCAGGGTGCGGCGCGACCATGTGCCCTATGACGTCTGGGAGCGGCAGATCTTTTTATATACCACCGAAGGCAACGTGGTGCATTACGGCTTCATCGAGCGCTTCATCGAGGCGCTTGGAGTAAAGTACAACATCCGCGAGATCGCTTTCGACCGCTGGGGCGCGGTGCAGATGGTTCAGAACCTGGCGGGTCTGGGCTTCACGGTGGTCCCCTTCGGCCAGGGGTTCAAGGATATGTCGCCGCCCACCAAGGAACTGATGAAGCTGATCTTGGAGGAACGCCTCGCCCATGGCGGGCATCCGGTGCTGCGCTGGATGATGGACAACATCTATATCCGCACCGACCCGGCCGGAAACATCAAGCCGGATAAGGAGAAATCCACGGAGAAGATCGACGGCGCGGTGGCGACCGTCATGGCGCTGGACCGGGCGCTACGCTGCGGGAACGGCAATTCGGCTTCGGTGTATGATGAGCACGGAATCTTGATTCTCTGAACTGTCATGCAACGAACAACTAATCCATGACATAATCGGTAAAGTTATCTTCCCAGGTCAACTGCAGGGCGTTTATATTCTGCGTAGACGTATGGGAATCCGAAGCTTATTACGCTAAAATTGGACGTCTGAAATTGAGAAGAAAATTCCGGATATGTATGCTATAATTGCAACATCGGAGGCGACCTTTGGTATTTTGGATACGGTCGGCCGGATGGGGCAATAGGGGATGATACGCAAAAAAGAACAAGGAGGCGGCAAAGACATGGCGGAAGAAGAGATGTGGAAAGCGGTATGCGAAAATGACGCGTCCTATGACGGGATCTTTTTCTACGCGGTCAGGTCCACCGGAATTTATTGCCGCCCATCCTGCAGGTCAAAGAAACCAAGACGGGAAAACGTGTGTTTTTTTGATACCGGGGAACAAGCGAGAGCCGCCGGTTTCCGCCCCTGCAAGCGCTGCAGAAGTGATCTTTTGGACTATCAGCCGATCAAGGAAATAGCGGAGAAGGCAAAGCGGCTGCTGGACGATTCTTTCCGCAAGAGAAGCGAACTGGATCGGGAACTGCGGCAACTGGGCGTATCCCAGCGCCGGATGGCTGAAATTTTCAAGGATGAATACGGCTTGACACTGTCTGAATATGTGGGCAATCTGCGCTTGGCGGAAGCAAGACGGCTGCTTTCAGACACCAATGACGGGATTATGGATATCGCCTATTCCATCGGATTTGGCGGGCTGTCATCGTTTTACCGCTTTTTCAAAAATGGAACAGGGTTATCTCCCGCAGCCTACAGGAAGGAACATCAAGAATGACAAGGTGCGTTTTATAAAAACCAAACGGGATATGAGGAGGAGCAATAAATGGAAGGCATGCGGCTTCCGAGTATTCGGATCTCCGACATCGATATGGAACAATGCTACTTTAACCCCGGCTGCGCGCTCTGTATTTATAAGCCTGAGGCCGGGCAAAAAATACTGGATCTGCTGAACAAACACTTTGGGCCGGTGCGGTTGCACAGCATTTGCTGCCGCCATGATCCGAAGCTGCCCCACGGCGCTACCATCATCAATAACTGCGCGGGCTGCGACAGAAGGTTCCGTTCTTTATATGAGGGAATACGGACCGTATCACTGTGGGAGATATTGGACAGCATCGCAAATCTGCCGCTGCCGGATCATACCGGACTGACGATCTCGGTGCACGACTCATGCTCCTATCAGCCAAAGCCCCAGGTCCATGCCGCAGTCCGAAGCATTTTGCGCAAAATGAATATGGAAATCCTCGATTCCGAATACAGCGGGGAAAAGTCCGTTTGCTGCGGCGACAGTTACTATCCGCAGCTTCCGATCGAAAAAGTCATTGAACTGCAAAAAAAACGCGCCGCCCAGATGCCCTGTCAGGATGTCGCTGTCTATTGTGTTTCCTGCATCAAATCCATGGCGATCGGCGGAAAGACCCCCCGCCATATGGTGGACCTTATTTTGGATGAAGAAACCGAGCTACAGGAGACAAGAATTGATGTCTACCACAACGCGCTGAATCAATATATTAATGAACATTAATGGAGGATCTCTATGATCTATAAAGCAGTATTCTGTTAACAAAGATATAAGCCTAAGGGCGGTCGAGAGATCGTCCTTTTTTCGTGCGGATTTTCGGAGGTGACGTCATTTGAGCATCTTTACCGGCCTGTTCCATTCCCGGGATAAACCGAAGAACCGGCTGGGCAGCGCCTACGGCTTTTTCTTCGGCGCTACCACCAGCGGCAAAGCGGTCAACGAGCGGACGGCCATGCAGACCACGGCGGTATACGCCTGCGTGCGGATCCTGGCCGAGGCCATCGCGGGGCTGCCTCTTCACATATATCAATATAAAGCGGATGGCGGTAAAGAAAAGGTTACCGGTCATCCGCTTTACTATCTGCTCCACGACGAGCCGAACCCGGAAATGACTTCCTTCGTGTTTCGGGAAACGCTGATGAGTCATCTTCTGCTCTGGGGCAACGCCTACGCGCAGATCATCCGGGACGGGCGCGGGCGGGTTCTGGCCCTTTACCCCTTACTGCCGAACAAAATGGATGTGGGCCGCATTGCCAGCGGCGAGCTGTATTACACCTACCGGCGCGATACGGAGGAGAGCCGCCTCAATCCAAACGGGGGCACGGTGGTCCTGCGCCGGGACCAGGTGCTGCATATCCCGGGCACTTCCTGAAAATGCCATGAGATATGGCATTTTTGTAATTTATTATAGCTTCTTTACCGTGTCTCGAAAGATTCACAATCCGTACATTTAATATCAGTTGGATCCATTTCGTGCGTTCCTACCTTGATTTGGCTTAAAGAACAGTAATCTCCACCTTCTGCATGATTAGAACACTTTGTTACTGAACATTTTATGCTGTGATTGAAATTTGTTTTGTCCATTTTAAACCTCCTATAAATTTAAACTTAATAATATGGGAAGCATTGATTAAACCCACTAACAGCTTCCGACTAGCAGCCAGGAAACCCGTCTGGATTTAATCAGCGCCTCCCTAGTTTGTAACTTAGATAGAATTAATAAACAGTAAATATATGGGAGTTAACTATTCTTCCGGTTCTTCTAGCAATCGTCACTGCTTTTTGTTGCCGCTATCCGGGAAGGTTTCCCCGGTGCATCTTGGCAGCGCTGCAGAGTACACTTCATGCGCAATATCCTCGGCATATTCCTCACCGGGACAAGTATTGTGAATATGAGAATAGACTCCTTGTTCTAGTTTTCGTATAAGGCAGCTATATCATGTACTCTACGCTTTATTTCTGTGCGGATATGTAACGGCTCTAAACACTCGCATTTATCCCCAAAACTGAAAAGAATATTGTAGTAGTATTCGTTCTCTATGAAGGGAAAACCAACAATGTAATGCTCATCACCGTCTGGCGAAAAGTGTTCATAAGTGCAATAATCAAGTACCCTGTCCATGACAGATTTATGAATACGAATTTTGATTTTTGTTTGCATAGTTGCCAAAATATCAGTAAAATCTAACTGCGGTTTTTGATAATCTCGTGGCGTAAAAAATTCCTCTTGTATTTGTAGGTTTGATGTGCGGGATAGTTTGAATAAGCGAAAATCATTTCTTTTATGGCAATATCCTTGCCAATACCAATGACTACTTTTCAATACAAGCTGATACGGCTCGGCTGTGCGTGCGGTTTTATTTCCGTAGCGGTCTGCATATTCAAACGAAAGCAGCTTGCTTTCCTGTAAAGCTGTTTTGATAATTTCTAAATATGGTTGTATATTCCTGTTGCCCATCCACGGACTTAAATCTATATATATTTGATTTGCTTTTAATTCAATGTCTTTCGCTCTGTCGGCGGGGATAAAGCTCTTGACTTTCGCAAGGGCGTTTACCAGTTCATCACCTCGTATCATGTTGGAAAGACTGGAAAGACCCATTAAGATAGCGGAAAGGTCGGCAGTCGAAAAAACCTTTCTATCAATCTTGCAATCTTGTATTTCTGCATGATTTCAAAGCCGCCGCCCACTCCCGATGTTGAGCGAACAGGAATACCCGCCATGTTGATCGTGTCTATGTCGCGGTAGATTGTGCGGGGTGAAACTTCAAACATATCTGCTAACTCCTGTGCGCCTATGCGCTCTTTACCAAGGAGTATCATAATAATGCTAACAAGCCTGTCAACTTTCATCTGATAGCCGCCTTTCAAAATTGCTTTTTATCATTATAGATTGTTGCCATACTGTTGTCAACAATTACATGGTACAATAAAAAAGCAAGCAAATCAATCTACCTATCAGGAGGAGACACTATGCAGAAAAAGGCTTTAGTAATAATTGATATTCAAAATGATATAACAAAGAATTATAAGGATATTATTGACAATATCAATAAAGCTATTGATTGGGCAGTCAATAATAATATTCATGTTATTTATATAAGGCATGAAAATTTATCAGCCGGCACGAGGACTCTTAAACCCAATACATATGGGTCTGAATTAGCTTCAGACTTGAAAATAGTATCAAAAAATGTTTTTACAAAATACAAAGGAAACGCATTAAGCAGTGAAGAATTTACAGACTTTATTAGTAAAAATGAAATATGTGATTTCTACATAACAGGAGCAGATGCTGTTGCTTGTGTTAAATCAACCTGTTACAATTTACGTAAAGCAAATTATAGCGTTAATGTATTATCAGATTGCATTACAAGTTATGATAAAAGGAAAATTGACGAAATGCTGCGCTATTATGAAAGTAAAGGCAGTAAAATCATAAGTTTAAATGACTTGTTACCTGATCACATCTTTGAAGCACAGAAACATTACTGAACTCAGTCGATAAAGAAGGCCGACTAACCTTGGATGAGCTCTCAACGACGAACTATAAGACTTCGGGCCAAGTTGACCCGAAGTAGTTCACAACAAAATAGGCCAACATACCCGCCGTAATCAATCAGGATGGAATGGAATACACCACCGATAACATCGATGCGCTTCTCCTTGCCCGTCATACGGCCAAAAAAATCCGCAACTCAGGCGGCAGGCTAAAAGAACCCAGGAAAAGATCCGCGGTTCAGGATGAGGAATTTTATACAGCACTTACCTGTCTGTTGGATAGCAGGGAAAATTCACAATGAAAATGAAAGAAGCCAACAAGCATTACGCATATATGCTCCTGTGTGCTGACGGCACCATATTGCCAAGGCCATCATATCAGCAAATATCATCCTAGTAATGAAGAGCACCCGCTGTCGGCCAGGATAACCTGCGCTGCCTGCGGGTGTACTTTTGTTTTATTAGCCTCTAAGCGGGTAGGTGAAGAAGGCCGGAACTATATAATTATTCCTAATTGATAAAATTATAAAATTATTCTTATCTCTTTACCACAAACTATCTCCGCGCAATGTTTAGATTTAAATGGATTTCCGTATTTGTATAGGGGCAGTCTTATGGATATTAAAAAAATTTTATGCGACAGCATTATCGAATTATTGGAGCATAATACTATTGACCGTATTGCAGTCCAGGATATTCTTGAAAAAAGCGGCGTTTCCAGAGCTATCTTCTATAAATATTTTAAGGACAAACTGGATTTGATGATGTACCCCCTTTTTTTGTTCATCGAGCGCGATTTAAAATCGTCGAATACGGTTAGCCTTGAATTCTATATCCGTTTATTCCAATTCATGGAGAAAAATCAAAGTTTCTTTAAAAACGCTTTCATAAGTGAGGGTCAAAATTCTTATGGGCAGGAATTATCCAGCTACGGTGCCAAAGTTTTTGAGAAAGCCTATACCTATGTTATTGGTAAAGACGCAGCGGAGTTGACAGCGGAAGATAAATACTGGATGGAGTTTTATTCATCCGGCGCTTTCGCGGTGGTAAAAAGGTGGGTGGAAAGCGGCATGAAGGAATCGCCACAGATGATCGGGCAATTGATTTATAATTGTATGCCCGCGGCGCTGCGTATACATTGAATCACGCAGTATTCTTTTGTTCGCAAAAATACAGAATGAAGGATGCAAAAGTAGGTATCGCATGCCAGGAGGCGAAGCGGGCCGATACTATGTTAGAGTAAGAATGTCGCAAAAAGGTTCTTTTCAAACTTGGGAAATGCACACCCCCCTCGCCGAAATACGCACTCGCAGGAGGAACCGCCAAATTGTATTAAACTTTGTCCCTTTAGACAAACAAAAAAAGCCAGCTATCTTTTATCATCGCTGGCCTTTTTATCGTTCTAGAACCAAATAAATCACAGGGCAGCAAGCTACAAAGAAGGGCTCCCCTCTTTATCGAAATTCCAAAAAATGTATATGGCTTGGGGTGCAGACTTATCGGAAGGTAAGGAGTGAACTGCTCAAGCCGGACAGACTTTTGCGGCTCAAAATCTATCAAGCGAAATTGATACAATGAGGGTCAGTCCGTCAGGACTGACTTTCTTCTTTGTATATATAGGTAAATAGCGCGCAATCAAGGGCTTCCGAGGTCGTGAGGTTGACTTCGGGAAGCCCTTTTTTGTCTGGTGGGATTAGGTTGCGATTGTATTTTTACAATGAAGTAGTTCTCACCGACTACCAAATGCACCAATGCAGGTAAATAAAAACTATAGCCTAAATTTTATATGGGCGCAAAACAATCAGTGGAAGTTGAAGATCAGCGGGAAGAGAAAGGCCACGACTCCCATCCATGCGGCATAGATATACAGATAAAACGTCTGCCATCTCTCCAGCAGGCTAAATTCGATCTTCTTCCGAAAGAAAGCAGGGTACAGCACTGCCAATCCCCCCAGGTTGACCAGGAGGACCAGGTTTTCTCCCAGCGCGGCAATTTTATTGGGCGACATGCCATAGGCCGAGAGCCTGTAAACAATGGCGGATAGGGCGACGGAATCCACGACGAGGGCCACGACGATCAGGGCAAAGTTCAGGTAGTCGAACAGGCTTGGCGAATCGTTTAGCCGTAGCTGTCCTTTTCCTTTAAAATTCCTAGAACCAGCGGCGTTGCAGAGGCGGCTGTCAAATCTTTTGAGACATTCATGAATCTCCCCCTTATACCTAGCAGTTCCATGCTTATTATACATAGAACACCTAGGTATGTCAACCTCGCAGAAGCAGTTCTGCAACAAAAAATAAGACCATATCCGCTACCGGTCCGTTTCCACTGCCCCTACTAAGCGCCACATGGTCCGGGATACCGCGCAAGTAAGTAAAAACAGCCTGCCAAAAGGCAGGGCTGTTTTACGGTGGATAAACAGACCGTCTTCTATTGGCCAGTATAAGCCGCCAATACGATCTGTTGCCCGGTTTTGTTGCTGCGTTGTTCTTCCGCAGCTTTTATGATATCCAGTGCCGCTGGTTCTAGCCTATTATGTTCAGTTCAACATTTTATAAAAATTTCTACCATTTATCACAGGGTATTGGTAAGAACGTCATTGGTATACATCTGATCCCCTATATGTCTAGCTTGCTTAATATTATATAATTATATATATTTACTCTTGCATCTTTACCCAGAGCCAGCTAGCGTACAACTCTTCAATGAAAGCGCCGATATCTCGGATGACCGGCAGGTTAACTTTGTGGGTCGGGGGATCGGCATGATTGCCGATATAACCTCTCTCGAGGTCTGCGGGGGTTACAATGTAGCGATGCTCGCAATCGGTGAACAGGCTCTTTTCAAGCAAGTAGGCCGCGGACACTTCATCCCAACTGTAAAAGCCGTTCAGATCGTACGTCTTGACTTTTACATCAAACCAACTCTTGGTCTGCTCGTAAAGATACTTTCCCAGCGGGTTAGCCGCGTTCAGCAGGCGGGACTTATAATCCTCGTGACGGATATAGGCCGGCAGGCAGTTATTTCCCGTTGCAATGGAAATGTTCCTGCCCCGGGTCAGAACACAATAAGACGCTTCGGGGTCGCAGGAAAAATTGAGCTCGTCCAGCTTGGCTCCGTTGAGAAAAAGCGGCTCGGTAATACCGCCCATGAGAACGATTTCCTTAACCCTGCTGAAAAACGCGCGGTCAAGCTCATAAGCGGCGCAGAGATTCGTCAGCGCGCCGGTAGCCAGAATTTTCAGCTCGCCCTGATGCCGCCCGGCTTGTTCCACCAGAAATTCCGCCGCTTCAGATTGGCGGTTTTCTTTCGACGCGCCGCCTCTCAGAACAGGGATTTGCGCTTTGCCTAAATCCCTCAGCATCCGCTGCGTGTTGTCATATACCACGCCGACACTGCTGTTGCCGTAGGTCGTTGTAACACCTAATAGCTGGGCCTGAGGTTTTCCCAGCAGGTACAGGAGCGCCAGGCCGTCGTCCACAGGCCGTTCCGGCACGCCGAAAGTATTGTCGCAATCATAGATTATGTAATCAACATGGGTATCGGTATCGGTCATCATATCTCTTCTCGCATTTCCATCTTATCGGCCGCAAGGGCAAAAATCTAACAGCAAGCCCTTTTGCCGTATCCGGGTTTTCCTTCTCATTAACTGTGTTCCATCACATAGTTTAAATCCAGGGGGATCTTATCCTCGTTGCCTCTGCGGATATACTGGAAGCCGGAGTCGAAGATCAATACGCCGTTATACCGGTAAAGAGGGAGGGAGGAGATATGCAATTCCTATTATTCCTTCTCATTGCAGCCGGCCTGCTGCTGGTCTGCCGGGCGTCCATCGGCTTTGCCCCAACTGTCCGGAGCAAGAATGTCAAATCCCTGAAACCCCTGCACGGCTTGGACAAGCTGGCCTATACCCTAGCCAATCCCATCGCCAAATTGATCCGCCTTTGCCCGGATACCGAGGAGTACCTGAAAGAGATGCTGGCCGACCGCGTGGCCCCGCTGTTGCCCTGTCTGGCTGATCCCCGTTTTCTCACCAACAAACGCTCCCTGGGCAGCGTCCTGGCAGCGCCCATCCCCAGGAAGCCTTAATCCGCTTCCACCTGATCGGCGTGGAAAGCGATCCGCGCCTCAGTGTCTTGGGGCTGCTGAAAGGGGAGAACGCCAATTCCTATCCGGAACCGGGGGTAGAGCAGTCCAAGGCGCTGCTGTGCGTGCTGCGCGGGATGGCGGATGTGGTTATCACGGACTGCTGCACCGTCCTGCCTTGGGACGCCCTTTCCCTGGCAGCCGCCCGGCAGGCGGATCATTCCCTCTGCCTATTGCCGCCAGAGCTAAAGACTGTCTGCTATCTCTCCGCCCAGATACCTCTGGTAAATGAGGGGCGGGATGTAGGCCAACGCCAATGGCGGCTGCTCAATCAGATAAGGTACAATAAATTTCGCAAATAGAAAGCAGCAGATAAAGGAGGACAAGGCTGCAGCCGTTTGGTAGAATAAAGT
>Ga0228535_1001253_pt1 | contig 43305 bp, 42 predicted proteins | sample SJ1metagenome_FD_168457 | JGI IMG/M metagenome (GOLD analysis project Ga0228535, IMG submission 168457) | Enriched culture of PCE-dechlorinating microbial communities from Ithaca, New York, USA - SJ1 | ecosystem: Engineered > Modeled > Simulated communities (microbial... > Unclassified | place... | reverse complement strand
CCGACACCGGTATGGAAGTATGCACCAACTGCGTCCAGCTGATGGGCGGTTATGGATACTGCAAGGAGTTCCCGGTGGAGAGAATGATGCGCGACGTCAAGATCACTCAGATCTACGAAGGCTCCAACCAGATTCAACGCATGATCATTGGCCGGGAAGCCATTGGCCGCTTCTAGCCATATATTCCGGGGAACTCGAACAGGGTTCCCCGAAATTCCATGTAGATAGGTAATACGATTGACTGATGTCAATTGTTGAGGATGGATTACCTACGACGCTGACTATAGATAAAGTAAAAGAAGGAGGGATACCGTGACCAAACCACAAAAAGTAAGCCTTTCTGAAGCCATCAGTCAGATACAAAACGGTGACATGCTGACTTTCAGCGGCTTTACCATCTGGCGCCGCCCCATGGCGGCCATTATGGAGTTGATCAGGCAGGGAAAGAAAGACCTGCATTTGGTAATGGTGAACGGTGGGACCCATGACGACATGCTGGCCGGGGCCGGCTGTGTGAAAATATGGGAGTCCTGCTGGGTGGGGCACGAATTGTACGGAAAAATCGGGGGTAATTTTTCCCGTAAAGTTGAGGCGGGAGAAATCATCTGCGAGGACTACAGCCATGTACAGGTGCTGTACCGCCTGACGGCCGGGGCGCAGGGAATACCTTTTATGCCTACTTATGCGGCTATGGGCTCGGATATTTTAAATCCCGAGTACGACATGCTGGGCAAAGCCGGCTTGCGGGACGGTTCCAATCCCAAAATTCCTGCCCAAAAATATGAAATGTATAAAGACAATTTCTATGGCAACGAAACGGTGCTGGTCCCGGCGGCCCAGCCTGACTGGTGCATAGCCCATGTCAACATGGTTGGGTCCGAGGGAACGGTGCGGGTGTTGGGCCAAAAATACAGCGACGAGGAAGCCATGAAAGCGGCCGACCGGGTAATTGTCATCACTGAGCAGATTGTACCGGAAGAGTTCATCCGCCGGGAACCGGAGAGGAATCTGCTGCCCCCCTATCTGGTGGATTATATTGTTGAACTTCCCTGGGGTGCGCATCCCACCGGTTGTTTCGGGGCTTATGAGGCGGACGGCGCTTTTATCAAAGACTTCTTCAACAATACCAGAACCCAGGAGGGGTTTGACGCCTGGGCGGCGGAATGGATATTCGGAGTCAGGGACCATGAAGAATATTTGAACAAACTGGGCGTGAGCCGGTTGGAAACTTTAAGGGCCAGCTCTGCTCTGGGATATTCGCCCAAGGTTAAAAGGGGGTCGAGATAAATGGCGGGAAATGATTATGCGCAAGCCGGGGAATTTAAGCCCATTGACCTCCTGGCCGTATCGGCGGCTCGCGAGGTGGTAGATGGCGAAGTAGTGTTTGCCGGAACCGGGCTGCCCATGCTGGCCATCATGTTGGCCCAGTTGACCACAGCTCCCAGCGCTAAATGTATTTATGAGGCGGGAAGCGTTGATGGAAGACCCATAAGCCTGCCTACTTCAGTAGGTGATGCCCGCTGCATTTACCAGGCGTCCATTGCTTCCGGTTTATGGGATGTTTTCGGGCAGCTGCAAAGAGGCAGCGTTGATATGGCCTTTCTGGGCGGAGCGGAGATCGATCAGTACGGCAATGTAAATACCACGGCCATGGGTGGATATGCACCCATGGGCAAGAGGCTGACCGGCAGCGGAGGCAATGCCGACATCAATTCTCTGGCCCGGAAAAGCGTTTTTATTATGGTCCAGGAGAAGAGACGTTTCGTGGAAAGATGCAGCTATATAACCTCGCCGGGTTGGAGACTGCCCAAGTGGCCCAGCGGGGATTTCGTGCCTAAAAAAGATGTCTATGGCAAGGCTTTCCGGGGTGGACCCAATGCGGTTATATCCAATATGGGAGTGTTCCGCTTCGATGATGACGGGGTTATTTACCTGGATACCGTACACCCCGGTTTTACCCCGGAACAGGTTAAAGACAACTGCATGTTTAACCTCAATATTGCAAAGGTAAGCGGGGAAACCAGGCCACCTACCTACGATGATTTGGAACTTCTCTATAAGGTGGTGGATCCGGAAGGCATCTTCCTCCCCTAACGAATTGGGATATCATTCAGAAATATAATAATTATTGGGATGCTTTAATAAGATATTCCCAATACGCCTTTAGGCACTTTTATAGGTGTTGGGTTTTTAAGGAGAGGAGGGAGAAGGCAATGAGTTTACCTTTGGAAGGCATTAGAATCTTAGATTTGTCCCGCTACCTTCCCGGTCCTTTTTGCACTCAAATACTGGCTGATTTCGGGGCCGAAGTTATTAAAGTGGAGGATCCCCGGGGAGGCGACCTGGGCCGCTGGTTAACTCCTCTTATCGAGGGAGAAAGCGCGCGTTTTTATACGGTTAACCGTAATAAAAAAAGCATTACACTTGATTTAAAAAAAGAAGAAGGTAAGGACATTTTTCGAAAACTGGCAGCGGAGAGCGATGTTGTGGTAGACCAATTTCGACCAGGGGTTATGAAAAAAATGGGTTTGGATTATGAAAACCTGCGGCTTGTCAATCAAGGTATTATCTATTGCGCTATAACCGGATATGGGATGACCGGCCCCCTGCGTGATACTGCGGGCCACGATATAAACTATCTCAATCTATCCGGAGTTACTGAACTAACCGGAACCTATCAAGGTATGCCGGCTATGTCGGGAGTACAAATCGCTGATATTGCCGGAGGTACACTCTATGCGGTTATTGCTATCCTTCTGGCTTTGTCCAGTCGCACAAAAAACGGCCGGGGACAGCTCTGTGACGTTGCCATGATGGATGGAGCCATAAGCCTTCTGGCCTATACGTTGGGAGAATGGTCCGGCTGGGGCCACCTGCCCGAACGAGGCAATGATGTATTGACTGGAGGCTACGCTTGCTACAACATTTATAGGACTAAAGATGATCGTTATGTAAGCCTGGGTGCGGTGGAAGACAAATTTTGGGCCGAATTTTGCCGAAAAATCGAGCACCCCGAATATATTGAATTCCAATGGGACACACCGCAACAGCAGGAAATATTGAGCAACATACGCTCAATCATGCTTGGTAAGACACGGGATGAATGGGTCCAGTTTTTTCAATCCAGTGATATTTGTTTCACACCTGTTCTTACTCTGGATGAGATGTGTTCACATCCCCAGGTTCTGGCCCGAGAAATGATTTTAAAGCTTAGTAATATAAATGAATCGGGTAAGGATATAGCGTTAACCGGTGTTCCCATTAAATTATCCGGTACCCCGGGAGTAGCTACATTGGTGTTTCCTCAGTTGGGGGAGCATACTGATCTTATATTAAATAAAATCGGTTATTCAGATAACGAGATAGAAAATTTCAGAAGCAAGGGAGTTGTATAAATGCCACCATAGAGCTGTAAAAAGTATTGTTTATTTGTTAATCCCCCCCTATTTCAGATCAGGGTGGACCATGTATCGATCTATGGTTCACCCTATTTTTTAATTATTCCCCCTGAAAAAATCAGGTCAGTGCTCTGCATGCGGTTTAAGTTTTCCTCGATATCGGCCTGCCGCATGCAGTATACGACCAGGCCCAGCACCAGTATTACGAGAAATAGGGTAAAAATTGCTTCTCCTTGTCCTTTCATCCTTGATGGAAAGAAAAAGGGAATGCATGTATTGAGCTAGAATGGATCAACAAGATTGATTAAGGTTCCAGAATATTCAGGGTCTGGCCGGAAAATAGCGGGGAGGATTATGATGCCTTTCTTAAAGAGCATTCGTTTTGACTGGAAAAAGGCTAAAGGCCGGGATGCATTCCCCTTCAATATTCCCGCCCTCCGTGGCTTAAAGGAGATCGAACTAAGCTGTGACGTAACCTTTTTGGTGGGCGAAAACGGTTCCGGCAAATCCACCCTCCTGGAAGCCGTTGCTGCGAAATGCGGTTTTACTTCCATGGGTGGAGGACGGAGCACCCTGTTAAACACGGATATTCAAGAGCCTACCCTGGAAGATATCATTACCCTCTCCTGGCTGCCCAAGGTAAAGACCGGCTTTTTCTTGCGGGCCGAGACCTTTTTCGATTTTGCCAGCTATATCGATCGGCTGGCCAAAGAGGGTCCCCCGATGGATGCCTACCGCCCCTATGGCGGTAAATCGCTGCACCAACAATCCCATGGGGAAGCCTTTCTGTCGCTTTTTCTCAACCGCTTCAATGATAAAGGCATCTACCTCCTGGACGAACCGGAAGCCGCGCTCTCGCCCCAGCGCCAGCTGGCCTTCCTGGGGGTCATAAACCAGCTCGCGGCTTCGGGAAAAGCCCAGTTCATTATCGCCACCCACTCCCCGATTCTACTGGCCTACCCCGAAGCGGTCATATATAACTTTGATGAGACACCGATGGGGACCATAGAATATGAAAACACCGATCACTTTTTCATCACCAGGCAGTTTCTAAACGACCGGGAATCGTTTTTCAAAGAGCTGTTCAATGGTGAAGAGAATTGGCGATTATAGGGGAGTATCACTGATTTTCTATCGAAGAGGCTTTATATGAATTGTCAGTCTTAGTCACTGGAGATCGGGGCTCAATTTGGTTCTTATAGGAGAGCACAGCTTCCATACGAGAAGCAACGCCAAGCTTAGACAAAATATTGCTTACATGGAATTCAACCGTCCTAACTTTTATCCTCAGTCTTGCAGCTATCCCTTTATTCTGTAACCCTTCCGACATTAGCTTTAAAACTTCTGCTTCTCTTTGAGTCAATAAATTTGTATTTTTAGTGTTTTCGGGCTTTTGGATATTTGTGTCCATCGAACCCGAGTTAACCTGGCGAGGGCAGAAATATTTCCCATGATAAACGTTTATTATTGCTTCAATCATCTCATTCTGCGAGCAATCTTTAAAAAGGTATCCGTCTACATCTTGTATTTTAAATCCTTTTTTATCATCTAATATCTGATCCGAAAAAGCTATAATTTTAACATGTACTAATTCCTGTCTCAATTTCGTTGCCAGCTGAGTCCAATTGGTATCAGGCAAATTAACATCCAATATTATGATATTGGGCTTCCAATCACGAGTCAGTTTTAGAGCTTCATAAGAATTAAACGCAGTATCGACAACAAACAGCTTTTGTTCTGTTAAAAGGAATGACACGATACCTTTTGCAACAACCGGGTAAGGATCTATAGCCAGAACTTTGATTAATTCCGTCTCTAACCGGTCCATAAATTTACTCCTTAATAAAACCAACTAATTTTCTACTTTATATCAAGTTGATAAAATCTGTATCCATAATTAATTCTTCAAATTTACATTATTTCCCTGCCGCCATACCCGAATTACGTCTTTTGAGACCTGAAATATAGAAATTGCGACATGAACGGTTATAAAAGAGCCCTTTTAACAAAAATAAAAACGACCCGGTAAGCCTACCAGGTCACAATATTTTAATATATAATCTTCACTTCAATTTCGGGAACACTATTTAGCATACTTGATCAGTGAATGTAACATGCGATCCATCCATGAGAATTAATGCGGAAGGTATAAAGTCCTTTATCTGTTTGGTGATTGACACTGCTGGTTTATACGCGTTACCTCGAATACAAAGTCCATGTAAAGTTGACTGATTTGTTCATGGGATAGGTTTTTGGTTTTCAGTTTACTCTGTTTCCCTGATGCCTCCCAGCCTTCCCAGAGATCCGGATCAAACTCAATTCCAAAGGCTTCTCTATTTTCAAATACAGGGGTACCCGGGAAGGGAGTGAACCTTGATATGACCGGTTTTCCGGCTCCCAGTTGCATAAGCTCCTTAGCAAAGTGAATGGTCTCTTGAACGCTGGTTTCTGTTTCTTCCGGTAGACCGACAATGAAGCTTGGTATTATCTGAATTCCCACATCTGACGCCCACTTTACAGAGTCCTTTATTTGGTTGAGAGAGATGGCTTTGGGTAAATTGACGGTTACAGCTTTTGAAGCCGATTCTATGTCAACATATATTTGGCGAAACCCCGCTCGCGACATTACCGTCAATAATTCCCGGGATAAAACATCCGCCCTTGAATGGCAGTCAAAAGTAATCTCGGTATTTATTATTTCCAACAATCTACAGAGACGCCGTACTCTGCGAGTATCCGCCGTAAAAGTACTATCACAGAGCAATATATGCCTTGAATCGCTAAAAGCGCTATTCCTTATAGTTTCTATTTCTCTCAATACCCGTTCCGGCGTATGTCTCCTATACATGTATTGATTCATTGCTGATTGGGAACAAAAAATGCATCGTCCTGGGCATCCTCTGCTAGTAATAAGTGCGGGGAGTTTATATTTTGAACGGTACTGATGATAAGCAGGCAGCGGTAATTTATCTATGTATGAAATGGTTTCTCGATTTGCTTGCTCAAAAATTCGCCCCTCCTCTCTATAAGCAATTCCTTTTATATTGTTTAATTTGTCTTTATATCTTAAAGCCTCGCAGACTTCCAAAACGGTTTCTTCACCTTCCCCCTTAACTATAATATCTATGGCAGGATGCCTGGAAAGGGTTTGCCGGGCGGTAAAACTTACATGACACCCCCCCATTAATACCGGAAGCCTGGGTTCTATTTTTTTTAACCTATCGGCTATGGCAATGGCCGTTAAATAAGAATATGAAGTAGAGGTTAGCCCTACACACAAGATATCTGATGCCTGTTCTATCTCACCTTCCAAATACGAGATTTCATCTGCATTTTGATCGATATCCACCACCTCTACTTCATATCCGTTGTTTTCAAGAACCGCTCCCAAATACCCTAATCCAAGCGGCATAATACTGGCATCTAATTCTTCACTAGTTCTATTGGGGTCAGGAGGATTAATGAATATCACCTTTGGACGCATGTAAGGCTCCCCCCTCTAGTCTTTTACAGGCTCTTCAATAACTGACGCAGCCTGTGAAAGAATAATGTTTATAAGAAGATGAAGATTATAGTACTACCGTATTCTGATTTGGGCCATCCATTAAGCCTAATGGTGGATTATACGTTCCCAGCTATCAGGATTTGGCGGTTTTACCCCTTTCCACTAAATTTTTCACAGATTCTAAACCTTGTTATTACTGCTATTGATAATTAGTTTACCTGGATGTTCCTATTATGTCCCCGGTGTATCCCACAGTTTTGCAACCCAATATAGCCCGTATTTTCATCAGGTATGCGCTTGTAATATCAGAACGCTGGCGCAAGCATAGGGGGTATTTTATGTAATAGATCCGCCTCAAGGGTTTAATTTTCTATGGTATTATTATCCTAAACGGTTATTGATGGAGCAGAGTCTGATTGCAGCTCAACTTTATATAAAAACATCGAAGCTACTTTAGTCTTATGACATATAAAAAGAAAAGAGGGATAACTTTGGCATCGATAGGCCCCGCTGATATTGCTGACCTGGAAGAAATACTGGCCCTGCAAAAGACCGCCTTCCTGACCCAGGCCGAAATTTACGACGATTACAGCATCCCGCCCCTGGTCCAGACCCTGGAAGAAACCATAAACGAAGCTGGCCGGTGGCTAATACTCAAAGCCGAAAAGGATGGCGTTATAATAGGTTCGGTAAGGGGTTACCAGGACAACGGAACCTGTTACGTGGGAAAGCTGATGGTGCTTCATGCCTACCGCAACCAGGGGATCGGCACCCGGCTGCTAAACGCCATCGAAACCGCTTTTCCGGGATGCCGCTATGAACTGTTCACCGGCAGCTTAAGCGCTGACAATCTCAGGCTTTATGAAAGCTTGGGCTACAGGAGGTTTAAAGAAGAACGGGCCGGCGCAAACATGGTACTGGTCTATCTGGAGAAGAAAGATTAGCTTTACCTGGTTTTAAAAAATACCTGGAATATTCACTACGTTCACCAAACCCGGTGCTATATAATGTAAACAGCGGTAAAAAGAATAACTGACTTCCATATCTAGGGGGGAAAAATAATGTCAATAGACAGGATAAGGTTTTCATTATTAATGGCACTGGCCATGCTGGCCGCCACGTGTCTCGGGGCTGCTACAGCCAGCGCCGCCGAGCTCAATATGAGCGCTCCGGATATACATATCAGTGGCGAGGCTTATTCGTTAAGCGCCGTACAAATCACTGAAAAAACGATCGGTTCCATTAAAGGCGGGCAATTGATCACCATTACCCTGCCCGAAGGTTTAGCTTATCTGACCAATCCCGTCAAGGCCTCTGTAGCCGGGAAAGCAGCTTATTTCAATATACCGGTGCAAGTCGAACCGGGCCCGGGAAAAGCGCCGGTTTTGAACGGATTGCAGTCAGGCGATATTGCCGTCGATACCGGCAGCAACGCTCAAACTCTGGTATTGAAGGTGCTGAAACGTTCCTATTCCGCCAACCCGGCAGTCATAAACCTGCTTTTCAGTTCGCGCTTAACCCATAAAGATCCGCGTTACGGCTCCATAATCGACGGCGACAGCCATGTCAGTGTCACCGCTCCCGGAGCCGGCTTCCAATTAGTCATCCTGGCCGACTCGGACTTGGAAATACTGGATGTTCATAAGCTTCCTGCCGGCACTTTCGTTTCCGCCTTGAGTTATCCCAAAGTAAAAACCGGTGTGCAAAAACTGGGCGGTTTCAGAATTATGGAAAATATCGAAGGCGCGTTGAGGCCGGATGGAACAACCGGGGCCGGCGCCATAACCCTGACTCTTCCCAAAGGCATTAAATGGGAGGCGCTCGAAGCCTCTCCAGCAGGCGGTTTTAGCTCCATCAGCAGGGTGTCCATCGATACCGATTCAGCAGGGCGCTCCCGGGCGTCATTCACCCTGCCAGCGGCATCAGTAAGCAATGCCGGCCTAATAGATATTACACCGACGGTGGCGATCGGCGCCCAGGCCCAGCCGGGAGATATCCAGCTTTCCATTGGAGGGACCAATGCCAATATTACACCGGCCGGCTTGATTATAGGCCGTTATAGCAATGCGGGCATTACCGGGACGCTTACCGGCCAGACCGTAATATACGCCGGCAGTGCGGATGCTCCCCTAGGCACCCTGGTGCTTCGGGAAAACGCCCCGGGTTCCCTGATTGAAGGCCGGGTGCTTTATGTCGAGCTGCCTTCCGGCTGCCAATGGGTATCGCTCCCCCGGGCGGTCACCACCAGGGGCAATTGCACCCTGGTAAGCAACGGCGTTTTGAGCGGCAGCAACGGGCGGATCGCCGCCTATACAGTAGCAGCGTCAAGCTCCGGCGGGGTGGAAAGTGAAATCGAATTCCGGAACGGCTCAGTAAGCGTGCCGGTGGGCTTTCCCCCCGGCGGCTTCAGTATTAGCTTTGGCGGCACCGCCTTCTGATAAAATCTTCACTATTATATTGGAAACAAAAGACGCCGTGCTTTTTAGAAGTTCCCCGCTTTGGCCAGGGCGCTATGGGACGGCCCCTATCCGGCCCATTTGAGCATTAAACTTCAAAGGCATGTGATTCGAATAATATGTATAGAGCCCTTCAATTTGTAATTATTCCATTAGGAGGAATCCCATGTCTTACTATGTAATAGACGGAATACCGGTTTTTCTAACCTGGGCCAGGTATTATCAGTTGAGAGGAGAAATTATCGGCAGATTTGAAATAGCCGACGACTGCTTCTTTGGTGTGCAGGGCCGCAATACCGAAGAATCCACCGTGCTGACCTCAGCCATCAAGGAGCTTTTGACCAATAAAAAGAATATCAATGAAAAGCATTTTTACCTTGATTGGGTTTCATTCCATCTGGAGGATGTGGAGGCTTCCGATAACATCTGGGAGCTGCTCTACGACTACAGCGTCTTTACCAGGAATTGCGGTATAAGGAGCATTCGTGACGCGCAGACCTTTGTACGCGGCAAAGATCCCAATACCTACGGTTATTCCATGGGACGACTGATAGCCGTGGACATATACGCCCAAAAGAGCAAACTGGCCCGTAAGTTGTTCGGTCAAAAAAGGCTGGGCACCCTTATGATAGACAGTGACAAGGTTACCAAAATCCAGGGAACCCTCGATGACTTCATCATGGTTTATGACGGCAAGGACATGCGTTTCGCGGATGTGATCGAGCTGGATGAATCCTTAATCGAGGAAGCATACTGAAACTCCCGTCCCCTAAAACTACCCTCTAGAATTCAATTACCCCACTTCCCGTCTAGATGTTTAAGCCATTCCGGATGGCCTCTTTATGCCAATTCGGAAGGCAATAATCCCCTAGTACAACGTTCGGTATATTCGCGCCCATAATTTGGGCAGCTTTTTCCGAATTACTGCGTTGTCGTCAATCGCAATACGTCCAGTATTACTCACTCCTCCGCCTTGTACTTCAAAAAAAGCTGCTCTATGAACACAATATACCGAATGTTGTACTGGTACTGTTAATACAAACTTTTTTTGCCATATGCTATTGTATTTATGGATAGTTTAGTGTAATATTTCACCATAATAAAGCTTCAGAGGTGGACAATGGATAGAAGAAGCGTGATCAGGGAGATAAGCCAGCACATGAAACTGATCCGGGTAGAGATGAATTATTCCCAGGATCAGATGGCCGAGATCCTGGGCCTTTCCAAAAAAACCCTGGTCGATATTGAGAAAGGGCGTAAAAACGCCAGTTGGCCGGTTGTAGTGGCAGTTTGCGCATTAATGCCGGAGAGTGAGATTATCCGCGGGCTTTTGGGGGAAGACCCCCTTTCTTACCTTCAGGTTTTAATCCGCGATAGTATTTATACCCCCAAATTCAGAACCATGGGCGGTAAAGCATGGTGGAACGACGTGGCCAGCGCCGGAAGCTTTCGCATCCAGCAAAACATAATCAGCAGTCACTACCGGATTCTGGATGCAGACAATTACCGGTGGTTCAGCACTTTTAGCAAAGACCAGGCCTTGAAATGCCTGTCTGAATTAAGCAGCGACTGAGGAGGGAGCGGCATGTTCGACAACCCGGCCAGGAGAATCCGCGCCTTGAGATACGGAGCACGGGCGGTTCTGCTGATTGTGACCACTTTTTGGTTTGTGTTTGCCCTGCTGTCCGGGGCGGAACAATACGGAGGAGGATTTAGCGGCGTGGTCAGGAATTCCCCCAACGCCCTGCCCTGGCTGGTCCTGTACCTGATCAATATAGCGGCCTGGAAATACGAGCATATCGGGGGCGCTCTCCTCATCGCCTGCGCCCTCTTCATGACCTTGGCCTTTGATGTCCTGGAAGGCAACTGGGGCATCCTCTGGATCGCGGTGGTCCCCCTGCTCATGCTGGGAACGACCTTCGTATACTGCGCTTTCAGGTCAAAACAGCTTTTATGACTACCCCCAACCGGCACCTTGCGTAAACAGTCGTCAAGCGGCTCTGACCGAAATAAAATTTTGGGCGGTAAAAACGGCCTTAGCGGCCAAGTTAACTGATATGTAACCTGCCTTACAAAAATGTTTGAAGGCGGGTTTTTATTTTGGCCTGGGGTGAAAGTTATTTAATGTTAAACGCATATATTTTATTGATAAACAATAAATTTATATTGTATATCGGCAAGTCCCGGGTTATACTGCAATGAATGCGGGAGGGTTTCAACCTTAATTTAAGAAGGGATGAGTTGTATGTGGAATGACCAAAAATCAATCGCTTTAACCAAGTTCTGCATTCTGTTTTTTATGGCGGCGCTGTTTACCACCGTGGCGGCCGCCCCCTGGCTGCTGCGCTGGTTTTTTGACTTTTGGCGTCCCGACCTGGTGGGAACCGAGAACTTCTTTCGCGCCACCATCTATGTCGGCTCTATTCCGGCAGCCTATCTGCTCTACGAACTCCTGGCCCTGATTCGCCGCATCCAGGCTGATCAGGTGTTCATAAACGGGAATGTGGAACTCCTCAGACGAATTTCGTGGACCTGCTTCATGGGAGCGGGCCTCGCCGCCGTCTCAGCCTATTATTATTTGCCATGGTTGTTTTTGGCCGCAGCCGCCGCTTTTATGGGCTTGATCGTGCGGGTGGTCAAAAACGTAGTAGCCAAGGCGGTGGAGCTGCAGGATGAAGTGGACTCCATTATATAAGGGAAAGGAGGATGGCGGCATGCCTATCATTGTAAATCTCGATGTAATGATGGCCAAAAGAAAAATATCTTCAGGTGAACTGGCCGAGAAGATCGGTATCAGCCAGGCCAATCTCTCCATCCTGAAAACCGGCAAGGCCAAAGCGATGCGCTTCTCCACCATGGAGGCCATTTGCCGGGCCCTGGACTGCCAGCCCGGGGACATTCTGGAATATAGAGAAGAACAAGGAGGCAGGTTAAATGAACGAGCACCATCCTAACCCGGACTGTTCCGCTTTGGCGGGCGAGCCGGCAGAATTCCCCGTCAGGGTAGCGCCCGCCCGGGCTAAAAGCGGCGTAAAGGAGCCTTTTGCGGTAGACCGGACCGACGGCCTTTTCGCCTTGCTGGCCTTTATTCTGGGATTTTATTTTGCACGCTGGGTGCTGTTTTCCTGGGCCGGCTGGGGAGTGACGGTGTTTACCCTGGTCTATTGCGCTTCGCTCACCCTTTACCTGGTAAAAAAGGGAGTGCCGATTCAAAAGGCCAGCTGGTTCTGGCTGGCAGTAGTCGTCTTGACCGGGATCAGCTTTTCCCTCTGGAGCAATAACGGCCTGGAACCCTGGCGCAGCCTGCTGTTATTGGGCAGCGCCGTATACTGGGTGCTTTCCGCCACCGGACGGCTCATCCTAGGCCAAACCAGCAATTGGATCGTTCTGGACGGCATCAACGGCTTTTTGGCAATTCCTTTCAGCAACTTCGGCAGCCAGTATAACAGCCTGGCCTTTCTGATCCGTAATAAAAGGACCCAGGCCAGCCAGATCTTGTCCATAGGTTTGGGCCTCATCATGACCCTGATAATAGCGGCAATGGTCATTCCCCTGCTGCTAAAAGCCGACAGCGGCGGCTTTACCATGCTTACCAGCGGAATTCTGAACTATATAAAGGAAATGAAACTTGGCGAATACCTGTTTCATGCCATCCTGGCGGTTCCCATAGCCGCTTATATTTTTGGCCTGGCGGCGGGCAGCGCCCATAAACGGGGCTGTGACTCTTTCAAGGAGGACAGCACCCGGAAGTCCCTTTCCGCCTTGAGAATTTTGCCCCAGGCCACCGTTTATACCCTGCTGGGGCTCCTGTGCAGCCTGTATGTGCTGTTCATCGGCAGCCAACTCCCCTATTTTTTCTCCGCCTTTGCCGGGCAAAGACCTGAAGGCTGGCAAGTTTATTCCGAATACGCCCGGAGCGGTTTTTTTGAGTTGTGCCGCATCGCCGCCATCAACATTACCGTGCTGCTGATAGCCAATCTTCTCGGCAAAAACGCCCCTACCGTAAACGGCGCTAAAGCTTCGCCTGATGAGGCCGGTCCGAAGACTAATAGCCCGCAGCGCAACAAAATACTGAAAGTCCTCAACGCTTTGCTGGCCGCCCTGACCCTGCTGCTCATCGCCACCGCCATGAGCAAGATGTTCATGTATATCGGGGCTTACGGGCTGTCCATGCGGCGTCTGCTGCCCTGTTTTTTCATGGTCTTTTTAGCGGTCATATGCGGCGGGGTAATCGCCATGCAAAAATGGTCTTTTTCCATTGCCCGGCTGGGAGCGGTGGTGGGTGTGGCTATGCTGTGCGTTCTCTGCCTGGCTGATCCGGACGGTTTTGTCGCCCGCTACAACGCGGAACGCTACCTGACCGGATCGCTCAGCGATTTTGATGTTGAAATTTTACGCCGCTCCGGACCCGCCGGAGTCGATTCAGCTTTGCAAGTATACGCGCAAACCGGTGATCAAGCTCTGCAGACGGAGTTGCAGGAGTATCTATTGGCCCAACAGCGACAGGCTGAAAAATTCAGCGGGCAGCATCAAGATAATCTGCAGCAAGCTCGGGCCCGGCAAAAAATTGCGGAATATTCCTTCTGATAATAAGGGCGACTTTATAATTTTGTTATAAAATGGACGATATAAAAAATAGCCCCGGGGCAAAATAAGGCAAGAACTTATTAGGAGGTGTCTTGATGGAGAGAGCGCACCCAAAGGGAACCAGCGATTTTTTTAAAAAGATCAACAATAGCTCGATCAATCCCATTACCGATCCCAAAGAGGCTATTGACTTCTTTATGCCCCTCCCGGACGATGTCTATGAAAAATGGAGAACCAAATAGGCCGGTGCATGCGAGGGGGCATAGGGCAACCTGCCCCCTTAAAATCCTAATATTTGCCCAGCTTCCTTGAAATTTCATCGAGCTTATCATATATGTTGGTCAGCAATATCATCATAAAACCGAGCATGACAAAAGTGACCAGTTCCCTGGTAAAAAACGCGATGAGACCAAGTATAAACATGACTACTGTGTACAAGACCCGGTTGTTAAACAGATTAAACATATTATTCATAATTTCTCCTTTTTACCTTTAATATTCCATTCTATATTGTACACGATTTGCATCGACCAGCATATCATAGCCCTTTGACCTCGCTTACCTTCTTATGCTATTGCGACATCATTCCGTAGTTAATTAAGCAAACATTTGCTCCCTATTTTCAGGCTATAATTACAAATTATACATAGGTACGCTATTTTATGACCCAATTGATCTTTTCATTCCACCATATTCGCCCTCCAGTTTCTTTCAATTCTCTTCTTCAAAGCGGGATATGACATTTGTCTTATCTATTTTTGGCATCTATGGATTTTACTGGTTCTGGCAGCACCCTGCCCAACCCGTTGTTCGTTCCCATTGATTCGACCTGGTAGTGAAGCTATCTGTGCTACATTTTTTTTAGAAATGTTCGGGCACGATTTAGGAGATGGGGTTCAGATGAAAGTTGAACATAAAGCCAAAAAACACCTTCAAAGCGAATTAGGCAGGCTGCAGCATATACTTATTGATCTTGAACGTAGCAGGCAGTTATTCAGCGCAGGATTGGACCGGGAGCTTTTCTCCACCGGCAGTTCTGATTCGTTCTTCAGTTACGGTTACGAACCCCAACCACCGTCTGATCATTTAACTCAATATCATATTTCCGAGCTTATCGACATGTCCATACTCTACGAATTATTCGATTTATTCTATGACATTACGAAAATACCCTACACCATCGTCGACTATAATACGAAACTACTGAGGGGGAAAGGGTGGCAGAATATCTGCGCTCAATTTCACCGGGTATGTCCTAAGGCGAAAGAAAAGTGCATAAAAAGTGATCGCTATATATTCACTCATTATCAAGGTAAACCTTACGTTGGGTACAAGTGTTTAAACGGGCTTATGGATTATGGCGCTCCCATTATAGTGGAAGGCCAATACCTGGCCAGCATCTATTCAGGGCAGTTTTTCCATGAACCGCCCGATGAAGCATTCTTCCGTCAGCAGGCTAAAGAATTGGGAGTGGACGAAAAGGCTTATATGGAAGCTGTGGCTCAAGTTCCAATAGTGCCGGAAAGTTATATAGCATTAATTATGGAGTTTTACGCGAAGCTGGGGCAGATCTTCGCGTCCATAGGGTTGGAGCGGCTGCGCCAGATCGAATCAGCCAATCAAGCGATCCGGGAACATGAGGAAAGCTACAAGCTGATCCTGGAGGCCAGCACCGATGGTTTCTGGCACTGGGACATCCAGACCGACCAGATCAATATAAGCCCGCAGTTGGCTGCTCTATTAGGCTACCCGGCCGAAGAAAGGCCGTTTACTTTTAATGCCTGGAAGGCTCTCGTTCATCCTCAAGACATAAATTCCACCCTGGCAGCCCTTTACCGCCATATGGATTGCAAAACCCCGAAGTTCCAGGTGGAACACCGGATTATGACCAGGACGGGAAAATATATTTGGGTATTAAGCCGTGGCAAGGTAATAGCCCGTGATAAACTGGGTCGGCCGCTGCGCATGGCTTGCACCTGCTTTGACATCTCCGACCGTAAACAAACCGAAACCGCCCTGCGCATGTCAGAAGACCGGTTTGCCAAAGCTTTCAACGCCAGCCCGGTTTCGATGTGCATATCCACCCTGGAAGACGGCCGCCTGATTGCGGTAAACGATAGCTTTTGCGCTACTCTCGGTTACAAAAGAGAAGAGATTATAGGCCGCACCAGCATAGAAATCGGTCTTTGGAGAGATGATTATCCCCGTAACCAAATAACCGAACTGATTGCAGAGCAACTATCCGTCCGCGACGAAGAGATTCATTTCTTCAATGGTTCCGGCGAGGTAAGGCTGGGCGCTTATTCCGCGGAGGTATTCGAACTTGATGGCATACCCTGCATTTTAAACATTGTGATAGATATCACTGATAAAAGACAAATAGAAATAGAAATGCTCCGTATGGACCGGCTCAATCTGGTAGGCGAAATGGCAGCCAGCATAGGCCACGAAATACGCAACCCGATGACCTCCATTCGCGGGTTTCTTCAGATATTTAGAGAAAAGTACGCTGAAGACCAGGAATTCCTTAACCTGATGATAGGTGAACTGGATCGGGCGAATTCAATAATCAGTGAATTCCTTTCTCTGGCCAAAAACAAAATGGTAGAATTAAAGCCCTTAAGATTGACTTCAATATTAAAGCACATTTATCCTTTGCTCCAGGCCAACGCTGCCCTCCAGGACAAAACCATAACCCTTGAAATAAGTGATGAACCCTATGTAATGCTGGACGAAAAAGAAATTCGCCAACTGCTGATCAACCTGGTCTATAATGGGCTCGAAGCGATGGATGCAGGTGGTTTTCTGACCATAAAAATACAGGGCCAGGGAGAAGATGTAATACTGTCCGTACACGACCAGGGGAAAGGCATGAAACAAGATATATTAAGTAAACTGGGCACTCCCTTCTTTACCACCAAGGAACATGGCACCGGGTTGGGATTGCCGGTCTGCTACGGGATAGCCGCCCGGCATAACGCGAGAATTGAGTTCGATACCGGACCCGGGGGAACTACTTCTATGGTCTATTTCCCCAGCTTGCCCGAGCAGGCCATAATCTGATAGGTATTGGCTGTTCAGCCTCAAGGTCGGGCCCTATTGCTTCAGGGCCTTGTTAAAGAGCCTTCCCGGTTAAGGAATACGCTTTTAGTTAATTCCCCCAAGGATTATACCGCGCTTCTACCTGCCGGACCATTTTTTCAGTTACCGGGGTGGGAATGTGCAGTTCCTTTCCCATGCGAAGGATCGCGGTTCCGAAAATATCTTCTTCTGCCTTGCCCCGCCCCTGTTCCAGGTCCCTTTGGAAGGAACTGCGGGCATCGTAGGGAGCAGCGCTGATAGTGGCTATCACCTGATCAATAAGAGCCATATCCAGATCTACGCCCTGTTTTTTCCCTAACTGGATAATTTCCTTCATCACCCCGGCTGCGTCTCTCTTCCCCTCCGGGTTGTCGATAACTTCACCAAAACTCATACCATAGGCCGCTGTTACCAGGGCCAACGATCCTACCAGGAGGTATTTTTGCCAGATAGCCGCAAAGGGCTCGTCCACCCATTTAAAAACCAGACCCATAGCTTCGGTAAAGGATAGGAGTGCACCGGGATCAAAATCCGGGCAGTGCGGACTTGGTCCCAGTATTACATGTTTATTGGGGCCGTTTTGAACGACCTTTCCCGGCCTTTCAATATAGCTGGTGATATAGACGCAGGCTGGCAGCACGATGCCTTTATCCAGACACTTGCGGGCGCGTTCATATATGTCCAATCCATTGAGCAGCGGAACCAGCACCGTATTATCACCGATAAAAGGTTTTAAACCCTGCATGGTGGCTTCCAAATCATAGCTTTTTACACAAACCAGGCACAGATCAGGGCCGGGAAAAGACGACATATCATCTGACGCTCCGGCCGGTTGACAGATGAAGGTATCGTCATTGCACTGCAAAATCAGCCCGTTTTCCCGTATCTCCTGAAGATGCCGGCCCCGGGCCGTGAAATATACCCGGCGCCCGTCATGGTCCTTATGTAAAGCATGGGCCATCCGGCCTCCAAAATAGCCGCCCACGCCCCCAATTCCTACCACCCAGATCGTATTGACCGTTTGCAATTAAGCCTCACCCCTTTAATAATCAGTGCAGAACATATCCGGGAAGTGATGGGTTACATTCTGACGCTTCATAATAAGATATCTCACATTATCACCATTACATTTCACTGATAATATCATATCTTTGCTTTTCCTTAAAACGCTGAACCGATCAAAATAATTTTTTACCCACCCCGGAACTGGTCTCCCCACCTGCGCATATATGTTCAGGAATAAAAATGAGGAAATTAGCTATGAAAAAAATGCTATGGCTGCTATTTAGCCTTTACCTTATTGCAACTGCCCTATCGAAAGTAAATTGAACAACTCTTCCGTAATGGGCCAGTTATAGCCCAGACGTTGCGACTCTCCCAACAAATCTATCCATTTATCCCATCATTTTGTAGACACCCGTATCCCTATCGCCTATACTGAACCAAAGATAAAACCATCGCAATTTAATATGTAAAGGGAGGGAAATATAATGCCGCCAAAACCGATTCCGAAAACAGCCCGCCTTTCTTCCATAACGGATATTACCGGGAAGAAAAGACTGAGCATGTGGGAGCGGACCCTGCTCGGCCTGGATGTAAAATTATCGCGCAATAATTTGATTTGGACAACCACAACCCCCTTATGCTTTGCCCAATGGCGGGTTAGTGTCTTCTCATTGCAAGAAAAGATATGGGTAGTCGGTGGATACCGCAGCGACGGTTATGTAGACGACATAGAGGTCTTCGATCCCGCTGCCGGTACCTGGTCGACTATCCCCTACCCGTTTACCTATTTCGGACAGGCCTTTGTCACAACCGCCAACGGGATGCTCTACGCAGTCGGCGGGCTCTCGGGCTGCCAGATCCTGGCCTCGCCAGTCGAAGAGTACAACCCGTCAACCGGTACCATAACGCAAAAGGCCGCCCTGCCGACACCGTGCCACGACCCGGGCATCACTTCAACCGCTGATGGGAAGATCTATGTGATGGGCGGCTGCCTACCGCCATCCTCAGATCCAGGCGGGCCGCCCAGCGCTATTCTCACAACGGTTCAGATATACGACCCGGGAACCAACACCTGGAGCACAGGAAACGCCATGCCTGTACCCAGGCACCAATTCTCAGCGGTTCCCGCACCCAACGGGAATATTTACATAATCGGCGGGACTGACGGCAACACGGAATTAAACAGGGTTGATGTCTACAACCCGCAGACCAACTCGTGGCAGGCTGCTTCACCCATGTCCACTGCCAGACGGTGTCTGGCCTCAGTGCTGGGGGCAGACGGTAAGATATATGCCATCGGCGGACTTGCCGGAGACGCTTCTCTCAAAACAGTGGAAGTCTTCGACCTGGCCAATAACACCTGGACCTCCTCCACGCCATTATCCGTTGGCCGGTGGTACCATGGCGCCGCCGCCCTCGGTAACAAGATATATGCCTGCGGCGGTTATATGCGCGTCGGACCTTACCAGGCCGGCAATGCCAATGTGTACGCTCTGGACTCGGTTGAAGAAGGCACCATCTAGTAACGAAACACCGGCTCCCCAACAAATTAAACCGTACCTCTTTTTAGATGTTGCACCTCATTTGAAAATCAGTGCCCGGCCTGAGTATACTAGACCGGGCACAAAATTATTATTGGTCCTTATCTGTACCCCTCATTATTTATATCCCTACCCTGTTAAATCAAAAACCAGCTTCCCGCTTAACCGCCTATCTTTACCATTAGAGGCAATGGCATCCGCCGATTTCCTTCCACATATCACCTAATTGATCTGCAATTATTAGCAACAGCGGTATTTGTTAGGTATTTTCGGCTAATTGAAGCATCCCCTTAAAATGTGAATATTTACCCTAATTTTTGTTGACAGCTTGGTGATCATAAACTTGTACGGCTCTCGACATCCAGGGAACTATAGATAGATGTCCAATAAATTCCAGGAGCCTTATCGCATTGCTTCCATAAACAATTGTTGGTAATAATCAACTGGGCTTATGTGGTATCAGGCCGTAAAAATGATTATTCAGCAGCATTTTATCGCATTTATGGACGATATTCAACGCTTTTTGCCTTTGACCGGAGCAGGGCAGCAGCTAATCATTCCCCGCGATTTGTGCCCAGTCCGTTAAGTTAGTAAAATGGGACAGCAATTTGCGGAAAGGGTGAGTAACAAAATGAGACAGAAGAAAAAGATGCTGGCAAGCGTGTTATTGATAGTTATGCTTGGACTGGTAAGCTATAGCATTCCTTGGGTAGCGCAGGCGTATCTGAATAATGGAACGCCTAAGGCACAGATGCAGGATTCCGAGGCTAAGGAAAAGGTTGAAGGGCAAACCGCCGCCTATAATGCTGTTGCCGATAAAAATCTGGCCGTAACAACAGCGGCGGTTAATACCCAGGTCAGCAAGCCGGCTACTCGAACCGACCAGGCGACTGCTTCTTCACAAAGCTTGGCTTACTCCCAAAAGCGCAACCTGGACAGTCTCGCCAAACTGGTTTACGGTGAAGCCCGTGGAGAATCCTTTGCTGGGCAGGTGGCAGTAGCTGCCGTAGTTTTAAACCGGGTAGAGTCGGGTAAATTTGGCGGTACAATAAATGAAGTAATATTTGAGCCGGGGGCCTTTACCGCCGTAAGCGACGGTCAGTATTACCTGCAGCCCAACCAGGAAGCCTACAATGCGGCTCAGGCCGCCCTGAACGGGTGGGACCCTACCGGTAACGCCATATATTATTGGAATCCGGTTACTGCGACCAATAAATGGATTTGGAGCCGTCCCATTATAACAACCATAGGCAAACACGTATTTGCTCTGTAATAAGTTGTCAAAAAAGGCCTGCCGTACCTGGCAGGCCTTAAACTGTCGACAAAAGCACCACGGGCACTACATATGCTCCAGGTGGTCGCAATAAGGCTGGTTATTGATTTCTCAATTATTACCCTTTCGATTTATTCTAACGGTCCACTTCCACTACCGCGCCAAATTCGCAGACTTGTAGACATAGCCCACAACCCACAAATGCTTTTTTGACAAAATCCTTTGCTTCTTGGCTGTCTGAAGGCTCCAACATTAGAATTTTGGCAAACTTGGCATAATAACGATTATCTTGTTCATTCTGCGAAGAATGGATGCCCGGATTATCTGCACTAACCAAAACTAATCCACCATTTACTCCTGATAAAGACAGCAAAGGATCTGCCGCTACGTTTAATCCTACGTTTTTCATTGCAACCAAGGTCCTTGCCCCCGCAACTGAAGCTCCATATGCCACTTCCAGCGCTACTTTTTCGTTAGGTGCCCATTGAGTAAAGATTTCAGGATATTTAGCAAGTGATTCCATTATCTCTGTACTTGGAGTTCCGGGATAAGCACTTCCTATACCAACTCCAGCCTCGTAAGCCCCTAAAGCTATAGCTTCATTACCGGTCAATAATTTTTTCACTTTTATCCTCCTGATATTATTGAAAGCTGACAATAAAAAAGGGCTTCCGGCAACAGACATATACCGTTGCCGTTGCCCAAAAGATATAAGGGGGTTTCTTTGGGTAACCCAGATCTTATTTCGTGCTCTGCAGTAGTCACTCCAACGTACTGCAGAGCACAACAAAGAAGAAGAGGTTAGCTTAATACATTGCAATTTTTGTGCCACCCAATATAAACTGGGAAATACGCACATTTAGGTTTTTATCCTCAGACAATTGTATTGCTTTTTTACGACAGTATTAATAATATGCTGGTATTAATCTCTAAAATGTGGGATTTACGTCATTAAGAGCTGTCTCTAAATTGAGACTACTTTTGTCTAGAAAGGTGAAGCGCAGTTGTTTTAAAACTGCTGGCTTATTAACCGGGGGCCTGGGCACCCGACTTATCACCGGCTTCTTTACAGTTTCCTGGGCATTAGAACATCAAATTCCAAGCTTTTCTCGCCCAGAGCAAGATGACTGCTTTTATTTCTCATATCGAGGGGAGCACCTTTTTTACAGTAATTACTTTTCTTTCTTTTTGGTCGTTTTCTCTTGTTTAATTCATCTGCATCTCATCAGCAATAGAAGCAATTTCTTCAATGGAAGTTGCCAGTTCATCAATAGCCTTGGCCTGTTCCTGTCCCACTTGGGTAGCGTGAACAATTTTTTCTCTAACCGGCGCCATAGTATCAACCACTTCCCGGACCTGTTGTGTTGCTATATCAGCACCGGCTTTAATATTATCAAACGCATCGTTGAATGCGTCTAAAAGAACGTTTATTTGATCGAGCGCTTCCGTAACCTGATTGTTGATCCGCGTTGCCACGGGAAGGCCAGCTTGTGCTTCTTTAGAAGCGGCTTCGGATTGATTGATATCGGCAATAACCCTGGTCATCTGGGTTTGTATATCCCGAATCAAATCTTTGATCTTGTCAGCATTTTCAGCCGATTCGTTAGCCAGATTACGAATATCATCAGCCACAACTGAAAAGCCGCGCCCATATTCCCCGGCGGTAGCCGCCTCTACGAATCCATTTACCGCCAGCATATTGGTCTGGATGGCTACATTCTGGATGGTGTCCACGATCTTTTCTATACGCCGAATTTTATCCTGCAGATTTTCTACCGCAAGGTTGATAGTTTCATAAGAACGGTTGCTTTTCTGTACGTATCCTCCGATCCCTTGAGCCTTAGTGCGCATATTAATCCAAATCTCGTTATATTCGTCTCTTAATCCATCACTCATGTCTACAGCTTCCACAGCTGAAATCAAAACTTCCCGGCCAACTTCCGTCAATTGTTGGGCATTCACATTTTCCTGGTTGATGATTTGAATGGCCTCCCGCATCTGCATTAAAGAACTGGCAATCTGAGCCGCAGAACTACTTAGTTCTTCTATATTGGCCGATAACTCCTCGGCCGTGGCAGCTACTTCTTCGGCGGATTTGCTGATATTAACAGAGTTCTTCAGTTCTTCAGCCATTTCGCCCAGATCCTGACTGGCCGCATTCACTTCGGATAAGGCCTTGGTTTGTTCAATTACAGCTGAAGTAATTTCTTTTGTCCCCCTGGCTCCTTCCGCAATTGCGGAAGATATGCTCTGACTCCCACCCATCAGCCTATTGGCCGTTTCAACTATTTTATCGATGAAATTCTGCAAGCTTAACTGTACATCACCATACTGCTCCATCTGCCCGGCAAATTTAGTACAGTCTTCTACCACTTCTAAAGAACCATTGACTATGGACTCAAATGCCGTAGCGGTTCCGTTGATATCTGTAACTATTTCATTAATTCCCCTGCTTATTTCGTCCACTACACCCCGAATATCACGGGCTGAGCGCTCCGAGGTCTCCGCCAGGTTACGCACTTCGTCGGCCACTACGGCAAATCCGCGTCCGTGCTCACCGGCTCGGGCCGCCTCAATAGCCGCATTCAAAGCCAAAAGATTCGTCTGATCGGCAATCATCACCACGGCTTGCACGATCTCTCCTATATGCTGGGCCTGTAATTCCAACTCGCTTATCCGCTTGCTTGACTGCTGATTCTTTACAGCCGCTTTTTGAAACAAATCGTTCATATTCTCCATTGCCCGAATAGACTTCTGGGAAGCTTTAATGCCGTTGATAACTTTTTCCATAACATTGCTTATGACATCTTTTAAATCAACTGCGCCACTATTCAACTGTATGCATCCTTCGTACATCTTACCTGACGCAATCCCGGACTGCTCGGCTCGTAGAGTAAGATCTTCCATTAAACGTGTGAACTCCTGGGCCGCCGCATTCGATTCTTCTATTCCGGCAATCAATTCTTCAGAAGCCGACGCAATCCGTTCTGCCATTGCCTGCTGTTTGGCCATAGTACGAACCCGTGCTTTTTCCTGCGCCATCTTCTTGGCCATTTCCCGTTTCTTAACAATTTCATCGTTCTCTATTTTGGCAGTTATACCTGTTCTATCGGTAAGTTCCATACTTACAGGTTTCTGTAGCTTTTTATTCATCGCCCAGGCTACCTCCTAATAAATATTGATCATGCTCAGTTTTTCGGCCATGGCATGTACATCCATACCATCGACGGCCATACACGACAAAAAGGATCATGATCTACAATTCAAATTCAAATATGACAGCCAATCGTATTGAAGGATTGTTTAGTAGTGGCAATCAAGCAACATCCAAACATTCTGCGATAGCGTGTGCCAACTCTTGAACCAGAGTTCTTTCGAATTCATACGCCTCATCTGGATCAAACCTGGATGGTTCTCCACAATAACCCCGAGGAATTACCCCTCTAGCCCCTTGTCCCCCCTTAGCCCAGGTTATTAAACCCGCAGTAGTAGTCTTTGAGGATCCTAACTCTCTGGCTAAGTCTACATTGACTAAACCGGGGAAATTAATGAACATCCACGCAGTTTCCATGGCACCGGCATGAAGGTCAATAAATCCATCAATGCTTCCCTTCATAAGCGTTTTCTGCAACAGTATAAAATCTTCGTTGCCGGTCACCTTGCATGCCTTGACCAAGGGCTCGGCCAGCACTGCTCGGACGCCCACCTCATGGTCCAGCCAGGCCTCCTGGGCAGCCTCTATAATGGCTTTATTGTGGGATAAGTCTCCATGTATATTAATTAAAAAGATGTCTTTAAAACCCCATTTCTTAATACAGAGTAAGATATCAACCAGCATAGCAGTCAAAGTGGTTTTCCTTACTGTAAAGGAACCGGGAAACGCCTCATTCGCACGGTTAATTCCCCAATAAAATGGGGGGGCAATCAGTGCCTGTTTGCCTATTTCATTTAATTTTTCAGAGATTTTTTTGCATAGAGCATACGTTATGTATGTATCTACCCCTAAACACATATGAGGCCCATGTCCTTCAATAACGGCAATGGGCAGTAAAACGCAGGCTTGATTTATCGATGCTGTTTCTATTTCTACATAGGTCATGTCAGCCATTGTTCCTTCAAATATTGAATATTCCGACACTTTATCACCCACCTGTTTAGATTCAGCCAACGAATTTCTTCGGACACGGTTTGAAATGAAAACTTGTTCTTCGTCGTAAACTACGGTATTGTTCTATCGTTCATCCTTCTTTATCAGTTTTGCTTTGAAAGCATCAAACAATTTCTGCTGTTCTGGTGATTCTATAATCAGCGGAGGAACGGGAATAGGTCGTCTATTTTCATCAAGAGCAACCATGAGCCAATTCCCCTCAATGGCGTACTTATCGGATTTTTCGGTCTTGAAATTTTTCTTCTTTACCCTCACCTTTATTCCCATAGATGTCCTTCCCGTAAATACTAATTCTGCCTCACAGACTATCAAATCTCCAACTTTGATTTTTTCTTGAAAGACAAGTTCATCTACACTTACAGTGACGGGATTACAGAGGCTGTGCTGTTGAGCTACTATACCCGCGGTTGAATCCATAAACCTCATTACTTCACCCCCGTGCATATTGCCAATCAAGTTAGTATGATAAGGAAGTACTACCAAAGCTGCGCTGATTTGCGACTGGGCAGCTGATTTTGGCTTCATATTAGAAATTCCCCTCAATTAAAACATCTCTTCTTACGGCATTGGGTTTTATTTATTCATATTGCATTAAGTCGTGCTTTGATCTCATCAAACAATTCCTGCTGTTCTGGTGATTCTATTATTAACTGAGGAACCGGGGTAGGTATTCCGTTGTCATCCAAAGCGACCATAACCCAATATCCATGCACAACGTGTTTAATTTCTCCCGTATCTAGGTTTTCTTTTCTCAGCTTCACTAGAACAACCATGGATGTTCGGCCCGTGTAGACCAATTCCCCATAACACAGTATCACGTCTCCGATCTGTATCTGTTCCTTAAACACTATTTTTCCGACAGAAACCGTGGCAGTATTATGCCGGCAATGCCGATGAGCCACAATTCCGGCAGCATTATCCATCATTTTCATAAGATCGCCTCCATGCACAATACCCAGTTGAGTGATGTGCTCGGGTAGCACTACCGCAGCTGTATCGATTCGAGAATGGTCAGCTGATTTTGACTTCATATTGGAAATCTCCTTAATAAACTTAACTGTTTTATAGATGTGTAGATAAACCATTGAATATATTTAAATAAAACTAAGTGTTGTCTATGCATACAAGCTTATTAAGCAATAATAGTTACAGTTAGTTTGCTTTCCATTGGATTTTACTCTACTATCTGTAAAGTGAAATAACTGAAAGCGACTGAAATATTATTTTGATCCATTACATCAGCCTCTGCAAAACAAATGCCATCCTCTAATTTTATAATCCGAGAATTAATATGAACTTCACCTATATTTATCGGTATTGTCATAGAAGTATCGATTGAAATTATAAGTGGAACTGCTTCTTTGGGTATCATAGTATAAAGGGCAATATATATGGCCATTTCACTGGCAGTTGTAAGAACTCCACTAGAAATGTTCCCCCCCGAATTAAAAGCATTATCTTGTACTGGGAAACATAACTCACAAATCCCCTGTCCACATGAAAGGATATGAATATTTAACAGTTTGTAATAAAATGATCTTTGAATTTCCCGGATCTTCGTTTTAATATACTTGTACTCCATAGCTCTACACCCTTTTCTTGGATGATTATCATTGGAAATATTGGTTCAATACACGTCAACATGTGTTCCAATCGGATTAGTTGTCGATTTAACTGTCCATTTCATGCTTAATGCTTTATGAATCAAGGTCAACCTATCTAAATCACGCTCAAGTTTCTGCTCGCATTTTTGTATTTCGCCGAATTCCAGCAGTAGATATGGTTGATTAATTGAATCTAAAATAAATGAATGTATTTTGGCGATTGCAGATGATAAGGCCTTTTCTGCATAAACAATATCATTCAGATTTAATGTTAAACACGCTTTTGAGTAAGACTCATGGGCAGCTTTGGCAAGTCCAATAACTTCATGTACAGGGCCGGAATCGCTATAAGTAATCTGCTTAATGTCATCTACAGTCATTTCTGCACCTCTTTCTTTTCACGTTTTCCACCAAAGAATACTTTTTTACTTTCTCAAGCCGCTATATATAAGCAACTAGAATCATATTAAAATACAATATTGGGTTATAGGGCACGGGCTAACTCTGACAACCTCTCCCCCATTTGCGCTAATTCCATAACGGAGGCAGCTACTTGTTGAGTTGCTGCAGCCTGCTCTTGGCTTTGTGTACTGGTTGCATTCGCAATTTGATTAATCTGACTTATTTTAGTATTAATTACTCTTATCAATTCTCTTATTTCAGAAGCAGTCTCTTTAGATTGATCACTTAATTTTCGAATTTCTTCCGATACAACTCCAAATCCGCGGCCATGTTCACCCGAGCGTGCAGCTTCAATAGCGGCATTCAATCCTAATATTTTTGTCTGATCAGCCACATCTTTAATAAAATTTAAAATGTTGTTTACTTCTTCAGTTATTTCCGAAATTTCACGGATTCTATCATTTAAATGTAGTCCATTGGTACTTATTTCCTCGGCAGATGCAGCTACTTCCTGCATTGTTGAAGCAATCTCCTGCGTATTGGCACTTAATGATGAAGCAGCATCTTGTAATCTACCCGCCAGTGTCTTGGGCAAATAAAACCCGGTCACTCCAACTATAGAGCCATCATCTTGATCTATGGCAGGAACACAGATAACTCGTACCGGTACTCCGAACTGTTTGGAATCTAATTCGCGAGTAACCGGTTTTCCTGTTTTTACGCATTCAACAAATGGGCCGTCTTGCTCATATAATGTTCCGATTTGATAACCTGGAATATCGAATTTGATAGATGCTTGCCTAACGAGCAGTTTTTCATGGTCACCTCCGCATATGAAAGCGCCTTCGGGAAAAGCATCGGCTAATTGTTCTGCAATCAATGGTATGGCTTTTGCTACTGGGTGCAATACCTCTACTATCACACCATAAGTTCCTTCTATAAGGCCCGTCTCATTAATTATCGGCCAGGCAAAAACTCGAAGGCGTTTACCATAAACATTTCTCGGAATTACTCCTTGCTCTGGTTTTCTGCTATTAATACATTTATATACAACACCCTCATCTGAAAATCGGTTGCCCACCTGGAACGCAGAAATATTAATACCGTTATCTTCAATAAAGGCAATAGAATTTAATTCGGTTATAAAGAATAGACAATTATTCTCGTATGTTTTCGTTAATTGTTGTGCATATAATTGAAATACTTCTAAAGATGTTTTGCTCACTAATATACATCCTCCGCAATTTCTCATTGATTTCATTACTCAAAATAACTATCATTATTTACTCCGTAAAAACTATGCCTTAAATGCATAGTTTCCACGGAGTATTTAGGGAAGAAGGGGACTCGGCACATTCAACATTACTCTTGTTATAGGCAGCAAATATTTACCGGCTTGAAACAGCCGACACTAGTCCCAATGTGCAATACTTTTCCCTCAGGCGCGGTTTTTCGATTTTACCGGTAGGATTGCGGGGTACAGTATCAAAAATTACCTTTCGGGGACGTTTATACCGAGGCAGCCCAGCGCAAAATTCATTGATATCTTCTTCGGTACAATCAGCTCCCGGTTTGAGTTCTATGATCGCGGCTACTATTTCCCCAACACGCTTATCGGGTAATCCGATCACGGCTACATCCTTAATTGCATCATGGGCACGGAGGAAGTCTTCAATTTGTACCGGATATATGTTTTCTCCTCCAGTAATAATCACATCTTTTTTTCGATCAACCAGATAAATAAACCCGTCTTCATCCATTCGTGCCATGTCACCCGTAAACAACCAGCCATTCTTGAGTGTTGCCGCAGTCGCTTCCGGGTCGTTATAGTAGCATTTCATTACGCCCGGTCCCTTTACAGCCAGTTCCCCAACCTGCCCCTGTTGTACGGAAACTCCGCTTTCATCGCTTATCTTGGCTTTCCATTTGTAACCCGGCAATCCTATCGCACCAACCTTGTGAATATTCTCAACACCTAAATGGACACATCCCGGACCTATAGATTCGCTTAAACCGTAGTTGGTATCATAAAGCTGGTTTGGAAAGTACTTTTTCCAGCGATTAATCAAGCTTCGTGGTACTGGCTGCGCACCTATATGCATTAGCCTCCACTGGGATAGTTCGTAATCCTCCAGATCTACGTCTCCACTTTCGATAGCATCCAAAATATCCTGTGCCCAGGGAACTAAGAGCCAAACAATGGTGATTTTTTCTTCAGAAACGGTTTTAAGTATCCATTCAGGTTTTACACCACGCAGCAATACGGCCTTGCTTCCCGACAACAAACTGCCAAACCAATGCATTTTGGCTCCAGTATGGTAAAGCGGCGGAATACACAAAAAATTATCGTCACGTTTTTGACCATGATGAATAACTTCCGTACAACAAGCCGACATCAGGCTTTGGTGGATATGTAAGATTGCTTTGGGAAATCCCGTGGTCCCCGACGAGAAATATATGACCGCATCATCTTCGTCGGTTAGTCTAACTTTTGGATCCTCAGAACAACAATTAGCGGTCAGGCGATCATAACTTTCGGCGAAAGAAGGGCGGTTTTCACCGGCAAAAAGAAGAAGCTTTACTTGGGGCATCTGTCTATAAATAGTCTCTACCCGTTCAACAAACTCGGGCCCGAAAATCAACGCAATACTTTCAGATAATTCCAGACAATATTTAATTTCCTCGGCTGTGTAACGAAAGTTCAAGGGTACTGCGACAGCTCCTGCTTTTATTATTCCGAAATAAATGGGCAGCCACTCCAGACAGTTCATTAAAAGGATTGCCACCTTATCCCCTTTTTTTATCCCCCTCTTGAGTAGTAAATTGGCCATACGATTGGCTTTTTCGTCAAAAACGAGCCAGGTCATTTCCCGTCGGTATTCGCCTGCCGGGTTGTTTTCAATCAGTTCATATTCAAGCCAGGAAACATGGTGGCTTTCTTGGAGATCCATATTAATCTCGGTCAGGCATACCTCCGGTCCGAACATTTCTGCATTTCGTACTAATATTTCCGTTATGGGCATTTTTTCTTTCCTCCCGTTCTACTGATGGACATTCCTCGCTTTTTAAGCATAGAAAGGAAACAACATGCCAATGGTCGTATTTCAGCTTTAAAACTGTAATGTTATGCTTCCAGTACGACTAAATCCCCTTATATAAATTCTCTATTCAGTATTAAAACCACAATGCAAAAGGGCAACGGTGACTGGCCGTTGCCCTGTATGCTAGTTCATTAACAATAAGTGCAAATATCCAGTCATACGGTAAAGCATTGATATTAAAAAAGGATTTATTAGCCAAGCCTTTCAGTTGTGGGGGCTTTTAGGAACTTTACCAATACAGCTGCTACTACCAAAATGACTGCCGCCGCTATATATGCATAGTTGTAAGTTCCAGTAGCATCGACGATTTTTCCGGCGGCTAGCGGCCCGATTACGCCCGCTACTCCAAAGGCTGTAAATACCAGGCCATAATTCGTCCCACTGTTTTTCATACCAAAATAGTCATAGGTCAGGGCCGGGAAAATAGCCAGGAGTGCTCCGTACGCTATTCCTGTCACACAGACGCCAATCGTCAAGGAGGTCATGCTGGTATAATTTCTAAATATCAACATATTGACCGCTTGGATGCAAAACATTATGGCAAGAGTTTTATTGCGTCCAATCCTGTCTGATAGAAATCCTCCTATAACTCTACCGCCCGAATTGAATACGGCAAGGATAGCCACCAGTGCAAAGCCCCACGCAATATGAGCTTGCACGTTGGCGATTATGGCTATATGTCCAATTACCATAAGACCGGCTATAGCACCGAAACAGTACATAAACCAAATTGCCCAGAATTGGGGAGTGCGAGCCATTTCTGAAGGTGCAAATTCTTTTTTCCCAGATGCCCCTGCTCCAGCGACTGGTTCCGGAGTTCCGGGAGGAATATAGCCTTTCGGCGGTAAGGCCAGAAATTGGCCAAAGAGGATAACTAAAGTCCCAAAAACGATTCCATAAATCATGAAGGTTTGTTTAACTCCAACCGCATTGATAATAGCCTGGGCGAGAGGGGCTGCATAAGATGCTGCCAGACCGAGCCCGGCCACCACCAGACCAGCAACCAAACCGCGTTTGGCCGGTGGGAACCACTGGACTGAAGAGGGAATAGTTACGCCATACGGTATACCGGCTCCTGTTCCAACAACAATTCCAAACCAGGCTACCAATCCTACTATCGTGGTTTGCATGGAAGTCATGATCATTCCGACAATTATGAGTATCCCCCCTGCGGTTGCCACAACACGGGGCCCGTATTTATCAAACAACTTGCCACCAGGTACCATCATTACAGCGAGCATGAACAGACCTACGGTGTAGGGAAGCATGGCTTCAGTCTTAGTGAAATGAAGCTCCTTAATAAGAGCTGCCGCCCATACGCTCCAGGCATAGATGAATCCGCTGGCCAGGTTTACCAAAATTGCAAACACCGTTACTCGCCAACCAATGTTTTTTACCGTTTGCTCCATTTTTTCCCTCCTCAAAAATTGCCAGTCTGCCTGGTTACGTTAATGGTAGTTATCTTGCTCTATCGCGGAATAAACCGCGATGAGCAAGAGACTACAAATCATGAAAACCCTACGAACTAGCGTTACTTGTCTTTATCACGTCATCAAAGCTCTTGTTTTTAGCCCAGTTGTTCCGGCGTAACATCGGCTGCCGAGAAGTCACCGGATTGCAACATCCGTTGAATGGCGAAAATATTGGGAACTTCGTTTAATAAATAAAATCTTGCACTGGCAATTTTGCCTTTGTAGAAGTTGGCATCATAGTGGCCGTCACCCAGTTCAGCAAGCTTCTTATTCGCAAGGAGACCCTGATCCAGAAGCAGCATGCCGCAATATACCATAGCCGTGGCATGCATAATCCGAGTAGCCCATAATCCCTGGTAGCTTACCTGGCCTTCAGCCAGCTTTTCAGACAGCATTTTCAGAATGTCTGAATAGGCACTGAAGGCATCTGAGAGCATTTGTATTTCCTTTTTAAAATCAGCATTATCTTTGTTGTCATTAATAAATGAACTGATATCATCTAACCACTTTTTGAAAGGGCCGCCCTTTTTCATGCTGAACTTACGGCCTGTCAAATCCATGGACTGGATAAAGTTGGTTCCTTCCCAGATAGAATAAATCTTGCTATCGCGCGCCAGCTGAGCCGCAGGGTACTCTTCAATAAAGCCGTAGCCGCCGTAGCATTGGATAGCTTCTCCGCATAATGGCCATGCCATGTCGCTGATATAAGCCTTAACCAGTGGATTGTTTATCATGAACATGTCATCCGCCCATTCCCTCTCGGCAGGATCGTTTGCAGCCAGGGCAAAATCGGTATACCAGTAGGTCTTATAAAGCATGGCTCTCATGGCCTCAGTACAAGCCTTCTGATGGAGCAGCATGCGCTTCACATCTTCATGTTCAATAATGGCCACCCGGGGGCCTTTGGGATCAGTCATTTTATTGCCTTGAACACGTATTTTGGCATATTCACGCGCATTATAATAGGCTTGTTCAGTTACCGATAAGGCCATCAGTCCAGTGCTGAGACGGGATTCATTCATCAGCATAAACATCTGGGACAGCCCCGAGGCAATACCCTTTTCGTTGGGTGGAGCACCAAGCAGGTAGCCATAGCAGTCGTTATTCTCACCATAGGCCAGGGAACAGGTAGCTGATCCATGAAGCCCCATTTTGTGTTCAATTCCCACTGTGGTAACATCGTTCCATTCAGTTATATTCCCGTCTTTGTCGAAACGGTGTTTGGGTACTGCAAAGAGAGAAATACCGGCCGTGCCTTCACGAGCACCTTCAATTCTGGCCAAAGCCAGGTGGATAATGTTCTCCCATAAATCGCCGTCACCGGAAGTAATAAAGATCTTGTTTCCCTTTATCTTGTACACTCCCGGGGTATCGGTCGGAAAAGCCTTGCTGGCCGTAGCTGCCAGATCGGACCCGGCGCCGGCTTCGGTAAGATTCATCGAACCTCCCCACTCGCCGGAAAACATTTTGGGAAGTACCAAGTGTTTTAATTCCTCGTCACCGAATTGTTCGATAACATCAGCTGCCGATCCGCCCAGAATCCATAACATAATCATGGCGGCGGATGCTGAAGTAAGGATTTCATTTTGGCATACACTAAACAGACGGGGAACATGTCCTTCTTCCGCATAATTAAACGCTGCCGCTCCCATGCCCGCCTCACAGACGGTTGCATATGCTTTCTTCATGGACTCAGGGATATAGACTTTGCCATCTTCGAACTTTACGCCAATAGTATCAGCATCGCCATTGGCCGGTGCCACAACGTCTTTGGCAATTTTATAGGCAACATCGATGAAAGCGTCGATATCATCTACCCCGTAATAATCCTTATATTCATCGCATGACAGCAGTCTCTCTGTATCGAGCCATTCCTTGACAATAAACTTCAATTCACGGGTGTCGAATAAATAATTAGTTGCTGGCATATTACCCTCCCTTTCTTTAGAATTCTCGCTGTTAACCTCATAGGCATTGGAGCATGTCCAGTAAACCGATAGCAAAACCAGTGTTTATGCCAAGAAAGCCCTTCTTTATGGCAAGTCTTAGACAATCTTGTTGCTCCTGCGCCAAATGTTCATTTTTTGAGCTTCCTTAACCAATTCGTCTCTGAAATCCGGATGAGCTATAGATATCATTTTTTCTGCTACCTGCCAGGTTGAGTATCCTTTAATACCTACCTTGCCGTATTCAGTTACTAAATACTGAACCTGATAGCGAGGGATAGTTACTATGGTTCCCGGAGGAAGCGTCGGGACTATGCTCGAGAAAACATTTCCTGCTTTGTCCTTTTTGGTGGAGGTCATGCATAAATAGGATTTTCCGCCTTCAGAATCATAAGCGCCCCTGACAAAATCAGCTGCCCCGCCAGTTCCTGATATGTGCTTAAATCCCCATGATTCAGAAGCTACCTGGGCGTAAAGATCAACGCCTACGCAATTGTTGACTGACCGCACCTTGGGATTGGATGCGATTATATCCGGTCGATTGCACCACGATACATCATAAATGGCCAGGCCTGGATTGAAATGAATATAGTCATAGGTGCTCTGTTTTCCTAGAGCAAAAGCATATACGGATTTATTACGCATAAATGTCTTGTTGCTGTTATCGACCATACCGCTATCGATCAGGTGGGGATAACAATCCGCAAACATTTCCGAATGTATCCCCAGATGTTTAAAATCGCCTTCGCAGATTACGGTGCCTATATAATTGGGAAAGGCTCCAATCCCCAGTTGAATACAACATCCGTCTTCTATTTCGTCGAGAATATATTCCGCAATTTTACGTTCTTCCGGACTGGCTTCGGGACTTTCCTCGGGTAAGGTGACCGGGGCAAGATTTTTGCCTTCTATGATATAGTCCACCTTGGAGATATGAACACATTCCCCATAACCGCCGCAGGCGTGAGGAAGCTTGTCATTGGTTTCGATAATCACGATATCGGCTTTCTCAATTTCATCAATGGCAAAACAGGCCTGGATGCTGAGATTGAAATAACCATGCTCATCCATAGGCCTGGCCTGGGTAACGTAAATATTGATGATAAATGATTCCATCACATACCGGTGCGCATCGTGAAAGTTCCAGGGAATATAATAAGCGTTTCCCAGCGCTTGGAATTTACGGTCTATTGCTGAGAAATTACTGGCGTTCCATGTCCAATGCTCTTGTTTAAGATCAGCCAAAACAGTTTTCGGCTCGGGGGCAATGGTGACCGCACCCTTCAGATTCACATCATATAGCTCATTGACACGTTTTGCCAAGGCCTCGTCAAACTCCACTGGTTTGCCGCTGAGATGGCAGTAATGAACCCAATCGCCATTCTTAACCAACGCAGCCGCTTGATCAGCTGTTATTAGCTTGCTTCTATATTCTTCTTGATAAGATTTTCCCATAATAAACTCCTCCAATGTTTCTAAATCATCTCAATAACTGTGGCACCAGCCGGCCCCATACCGGCGCACAGCGATGCTACGCCAACTTTGCCATTTCTTCTCTTTAATTCGTTGGCCAGGGACACGACTAAGCGAACTCCGGTCATGCCTACCGGATGGCCTAATGAGATTCCGGAACCGTTGGCATTAAGCCGGTCATCGTCTATTTTTAGCTGTTGCTTTACAGCCAAACACTGGGCCGCGAAAGCTTCATTGATCTCAAAATAATCAACATCTTTAAGCGCATATCCGGCTAAATTTAGTGCCTTGGGAACGGCATAAACAGGTCCAATTCCCATAAATGCGGGCTCTACGCCATACGATGTAGCTGCTAAAATTTTGCATATAGGTTTTATGCCAAGTTTATCGGCCTTTTCTCTGCTCATAATAACGGCAGCTGCCGCCCCGTCATTAAGACCTGACGCGTTGCCGGCAGTAACCGTCCCGCCCTTTTTAAAGGCCGGCTTTAGCGCAGCCAATCCTTCAAGGGATATATCATCTCTTACGTGCTCATCATAATCAATTACCTTCGGACCTTTTTTTGTTTTGACTTCTATGGGCACGATTTCTTGTTTCCAGATTCCATTCTTGGTAGCTTCACTGGCCCGTTTTTGGCTTAAATAGGCCAACTCGTCCTGAGCCTCGCGGGTTATACCATATTTCTCGCCAACGTTTTCGGCAGTAACTCCCATGTGATACCCATAAATGGGACAAATCAGAGTGCCGCTGGTTAATTCATCGGCTACAGCTTCCCCGTCACCCATCCGGTATCCGCGTCTGGCTTTTTTCAAAACGTAGGGGGAATTGGACATGCTTTCCGTGCCAATTATCAATGCCGCATCGGACCTGCCCAGCATTATATCTGCAGCAGCTATTTCCAAAGCCCGCATGGAAGAAGCGCACGCTTGATGAAGAGTCATGGCCGGCGCTTCCCAGGGAATACCAATCTTTCCCTGAATCTGTCTGGCGGCATTACCGCCGGTACCAGCGGATATACAGTGGCCTCCGGTAACATTATCTATCTCTTTAGGGTCAATACCAGCTCTCTTAAGTGCTTCAGCCGCAGCGAAAGTTCCTAATTCAATGGCTGTAAAATTGGAGAGGGTTCCCAAAAAATCACCTATCGCGGTACGCGCTCCACTTACCAGTACTACTTCTCTCATATATTTATCTCCTCTCTAATGCTAGTTGTGTTTAAACTCCGGGGCTCTTTTTTCAATGAAGGCTTTCATGCCTTCTTTTTGATCATGGGTGGAAAAAGCCATGGCAAATTTAGCCTTCTCTACACCTTTACCGGTAATCAAATCCTTATTAATCCCTGTATTGATTGCTTCCTTGGCAAAACGCAAGGCTACGGCTGGTTTAGCCATTAATTTAGCTGCCATGGCTTTGGCTTCATCGAACACTATGTCATCAGCAACTATTTGATTGACCAGTCCCATCTCCAAGGCCTGAATAGCATTTATATTGGCACCCAGGAAGATCATTTCCTTGGCCCGAGAAACACCTATCAATTTGGCCAGCCTCTGCGTACCTCCGGCACCGGGCATAATGCCCAGCGATATTTCCGGCTGTCCAAATACGGAACATTCCCCGGCTATCCTGAAGTCACAGCACATGGCTATCTCGCATCCGCCTCCCAGGGCGGGGCCATTGATGGCTGCAATAGTTGGGAAAGGCAGGTCTTCCAGTCGGTCGAATGCCTTGTGGATCTTATTGCCATAGTAATAGATATCCAGGGTATTGGCTTCAACCATACCGCTTACATCGCCCCCGGCCGCAAACACCTTTCTACTTCCGGTAAGAATCAGGGCTCTTACATCTGCATCTTCTTCCAAAAGTGTTAGCACCTGATTAAGTTCGTCAATTAACGCTTCGCTGAGCGCATTAAACGCTTTCGGGCGATTTAATATGACAACGGCTAAACCATTTTCTTTTTTATAGATCAAATTGTTAAATTCCATAGCCGTTCACCGCTGACTACTTTTTGTAGTCGTAAAACCCTTTCCCAGTTTTCATTCCAAATTCCCCCGCTCTTACCATTTGACGGAGGACATGGGGCGGACGATATTTTTGATCGCCAAATTCTCTCACAAAGGTTTCAGCACCGGCCAATAGTGTATCAAGTCCAATCATATCAGCCAAGGCCAGTGGTCCTATTGGCCAATTGCACCCCAGTTTCATGGCAATATCAATATCCCCGGCGCTGGCGACGCCATCACCATATGCGGTCATTGCTTCTATAATAGGAGGAGTTAAAACCCGGTTTACTATGAAACCTGGCGTATCCTTGGCTATAACCGCCGTTTTCTTAATATTTTCGGCAAAGTCTGTTACTGCTGCTAATGTCTCATTCGATGTCCCCGAAGGGCGAACGATCTCAACCAGTTTCATCATGGGAACCGGATTGAAGAAATGCATTCCCACTACCCGATCAGGCCTGTTCGTTGCGCCTGCAATTTCCGTGACCGGAAGGGTGGAGGTATTGGTGGCCAATATCGTTTTTTCTCCGCAGATTTTATCGAGTTGAGCCAATATGGATTTTTTTAATTCCATATTTTCTGCTACGGCTTCTATCACTAAATCCACATCGTTAAGCTCATCAACGCTATTAACACAAGTGACTGCAGCTACTTGTTTATCCATATCCTCCTGGGTGCTTTTTCCCTTTTCTACTGCCTTCTGCCAATTTTTCTGCATGGTTTTTACTGCTTTATCCATCATACTTGCAGCTACATCGTAGATTTTAACAGTGTAACCGTTTTCTGCAGCAACCTGAGCTATGCCCGCACCCATGATTCCGGCGCCAATTACTCCGATTATTTTCATTTATTACTACTCCTTTCTCTATGGTTGTTGAAAACGTTAACGCTTAAATTTCACCTCCAATTCGTTATTATTAAAAAACTACTTTTACAATCTGGTTAATAACGCAAGACTTATGCCAACTAGTAAAAACCCTAAATTTGGCGTTTCTCATGTTTTGACCATTCCAAATCTATCTCTTACTTGAGACCATTCCCCCACTATTTTTTGCCCTAGGCCCTTTTTGATGAAGTATCCAAACTCATCGTCTGAAATAGATATTGTCTAAAAACGGAGATAGAATTATAAATGAAGCTTTTAAGGGCGAAAAATGATCAAGGAAAGGTCCATATCAATCTGACATGGACCTTTTGGGGAGAATTTTCGACAAAAATTTCGACTATTTGTTACAATGATACTAATGCTTCTCTGTTAGAATTTCATATTTGTGGCATATGAAGAACTCCGATTCAGATGGCTTCAAAGAACCAATATTTTTATGATGGTCCTTGTGGCAACTTATAGATATATGGTTTTTTATGGCAATTATCATCTATATCAACATAGTCTTTTTATTCAATAATGCAAATATTGCTGGAACGATTATTGCATTTTAATTTTTGAGGAGAACGAACTGGAATTTAACTTTCTATTTCTTTTTTCCAAATATTATGTTGGTAGGGGGGATTACTGTTGTCATTTCTTCAGGAACTAGAATTTAGTTGCGTAGCAGAATACCTATCTGAAGATCCCTATAATACTGTAGTTGCTATTGATTCCAAAGGTAGAATCATTCATTGCAACGATTTGTATTTGCGGATGGTAGGTGTAAGCAGAGAGCAAGCCATAGGGGAGTACATCTTAAATGTAGCTCCCCATTCCAGAATGATTAAAGTCCTTAAAACAGGCACACCGGAACAGGGTTATGTTTTTGTTGGAAACGGTAAAGACACTATCGCTCAGGCTTTCCCTGTTAAAAAAGATGGTCGTATAATCGGAGTTGTTGGACGTAGTCTTTTTATCGATATAAATGATGCAATAGAATTCGCCAATATGGTTAAAACACTAAACCATGCGTTTGAACATGCACGTAATGAAGCTCGTACGATATTTGATTTTGATCACATAATAAGTAAAAGTCCAGAAATCCAAAAACTCAAAGCTTTCGCCCAAATTGTCGCCCAAAATGATTGTACCGTTTTAATAACCGGTGAAAGCGGAACAGGAAAGGACTTGTTTGCTAAAGCCATTCATTCCGCAAGCCCCCGTAGTAATAACTCATTTATCCGGATAAATTGTGCGGCTATACCCGAACAATTATTGGAATCGGAATTGTTTGGATATGAGCCCGGTACATTTACCGGAGCACGTAAAGGCGGGAAAAAGGGGAAATTTGAATTAGCACATAAAGGAACTATTTTCTTGGATGAAATAGGTGAAATGCCGATTTCTATGCAAGCCAAGTTGCTTACTGTATTACAAGAGAAGGAAATTGAACGATTGGGTAGTGAGCATGCTCCAATAAGTCTAGATGTCAGGATTATTGCCGCTACTAATCAAAACTTAAATCAGAAAGTGCAGGATGGTTCATTCCGCGAAGATCTTTATTATCGCCTTAAAGTAATTGAAGTAGACGTACCTCCCCTTCGGCTAAGGGGAAATGATATTAATTTATTGATTGATTATTTTCTTAAAAAATTAAGTGAGCGATTAGAATTGAATGTTAAGTCTATAACTCCCGATGCACGTAGTATTTTAAATCAATACAAATGGCCTGGCAACATACGGGAGTTAGAACATACTATAGAAAAAGCCATGCTATTAGCAAGTATGGAAAATAATAAATCAGTTAAATCAGCATATGTTGACAAATTAATGACAGAATCCAGTTTTGGGCTTACTATTGAGTCAAATAATAATTCATTAGATTTAAAAAATTATTTAGAACAATGTGAAAAGAATCGGATTATTGAGGTTCTTACGAGGACTCATGGGAAAAAGTATCTAGCAGCAAAAATACTCCATATTCATCCATCCGCTCTATATAAAAAAGTTGAGAAATACGGAATCTAAAACTACTATTCTTCATTATTTCCGAAAAAATATGTCTCCATTTGGAGACATATTTTGTTCCCCCTAAATCCCATTCATTAGGCATTTGCGTTTATATCTCAATATTTCTGCCTCAAAATGGAGATAAATTATAAACGCTATACTAAAACTGAGTCAAGGAGGTCAAAACGCTCATAAAAAAGCAGACCACTCCGCCAACCAAATCCCCTATCATTGGGAAGGCGTAGTTTTAACCGGGTAGTATAGAGTCGGGGAGCCGTCCCATTATAACAACCATAGGCAAACACGTTTTTGTTCTGTAATAAGCGAAAAAAAGCCAGCCGTACCTGGCAGGCTTTTTTTCGCTTATTAATCAACCAGTTTTGTCACTAAAAATAATTCCAGCCACATTACAGCATGGGCAAGGATAAGGGCGCTGGATATGCCATTAATCCAAAACCAAGCCGGGGCAGCCTTTCTCTTTCTGGCCAGCAAAAATAATATAAGCATGCCGACGATAAAAGCCGCCGCCAGAATATATAGGGAAAAAAGCGGATAATTTACGCCAACCACCCTCATGGGAACCTCATATCCATTGTTTAGCGGCTGGCTTGCATAGTCAAGCAGCGTAAAAAGCAGCGGGCTCCAGGTGATCAGTATGGATAAAAGAGCGGCTATGACCAATACAGCGGATATTAAGTATTTAGAACGTTTAGTCATTATTTTTGGTCCTTCCTTCAATTCTATAAATTGGCAACTTTTCACATCTATAGATTACCATAAATGGAGTATTGCTGGATACGCAAATTGTTGAAATCTAAGCCGCTACCTTCTAGAGGGAATTTCGGTTTAACAGCTCGGATCCTCTTGGTTTATTTATGTAATGAATGCAAAAATCCACCAACTGGACTTGAATAGTGATAGACTATCTGATAGTACAGCGGGATGTGAATCCAAAATAGTTGAAAAACCCCGCATTATAGAAAGAATTTGAAGGGAGTAAAAATGCTAGGCACAATCGTAAACACTATAGCCATTATTCTGGGTGGAGCTTTAGGTCTTCTGTTCGGACACGCCCTGTCGGAAAAAATGAAGTTGACATTGATCCAGGGAATAGGTCTGGCTGTGCTTCTTATTGGAGTCAGTATGGCTTTAAAAACCAATAATGCGCTGGTTGTTATCGCTTCCCTGGTAATCGGAGGAATTATTGGCGAACTCATAGATATAGAATTAAGATTAAAGAATTTGGGCACCTGGATAGAAAGTAAAATCGGGCGCGGGGAGGATGGACGCTTCACCCAAGCCTTTGTCAGCACCAGTTTAATCTACTGCGTCGGCGCCATGGCAATTATGGGTTCCATCGAGAGCGGCCTGCGAGGTAATCACAGCATTCTGATGGCCAAATCGATGCTGGACGGCATAACCGCGATCGTTTTTGCGTCATCGATGGGACTGGGGGTATTGGCTTCGGCAATTCCAGTATTATTGTACCAGGGAGCGATCACCCTGGGGGCCGGTTTATTACAGGGGGTGCTTTCCCAGCCCATCATTACCGAAATGAGCGCAACCGGCGGTTTGTTAATTCTAGGCATTGGCTTAAACATACTTGAAATCAAAGAAATTAAAGTCGGCAACCTGCTGCCGGGAATTTTTGTGGCGATCCCGCTGACTATTCTTTTTGCGAAGTTAAACCTGGGCGGATAGAAATCCAGTTTGAACCTTGAAAATCCGCTTCAGGAATTCGCCCGGCTTCGGCCAATTTATGACGGATTGATGGGGGTTTTCGAACCATCTCGCTTTTATTGCATATCCTGGAATATATAAGCATTCCAGGGGGAAGCGTCCCGTGAACTACCGAATCTGTTTTAACGCCTACCTGCGCCGCCAGGCCTACCGCCCGGCTACTATAAAGAGCTACGACTATGCCTTAAACGATTATATGGCTTATTTCCGCCTCGGCAGGAAACGGGCAAGCCTCCTGAAAAATTTTAATCCCCCGCGCCTGGAAGCCTATAAGGAATACCTGCTTGACACCTGCGGGCTGCGTCCTTCCACGGTAAACCGCCGTTTAAGCGCATTATCCGCCTTTGCCAGGTTCCTTCGGGGCCGGGGGCTTCTGGAATACAATCCCCTGGAGACAGTGGCCCGGGTAAAAAGCGACGGAACCAGTAAAATAAGACCCCGGGCTTCCTGGGAAGAGGTGCAAAAGTTCCGCCGCGAGGTAAACCTGGATGCTCTGGAACTCCCGGGCCGCTTGATTGTCGAACTTCTCTACACCGGCCTGAGCGTAAGGGAAACGCGCGAATTGCGCTACGATGAGAAAGCGGGACCGGGCAGCATAAAGGCGGGAGAACGCGTAATAACCCTGCACCCCGAAGCCCGGCTGGCTCTGAGCCACTACCTGATCCTGCGCCCCATTTTGCGGGGAGCATACCTTATCGCGGGAGAGGAAGCGGACTGGTCGCTTAAACCGGCCGCGGTCTACTACTTGATGCGCAAATTTTCCCAAAAGATTGCCGCCCGGGTAACGGTTCGCGATCTGCGCCTGGCCCGGTTTGTGGCAGCGCAAACCGGCGAGAAGGATATAGCCGCCTAAAACGCAAAAGCCTTAAGCGTCTTTTTTCCAGGCGGGAAGCTTGGCCATCATCCTTTCGGCCGCGGAGCGGGCCGCTTCTTCATCCAGCCCCTGGGTTTTAACGATAAAGGCCGTCATCCCTTGCAGCTTTTCCTCATAGGACTGCATAGAACCGTCGGCATTGCAGCAATACCGGCAGTAATCCTTGCTCTCATCGTTCATGGCAAAATCGGATGGCTTGTTCATCGGCATTCCACAGGCAATACATGTTTTCACACCAATCATCTCCCTTTATAAATATTTATTCCCAGCCCGGTCAACTGCTTCTGGCCCTCTTCGGTAAGCACATAAAACCGTGGCCTTCTCTCCATCCCGCTCCAGCCAGTCGAGTTCAATAAATCTCTGCAAGATCCTTTCACCTAGCGTTCCTCCCAGATGCCCATAGCAAACCCGGGCTTTGAGCGGCGTCAGATCGTTATTCTTCATAGCCTTCTCCCTTCATTGGCGGATCCTTGTCAGACTCATAAAATGTTCCAGCAATACCGGGCCATAGCGTTTTATTACTGAATCTCCCCCGGCGAATAAATCACTGTTGTTCAGATAGTAGTGAACCAGCCCCACCCAGGTATTAAAGAAAAGGTGCAGCGGCATTTTGATAAGGCGGCCCTGATCCATTTCCGCTTGGGCCGACTGGCTGATATGGAAAGATACCGCGGACTGGATCATGATAAAAGTATCTCTGGCGACTTGGGGCAAAAACCGGGCTTCATTTACCAATCTGGTGTAAAAGGCCTCCGATTCCTCAATGCACAGCAAATGCACCGCCAGCAGCTCTTGAAC
>Ga0228535_1001252_pt1 | contig 43306 bp, 40 predicted proteins | sample SJ1metagenome_FD_168457 | JGI IMG/M metagenome (GOLD analysis project Ga0228535, IMG submission 168457) | Enriched culture of PCE-dechlorinating microbial communities from Ithaca, New York, USA - SJ1 | ecosystem: Engineered > Modeled > Simulated communities (microbial... > Unclassified | place... | reverse complement strand
GCAAGGTCTTAATTCAGAGGGCGATTCAACGCCCCCTGAATTTTAGAACTGCAAATGCATGAATTAGTTGGCGTTGTACTCCCGCTTAAAGAAGCGGGAGACTTACGCCAAGTTAGTCAGGTTAAAGAGGCAGGGGATTTACGCCGGGTTAGTCAGGTTGAAGTATTTCATTTTACTGTACAGTGTTGACCGGGCTATCCCCAGCATCCTGGCTGCCTTAGTCCTGTTGCCGTTGTTGATTTTAAGGGCCTCAAGGATAGTATGCCTTTCCATTTCTTCATATGAAACACATTTAGGGGACTCCGGCATAAAACTCACGAAGTTTTTACTAATAGAAAGATGCTCCGGTAAAATAACATTTTCACAGAGATTGATAGCTCTTACAACCGTATTTTCCAGTTCCCTGACATTGCCCGGCCAGTGATACTGCATTAGCAATTCAACAGCTTCGACAGAAAAGGAAACATTTTTCTTGCCCAGTTTCTCTTCATATTTTCTTAAGAAGAACGCAGCCAGCATTTCAATATCTTCCGGCCTGGTCCTAAGTGGCGGTATTTCAATTGTGAGCACATTAAGACGGTAATACAAATCTTCTCTGAAGTTTCTCTTTTGCACTTCTTCCTTCAGGTCACGGTTGGTAGCAGCAATTACCCTGATATTTATCGGGATGTTCTCCGTGCCTCCTACCCGTGTGATACTGTGCCCCTGCAAAACCCGCAAAAACTTGGCTTGTATATCCGGAGGCATTTCGCCAATCTCGTCCAGAAAAATCGTACCGCCGTTGGCCAGTTCGAATTTACCCGTTCTTCCCCCTTTTCGCGCACCTGTAAACGAACCTTCCACATATCCAAACAACTCGCTTTCGACCAGTTCATGGGGTATAGAAGCGCAGTCTATGATAACAAAGGGACCGTTGCTCCGAACGCTGGCATTGTGAATAGCATGGGCAAACAACTCTTTCCCTGTCCCGCTTTCACCCTGAATTAATACCGATAAAGGTCCCCTGGCAGCGGCTTGCGCCATTTTAACCGTATTGGCCATTTGATCGCTCTGATAAATAATGTCTTCAAAGAAAAAGCTGGCCTTGGCTCCGACCATCTGATTAACCAGGTTGCGCACTTCTTTTATCTCCCTGTTAAGATTAATAGCCGCCACAACCCTGCCCTGTTCGTCATGAACAGGGACAGCCGTTTTATAGATATGAAGTGTTTTGTTGTGCAGCTTAACAAACAATTCCCTGTTGATCATAGGCTGTCCGGTCTCAAAAACCTCCATAATATAAAGAGGCGAGAGGACAAACTCACTCAGTTTTCGCCCGATCAGCTCGTCAATGCTTTTTTCCAGCCAGCTGGCGGCTTTATGGTTCGCATGTGTGATTGTGCCGTCCGGAGCAATCACAAGAAAACCGTCATAAATCGATTTTATAATGGCATCTTCAAATTTCGCTTTTCTTTCCAGTTTATACAGCGCATTATTAACCTTATGCTGGCTTTCGATAAATCTGACACAGGCATTGATCATACCCCTGGCCATGTTGAGACCGGCCATCTCGGTGCTTAAAAAAGCCAGGTATCCCCTTATCTTTGCTTCTTCATCATAAAACGGAGCTGCAATGCTGAAATGCCGCTGCAGGCTGGGATTAGTGTGCTCATTACAGCTTACGCAGACAAGGCCTTTGCTTTTCATAGCAGCCGAAACAGCATTATAACCCATCTGTGCTTCAGCCCATGAGATACCCGGGCTGTAGTACTGTTCCAGGTTTTTAATATTGCTGAAAGAATAATTTATTACACCATCCGGATCCATGATCATAAATACATAACAGTACCTGCCTAAGTCTTTTATTATATCCCTTAGGAAAGCAAGGGCCGATACCGTGATCTCATGTTCCTTTTTCATGTTATGACCCCTCTGTTACATAATAATATTTATACATAAATACTATTTCGACATTTTAATTTTTAAGCCTTTTATTTTTATAAAAAATAATCAGAACTTTATAGCAAGTCCTGATTATTTATTACAGTGAATAGCTGTCATACTTTTATTAGTGTCGGCTTGTCAGTTTCAGTCATCATTATAAATCAAGTCGACAATATGAACGTCGTCTCTTGTCTTTAAATCTATCATTATTTTACTGTCTCTCACCTTAACCAGAGGACGGGCTATGTTTTGCCTGTCAATATAGATAATATCACATACCGCATTATTACTTAAAACGACCTGACAGCTTTGTAAAGAGGACAGCATTTTTTCAATGAACACCAGTGTTACCTGCGTATCCAGGCTGTCAATGTTTTTGTTGAGGTAATCCAGCGCCGCGAGAGGCGTTATTCTTTCTTTATATACTCTCCTGCTGGTCATGGCATGGTAAACATCTGCGACAGCCACAATTTTAGAAAACTCATGTATCTTTTTACCCCTGATCTTATGGGGGTATCCTGTACCGTCTATCCTTTCATGATGCTGTAAAACTGCTAATTTTACAGTCTCATCATACTGATCTGATTTTTCCAGTAATTCGTACCCGTATATCGTATGGTTTTTCATCAGGGAATATTCGTCCCTGGTTAAAGGGCCCGGCTTATTTAAAATATTGACCGGTATTTTACTTTTCCCGATATCATGAAGTGTCCCTGCCAAAATAAGTTTATGGAGTTCTTGTCCCTTTAAACCCAGCCATTTCCCCGTCATCATCGACAGGACCCCAATGTTTATAGTGTGTTGAAATGTATATTCATCTTTTGACTGCAGTTTATTCAACAACCGGGTAATACTTGCTTCCCTGTCCATTTCATCTATAAAGGGCTGCACAAACTCTTCCACTTCTTTTTTCGATATTGCTTTATCCGCCGCTGCCTTAGCAAACAGTGTTCTGCTGGCCTCAACGCCCTTTTTATATACCTGCCGCATGTCTAAAGTTACCGCTTTGTCGCGTAACTTTTTCAAATTCTCTATATGGCTTGCAGTTAATGCACAGCCGGCATTGACTACCAAAAGTCCTCCCTTTAAATAAATATCATCTGCGAGAATGTCCCCTGTTTTTAATTTATCCACCGGCACTTTCTTAGTGTACAGCTTAGAATCATAAGGAATCCTCGACATAGACCAACCAACCGCCTGTTCTCGTTTTTTTACAATATTCTACATATATTCACTTAAACCTCCTTGTTGAAAAAAATATATTTAGTTACAGAACGTATTATATTCGCACATAAAAAACCGCCGGAATCCCCGGCGGTAAGCTAACATTGTTCTTTAATTCCTGTTTTCGTTATCTGAGCAAACTCGCCAGATTGGCGACTGCCGAACGCGCTATCAGTGTAGTCCCGTACTCTTTAAAAAAGATTTCATCATGAGGGACCCATTCCCCATATTCACCCAAGAGCGCCGTAACTTCATTTTGGAAATTGGGAATTACATAAAGGCTTAAGTAATACTGGCCCTCATACCTATAGAGCGCGCTGGACTCAGTATACTCCGGGTCAATCCTGGCACACACCTGACAGCAAATTTCCAGGTCGGTAAAAGTCCAGACCTGCTTGACTCCCCTGTCGATAACGATACCCTCGTCATCTTCTGATTCCTGGTGTTGTGGTAACATAATATTAAGATGTTCACATCCGTGACTGTCCCGCACTTTAGTCATTACCACCACAAAACTGTCAACCGTTAATGGGTACGCTTCTACCATCAGCTGGGAGTCATCTCCGATTTCAAACCCGCACTCCTCATAGGCCATATCCAAAAGGTCCTGAAAAAGTTCCTGCGCTTTGGGACTTAATGGCATCAGCTCCCACTTTTTAAAATCTCTTTCCTCCAAGTCCTGGTTGGTGATGATAATTTGAACCTTATCCTCATTTATTTTTCTGATTTTCATAAAAGCCCCACCTCCTCTTTGTTCTCAGTATTGGAGGCATGATGTATCCTTATTATATTGTATGGATATATATTGTCAAGTAACTTAATTCCTATGAATTGTCGTTAATTATTCCCATTATTCGCGTTTCCCTCGATTTTCAAACCTCATCCAACAAAAAACCCTTTTTTTGCAGTTCCTGTCCTATCCGTGACAAGCTTTCCTCATCGTCGGCCTCCACCGTATGCAGGTGAATGCCTCTGGTTAGGGCCAAAAGAGGTTCCGCGCCGGTTTTCCGGTATTTAGCCATAAAATCCTGTAAATCAGTCGGGGATGCAATCATTAACATGCCTTTCAGTTCACCGTACAGAGGATGTTCCACAATCACATCAAGGACCTTGCCGCCATTATCAATTACGGTTTGAAGCTCGTCTTTGATTTGTTCAGGATTGTGCCGGACAGCAAAAACTTTTCTCGGTCTGCTCTTTAGACTAGTGGTATAAATGTAACCCTGGGGAGTCGCGAAGATATCTTCTCCTCCCGCCCTCAAAAGGGCAATATCCTGCACAATGACCTGGCGGCTGACACAAAGCAGTTCCGCTAAACGACTGCCTGAAACAGGTTTAAGTGCTTCTTTTACAATTTTTATTAATTTTTCCCGTCTTTTATCTGCTATCATTTAATACCACCCATTAGTATTCTACAACTAGATTATACCCACTAAAGCCCGGTGATGACAAGAAAATATCGATACGCCCTAATTTAAAAAAGGCCCTGCCCTGCAGAACCTTTAATCGCTTGCTTTTTTATATTTCCTTGATTGCTTCAGTCGGACAGGTCTCCACAGCCTCCCTGACAACGCTCTCCTCGTCTGGGGGCACTTCTTCCATAATTGCTTTAGCTTTCCCCTCTTCATCCCAGTCAAATATTTCCGGAGCCAGGCTGATACAAGCCCCACAGGCGATACAGAGATCAGGATCAACTCTAACCTTCATCATAACCCCACCTTTCTTCTTTTCCTCTACTAAGATTTCCCATGCTCAATGATTTTATACTTACTGCCTGCTTCAATTTTTATAATTATCCGATGCCTGACGCCTTAGAATCCTTTTTATCTTATGGTTTCAGTCCTCTCCCTTAATCACTGCCAAAGACTGCAGTTGGGCCACTTTCCGGCTTAGTCCGGCTTCGGTCAGCGTATCAATCACTTCTTTTACGTTTTTATAAGCAGCAGGCGCTTCATCTAATATCCTGTTTAAATCATTGACGTTAACCAGAATATCCCTCATGTCTTTTTTAAGTTCTCCCAGTGAAATTATCTTGCGGGCTGCTGTGCGCGAAATAGTCCTGCCGGCTCCGTGATTGAGGGAATAATAAGTCTTGTTAATCATATCGGCAGCCACCACAACATAAGATGGGCTGCCCATACTTCCGGGGACCAGGACAGGGTTGCCGGTATCCGTATAGGGTCCGTGCAGCCTGCTGTCACCCGCCGGGAGGGCCCGCACCGCCCCTTTTCTGTGCACAAGGATTTTCTTTCCTTCATGTTCCTCAAACTTGGCAATGTTATGACAAACATCGTAGACCAAATTTAATCCCAGTTCTTCCGGCGTACTTCCCAGCGCCTTACAGAAGGCTTCCCGCACGTCATATGTAATCAGCTGCCGGTTGGCGAAGGCAAAGTTAACCGCACAAGCCATAGCCGCATAATAGTCGCGTCCCTCGGAAGAATCGACAGGCACTGCCGCCAGCCCTTTGGAGGGAAGCGTTATCCCGTACTCCCCGGCAGCCTTGTACATAATGGCTGTATAATCTGTACAGATTTGATGACCGAAACCCCGGCTGCCCGTATGGATCAAGACAGCTATCGTATCATGTTCCAGTCCGAACCGCCGCGCGGTATGGTCCTCAAAAACCCCGGAGACATACACTATCTCGATAAAATGGTTCCCTCCTCCCAGGGTTGAAAGCTGCTCAGCCCGGGCATGAGCTTTTGGGCTGACTTTCCCGGGGTCCGCGCCTGCAAGAATACCGTTTTCCTCACAGCAAGCTATATCATACGGTACGCCATACCCCTCTTTAACTAAAAAAGGAGCGCCCTGTGTTAATATATCCCTTATTTTAAGCCCGGAATGCCTGCTCTTTTTGCCGACGCCGGCGGGTACCCGCTCTTCGATTTCCCGCAGCAGGGCGCCAAGCAAGCGCCGGTCGAGATCCTTTCTTTTTAGATTACTCCTGACCAGCCGGACTCCACAGTTGATGTCCATCCCTACAGCTCCTGCCGAAATAACCCCGCCGCTTTCCAGTGTCGCCATGATCCCCCCGATCGGCAGGCCAAAGCCGGTATGGATGTCCGGCATACCTATGATTGACCCGTACACACCGGGCAGCATGGCCGCATCCTTTAACTGCCTGACAGCTTCATCCTCCAGGTAAGGAAGCAGTTTATTATTCAAATAAATGTAGGCATCCACTCTCATGCCGTTTTCCCTGGGTACTTTGTAACAGTTATTCCCTTGATATTCGAGCCGCATACCCGCTGCCTCCCGGCTAAACATGATTCTTATTCAATTCTATACCATGATATTCAAGAAATATACAATAAAATGGCATGAAAAAAGCCTTGTCGCCAAGGCTTTTCATTACCATACCTTATTGACCAGGCTGCCCAGCGCCGGCCATATCTCTTCCTTTTCAAAACCCCTGCGCCAGGCCGCTATCCCCGCAAGGCGGTATTTCTTCATCAGTTCAATCCTTTTGGCCAGGGAATAGCTGTCTTCCAGCCACATCTTGTATGTGGCGTTCCCCTCTTTATATTCGATATAATGCTGTCCTGAAATCCGGTCTTCCTTAATTTCGGCGCCGTGTTCTTTTATCCACTCTTCGGCTTTTTCCATTGATAAAGCTCTGCAAGTCAGTTTCTTAGCACCCTGATCATTTTCCGTTTCCGTCCAGAGCCGCGTATAAAAGGGGACCCCCAAAAGCAGCTTCTCCGGCGGCACTTCTTTTAAGATATTCTCCAGTCCTTTTTCCACCCAGGGAAGTGAAGAAACGGAACCGGCCTTGCTGCTGCCGCTGCCGTGTTCATCATAAGCCATCACCATAATAAAATCGGCAATTTGGGCCAGACTCTTGCGGTCATAACACAAAGACCAATTTTCGCTCTGGGAATGGAAAGTGACGTCCACTGTCAGCATCCGCTCCTTTTCATGAAGCAGGGGAGACAGCTCCCTGACAAACTGGACATAGGCATTCTTGTCCTTTAAGAACATGTTTTCAAAATCCAGGTTTATTCCATCCAGTTCATATAGGTCGACATAGGTCAGGATTTGTTTCATAGCCTTAATCCTGAGAACAGCATCGTTTAAAAAGGTATGGGTCAGCTCGGGATCAAAACTATTGTCAAAAAGCCCCCAGACTTGCTGCCCGTTGTGATGGGCCCATCTTACATAGTTCTTGTCAGCCCTGTTAATAACCAGGCCGTCTCCGGTCAAATGGAACCAGGTCGGAGAAACCACTGATACTTCAGCCAGTTCTCCGATATCCCGGGGATTGGCAGTAGTCAGCCCCGCATATTCCCAGGTCAGTACTACCGGCCTTTTTAAGGGATTCCATGGTTGATAAATGTTCTTTTTAATTTCCGTTGTCTTGATCGTAGTTAACTCTGCTTTTTTCTTCGGCAGATATCCCATTAATCCATCGTGTGTTTCTACCCAAAACCAGCCGTTATCTTCATAAAGCACACTAATTTCCTTGTCCCTGCCGATCGACAGGACCCAGGGCGACCTTACCGAAGGCGAAGACCGGAGCTTTCCGGCTTCCAAGGTCTTTCCCATCTGGACAGGCTCTCTTAAATCGTGTATCCTTACGAGACAGTCCTCTTTTTGCTCTAAGAACTCCAGGTCATAGACTTCCCTAAGGGGGTCTGCGGGCAGGTACACAGCCCCTTCCCTCTCAATCACGGGATAAGTAAAGGAATACGGCTCCAGATTGATAAGGCCTTCTTTAAAACCCAGCGGGAAATGAAAAACATTCTCGGTGTTTGTAATTATAACCAGTTTGTTTTTATCATCCCACCGGATGGTGGGGTCAACTTCTCCCCTGATAAAATCAAAGGGCAGGTAAAGTTCTTCATCCTGGTAACAGGCCGGTTGTTCGATCAGCCTGCCCATGTAATAAACATGAACCTGTCCGGTTGTATTAAACGGCTCCTGAAAGAACCCCGGCATAAAATATAAAAAAACTCCCAGCGCCAGTATAACAACGCCCCAGCACACTGTTTTTCGTGTACGGCCTATAACTTTTCTGTTTGTTCCGGGTGTTTCCGGTGTAATACTCATGTTTATCTCCCGTCTTTTTTACGGATTGGAGGATTATTTCTTCAAAAATACCGATTATTCCTGGCAGAAGGTTATGAAAATTACTGGAAAATACTTTACCAGCGCTTATCGATCAAACCGGTGAGAACGGGCCAGATCTGCTCTTTTTCGATACCTCTTCTCCAGGCGGCCAGCCCTGCCAAGCGGTATTTTTTCATCAGCGCCACCCGTTTTTCCAGGGAATAAAAGTCCTCCAGCCACATCCGGTAAGTTGTAGAACTTTGTATGTACTCCACATAATGCTGGCCAGCGCTTATGTCTTCCTTAATTTCCAGCCCCTGTTCTCGGATCCACTTTTCAGCCTGTTCCATCGTAAACGTCCTGCGGCTGGTTTTAGTGCTGCCGTCCGGTGCGATATCCTCTTTCCACAGCCTGGTATAAAAGGGCACCCCCAGGAGCAGTTTGTCCGGAGGAACATCTTCCAGCATCCTGACCAGCCCCTGTTCGACCCAAGGCAGGGAAGCGACCGAACCGGCCATCACGGTATGCTGGTCATACGCCATAACGATAAGGTAATCCGCAATCTCCGCCAGTTTTTTGTGGTCGTAACACCTTGACCACCTCTCGCTGCTTGAATGAAATATTACGTACACGGTAACTGTCCGCCCTGTCTCATGCATCAGGGGGGTAAGTTCCCTGATAAACTGAACATAGGCCTCCTTATCTTCCATATACATATATTCAAAATCTATATCAATCCCGTCCAGTTCATATTCATCCACATATTCAAGCAGCTGCTGCTGAGCTTTCATCCTCAATCCCGCATCTGATAAAAAGGTATGAGTCAGGTCAATCTGGCAGTCACTGGAAAAAACCCCCCAGACCTGACGGCCCTGTCCGTGGGCCCAGTCCACATACTTTTTGTCAGCAGTGGAATATATCTTCCCGTCTTCCCGCAGGTGAAACCAGGTAGGTGAGAGCACGTGAACACCGCCCAGTTCGCCTATATTGCGGGTGTTGACCGTCTTTTGCAGAACAAATTCCCAAGTCAAAAGGATAGGCTGGCCGGGTGGATTAAATGGCTGAAACGCAGAACTGACAGGAGAGGCCTTGTTATCAATACCGTTTAAAACTACCGCGCTCTTTTGCAGGTATCCTATTGAATCTTCCCCGCTGTAAACCCTGTACCAGCCGTTTTCTTCCCAGAATATCTCAATATCTTCTCCTGTTTCAATTTTCTCAATCCAGGGTGATTTCAAGTGGGGTTTCAGGCGAATTCTCCCTGCCCGGCAGGTCTTTCCGGTTTGGATAAGCTTTTGCATGTTGCGGATGCTGACAAAACCCTGCTCTTTGTTTTCTTTTATTTCTACCTTATATAGTTTTGCAATAAGTCCAGCCGGAAAATATATGTTATCCTCCTGCCTGACAAGAGGGTTTTCCATTTCGTACGGTCTTAGGTTATGCAGGCCTTGCTTACTTCCCGCAGTAAGGTGGTAGACATCTGCCGGCGTGGTAATGATAACCAGCCCGTTCTTTTCATCCCAGCAAAGAGCGGGGTCCAGGTTTTCTTTAACAAAAGCCAACGAAAGATAAAGCCCCTCCTCTATGTACAAAGGCGCGGCCGAACTTTCTTTTCCCATAAAATATATTCGCGGCTGAGCGCTTGTGTTTAGGGGTCGCTGTCGAAATGAGTCCTTATATTGAACAATGACAGGCGTCAAAATAAGCATGGCAAGACAGGCAATAACTAAAACAGCCTTTTTTTGCCTTTTTTCTTTATTAATCTTCCTTTTTTCTTTTCTTAAACCAAGTTCAGCCGAATTCATAGATTTTTCTCCTTAAAAGGACAGCATTTTTATTTAAATTTCTATATTATTTTCTGTTTATATTATAAATTATTTATATCACACCTGATTGTTTACTGCCACTGTTTTGGCTCAATAAGACTCAGTACTTGAAATAAGGTATTTTTGCAAAATAAGATTAATATTATTTTATTATATAGGGAGGGACGGCATGATTTATGCTGCACTGATCTTCAGCCTTGTTATCATCTTAATTGGAGCAGAGATTTTTACCAATGGCATCGAATGGCTGGGTAATAAACTTAACCTTGCTGAAGGAGCGATAGGAAGTATCCTGGCCGCTGTCGGCACCGCTTTGCCCGAAACGATGATTCCCATTATTGCTATTCTCTTCGGCTCCGGTGAGGATGCTGCCCACATTGGAATAGGAGCAATCCTCGGCGCCCCTTTCATGCTGTCAACCCTTGCCATGTTTATCACCGGGATCGCCGCCCTTATTTTTAAGGTTAATGGTAAAACTAGAACCTGTATGCTTTGTGATGTAAGTATTATGAAAAGGGACCTTTTCTTTTTTATTGTTGTTTATAGTACAGCTCTGCTGGCAGCATTCCTCCCGGCCCATAATATAAAGATTATAGCAGCTTCCGTTTTGGTATTTTCCTACTTTGTCTATGCGTATTTCACTGTTAATTCGGGGGCAGGTTTTGGGTACTATGACGTCAACCCGCTGATATTCCATAAATCAAACACCAACCCTTCTCTGTCCTGGATACTTTTGCAGGTTGGAGTCGCATTATCCACTATTGTGATTGGAGCGAATATGTTTGTGAATGCGATAACACAAATATCCACCGTCCGGGGAATCCCCGCCTTTGTCCTGGCTCTTGTCATTGCCCCTGTCGCTACAGAACTGCCGGAAAAATTCAACAGTATTGTCTGGGTCAGGCAAGGTAAAGACACCCTGGCTCTGGGCAATATTACAGGGGCCATGGTCTTCCAGAGCTCCATCATCCCGGCGCTGGGAATTCTTTTAACCCCGTGGCAGCTGTCCCCGTTAGCCCTGGCCAGCGGTGTGCTCGCTCTCACTTCAGCTTCTGTGATTTACTACAACCTTTTGGTTAAGAAACAACTGAACCCGCTCACTCTTATCGAAGTCGGTTCAATTTATCTCGTCTTTCTTGTTATAGTCCTTACTTCAGGGTTATCTTGACTATATCAGTCCCAACATGATAAAATATCGCTAACAGAGGGGAGTAGCATTTATCTTAACAGTGACAGCACGGCATTAAGCCCGCTGTTTTGAAGGATTGATTTATAGTCCTTGCGAGACCTCTGCATGAAAAGTTTTTCATGCAGGGTTTTTTTATTTAAAACTAATAAAAACCAGTTATACAATAAACAGAGAGGATTGAAAAATGGCAATGCAAAAGATGCTCTGGTATCAGATTTCTCCGGAAGACACCTGTAAAGAGTTAAAATCAGACCTTAATAACGGTCTTTTGCCTGATGAAGCCGCCGAGCGGCTGGCCGAGTCCGGTCCTAACGAATTAAAGCGTAAAGAAGGGCCTTCCCTGTTATCTATGTTCCTCAATCAATTAAAGGATTTTTTGGTCCTTATCCTTGTCGGCGCCAGCATAGTATCTATTCTCGTGGGCGAAGTCACTGATTCCCTTGTAATTATAGGTATTGTTCTTATTAATGCCGTCCTCGGTGTTTTCCAGGAGTTTAGAGCCAATAAAGCTTTAGAAGCGCTCAAACAGATGACATCCCCAAATGCAAAGGTTATACGCCAGGGCGAAGTAATTACCATACCGGCGAGTGAACTGGTGCCGGGAGACCTGGTCATACTCGAGACAGGGGATTATGTACCGGCGGACCTTCGAATCACACAGTCAGTTAACCTTAAAATAGAGGAAGCTGCTCTTACGGGAGAATCAATCGCGGTGGAAAAGGACCCCGATATTATTTTTAAAGAGGAGGTCAGCCTGGGAGACCGGCTTAACAGCGCTTTTATGGGTACTCATGTAACATACGGCCGTGGTAAAGGCCTGGTAACGGCCACCGGTATGAACACCATAATCGGTCAAATTGCTGAAATGATTCAAGAAGCCAAAGACGAGGATACCCCCCTTCAAAAAAAACTGGCGGAATTGGGCAAATACCTTGGTATAGCCTGCCTTGCCATCTGCGCCATCGTTTTTGGACTGGGTGTACTGCACGGTAAACCCCTGGCTGCCATGTTTATGACCGCTATCAGTCTGGCAGTAGCCGCTATCCCGGAAGGCTTGCCCGCTGTGGTGACAATTGTTTTAGCCCTTGGCATGCAGCGAATGGTCCGTCATAACTCAATCGTAAAGAAGCTTCATGCGGTTGAAACTCTTGGCAGCACCACCGTTATTTGTTCGGATAAAACAGGAACACTGACACAGAATCAGATGACAGCGATAAAAATTTACACCGGAAGCCTTCTTTATATGCTTTCCGGTGAAGGTTACTGCCCTCAGGGCCAATGTACCGTAAATGGCTGTAAAGTCGATGTGGACAAGGATATCAGTCTGAAAACGGCGCTGCATATCTCCAGTCTTTGCAATGACAGTCGGCTCAAATCGGAAAGGTCCGGTCAGGAAGAATCATGGAACATCCTGGGAGACCCTACCGAAGGAGCGCTAATTGTTGCCGCCGCTAAATTTGGTTATACAAAGGAAGTTCTGGACTCGAAATATCCAAGAATGCAGGAAATACCTTTTGATTCCAAACGCAAGCTGATGACTACCTTCCATCAGGCGCCCAATAATAAATTCTGCGCCTACACCAAAGGAGCGCCCGACGTATTGATAGGGTTATGCAACAGGGTCCAGCGGAAGAACGGTACAATAGATTACTTAACTGAAGCTGACATACTGGATATCATGAACTTTAATAATGAAATGGCGGCCCAGGCCCTTAGGGTACTCGCTCTTGCTTATAAACCCGTTGAAAAAATACCGGAACATCCCGAGCCTGAAGAAATTGAAAAGGATCTGATTTTCAGCGGCCTTGTCGGCATGATTGACCGTCCAAGAGCTGAGGCCATTGAAGCGATAAGAATGTGTAAATCAGCCGGGATAAAAGTTGTGATGATAACAGGCGACCATAAAGATACAGCTGCCGCTATCGCAAGGGAGCTGAACATAATAAAACCCGGCGAACCTGTCATAACAGGCGCACAACTAAACCAGATGAGTGAAGATGAACTAAGGGAAGCTGTTAAGAAAACATTCGTTTTTGCCAGGGTTTCACCTGAACACAAAGTAAGAATAGTGCAGGCCATCAAAGAAAACGGCGAAATAGCTGCAATGACGGGAGACGGCATCAATGACGCACCGGCTTTGAAAAAGGCGGATATCGGTGTCGCCATGGGTATCACAGGCACTGATGTAACCAAGGAAACTGCCGATATGGTTGTAACAGATGATAATTTTGCCAGTATTGTCGCCGCTGTTGAGGAAGGTCGTGTCATTTACAGCAACATCCGGAAGTTTGTCTTCTTCCTTCTGTCCTGCAATATGGCGGAAATACTGATTATCTTCATTTCCACACTTTTTGGCTGGCCTATCCCACTTTTACCCATCCACCTTCTTTGGATCAATCTGGTCACTGATGCCTTGCCTGCCCTGGCCTTAGGCATGGAAAAGAAAGAACCGAATATTATGGATGTCCCGCCAAGAAGTCCTCATGAACCAATTATTGACAAGACAATGCGGTCTATGATTATAGTTCAAAGCCTGGTATTAACATTTGCTGTTTTGGGTTCTTTTTACTTCGCTTATATCCGCTATGACAACCTGGACTTAGCCCGGACCTATGCTTTTGCAACCTTAATTATCGCCGAACTCCTCAGGGCCTATTCAACCCGCTCCGAAAAATACACTCTCCGGCAAATTGGTCTCTTTTCCAACCATCATATGAATTTCGCTACTCTTATATCTTTAGGGCTGCTGCTTCTCGTGATAGTGGCGCCTTCCCTGAAAGCGGTCTTTAAGATTGAAACACTTCATATTATTGACTGGGATTTAATACTTGTCTTTTCCCTGCTTCCACTTTTATCCGGTGAGTTTGGCAAAGTCTTCAAAGCCAGAAGGATTTCCTCCAAAACATAAATCATAATAGTGTCAAAAAGCCCCGCCTGAACCTGGATCAGGCGGGGTTTTGTCATTTATCAGGCGTTCTCAACTTTATTCCAGTATTTCTTAACATCCCGGATAAGATTTTCTATATGGTCAACCATGGCTATCTCGGCTGATTCGGGGTCATGCTGCTCCACTGCTGTGGCTATTTTGGCATGGTCCAGCGCCACCAGGCTGTGGACCTCTTTCCTGATATATTCCAGCACCGGGGTCAGCTGACCGTCTTGACGTATTAATTCCATAGCTCCTTCCAATACTTTATTCCGTGAGGCTTTGGCCAAAATGCGGTGAAACGCTACATCCTGTTCCGCCGCCATACCTTTAGAATGATGTGCTCGTTCGTGCTGCAGGCGTTGAACCTGCCATAGGTCTTTGATTTCTTCCTCAGTGGCGTGTATCGCTGCCAAACGGGCAATCTCTCTTTCTATCGCCCGCCTGGCAACTAAAACATCTATTAACTCTTCCGGGGTTTTTGTTTCCAGAATCTTGAAAAATTCCAGGCCCTGTTCGGAACGGGTCTTCTTTTCCTCCAGTTCCTTCAAACGTGCTATGCCGTCAGCAGATAAGACCCTTCCCTGGAACCCCATTTTGTTCGTAAATCCTATACTGTCGTACAGTGCGAGTATTCTACCGGCTGTGGCTTCACTAACATCACATCCATAGTTCTTCAGTTCACGGCTCAGATAACCGGAACCTACCGGAGAATCGCTTTGATTGATTATGAGCAAAGCAAGATATTCCTGTTTGTCTTTATCTGTTAACATCTCTTTCTCCTTTGACCATGCATTATTCGCAGTCTAAACATATTTTATATCATCCAGGCACGCTGTACCAGTTCTTCTTGTATAAAAAACAAAAAAAGGATTAAAAACTAAAGAGTGACTATTACTTATAATATTTTTGAAGGTGATTTTATTGCGTACCTGTCGTTGTTTTCTTTTTCTTATCGTCCTGATTGCGGGAATCATCTGTCCCCATATTTGCACAGGTCAGCCCCGGCAGCACCAGTCAATGTTCGTGCTTTTAATTCCTGGCCTGACCTTGCAGGATTTATCGTTGTGGCCAAATTTGGACCGGCTTTGCCAAACAAGCGCTGTCGGTTTGATGAATTCAGCCGGTGGAAACCGTGTTCTCCCCAGTTCGTATCTTTCTATTTCCTCCGGTACAAAGGCCGTTTACCCGGAAAAATCGGGTGTGCTTGGTCTGCAAAAGCATGAGGATTTAAACGGGGTAACTGCAGTTGAAACGTATGAGCATTACCTGGGCACAACCTCCAACGAAGCCCAAATAGTTATTCCCTATTTTAATATTATAAAAAACGCCAATATTTCACAGTCGAGGCCCGGTCTTTTGGCCGACACCCTGTCGGAATATGATGTTCCCCTGCTCTTTATCGGCAACCAAGACCTGCCGGGAGCCGTCTCCCGTCCGGGAGTGCTTACAGCCATGGATTCAAAAGGCAGAATCCAGGAAGGCTTCGTGGACCGGCGTACATATGTGGTTAGCTCCTTTTCCCCCACCCATTACACCGTAAACTATTCTTTTTTATATGAAACGGCTGCATCTTTCCTGCAGGGCAGAACAGGAATTATCATCCTGGACCTGGGGGACCTGGCCCGTCTCGACAACCTCAACGAAAACCTGCCTGCGGCGGTTTATACAGATAGCAGAAAAAAACTTCTGGAAGAAATTGATTCTTTCCTGGGATATCTTATCGGGTTGGTCGACCAGAAGGAAGCAGCCCTTTTAGTGCTTGCTCCTTATCCTGATATAGACAACCTCCTTCAAGGCAATATGCTGACACCCGTACTTTTTTATAACCACGGCAGTGTGGAAAGCCTTCTTTCCTCAACAAGCACAAAAAGGCCGGGAATTATCACAAATTTGGATATAGCCCCCACTATCCTGAATTTTTTTGGCTGCCGGCAAACCCGCGGTTTTGTGGGATCCCCCATTAAAACCGATGTTTATCCCGGCGCAAGAACTTACCTTGAAATTATACAGAATAAAATACTGGCAAATTATCTCCAGCGCCCTTTTCTCTTGAAAAGCTATGTAATCCTGCAGATAGCGCTGGTGCTTTCCATGCTGTTTTTGATTTTCCTGCGTCATCGACTCCTTTATTGGATCTATCCCTTTGTGCTAGCCCTGCCGGCGGGCCCCCTGTTTTTCCTTGTTCTTCCCCTGGTTCCCTCCACCAGCCTTATTGCAAGGACAATTGTTTTATTAGCCGCGGGCAGCCTGGTTATATTTATTTTTAACAGGAGAACCGGCGCCTTGAGATCACTTACCGTTTTATACCTGCTTACGGCAGCCTTTATTGCGGGCGATCTCCTGCTTGGCTCTCCGCTCATGAAATCTTCCCTGCTCGGTTATGACCCCATCGCCGGGGCCCGCTACTATGGGCTGGGTAATGAGTACATGGGCGTCCTGCTGGGTTCAGGCCTGATAGGGATAACACTGCTGATTGAAATCTTAAAAAACCACGTTCACCGGCATACTACTTTATATTCTTTCGGATTTATTGCCGTCCTTGCCGGGCTTGTCGTGCTGGCAGCTTCACCCCGCTGGGGCACCAATGTCGGCGGCGGCCTTGCTTTTCTGGGAAGCTTTATTATCCTGGGTTTGTTGGTCTACAGGGTCAGGTTAAACTGTCAAACTCTGGCCTTGCTTGGCATCGGGTCCCTTGTTTTTTTGTCGCTGCTGTTTTACTTTGACCTGCAAAGACCCGTAGATGTCCAGTCCCATATCGGCCTGACCGCGCGGCTTATCCGCGAAGAAGGGTTGGCCAGTCTCTTGCCCATCTTCTCACGCAAAGTTTTGATGAATATAAAGTTGATTCACTACTCTCTCTGGACACGTGTGTTTCTTACTTTTCTGGCGGCCACTGCCTTTATCTTTTCCCGCCCGCCCGGCTTGATGAAAAAAATTTTTGCTGAATACCCTTACCTGCGGGCTGGTTCTATTGCAGGAATATGCGGCAGCTTTATTGCCTTGGTAGTCAATGATTCCGGTATCGTAGCCGCCGCCACTGCCATGATTTTTGTCGCTCCCACCCTGCTTTACCTGGTTACGGCAAGACTGCTGGAACTGGAGGAGTAAATGCAATGCGCAGCAGGTCAGTACTAATGGTATACCGCAGTATGACGGGAGGGATGAAGCAGCACATCTGCAGTCTGGCAAAAGGATTGACTGATAACGGCATTGACGTGACTATATCAGGCCCTCTGATAAATCCTCCCGCTCCTTCACCGGTCAAGGTCGTCACTTTGCACATACCGGAAAACCCGCTGACATTTGCAGGGATATCCTCTGTAAACAACCTGACACACTTAATCAGGGAAAATAAGTACGACCTGGTCCATACGCACGGTTATGTAGCCGGCATCATCGGAAGGTTTGCGGCTCTTCTGGCGGGGGAACCCTTACTTGTGCACACCGTCCACAACTCTCATCCCGGCTTTTCCAGAGCAGTGCTTTATGGCGGCGCTAAAGTTGAAGTATGGTTAAGCAGGTATACCGGCAAGATTATTACCGTATCGGCGCACCTTAAAGATGAGTTGATTAAAATAGGAATACCCTCAGAAAAAATATCTACTGTTTACAACGGGGTATGTCCACCTGCTATAAACAAAACAGGCAGGCAAGAGATAAGAAAATCCCTGGGGTTATCACCTTATAACTTCGTAATCGGTACTGTCGCAAGACTTATTCCTTCCAAAGGAATAGACCTCTTCATCGAGGCCATGGCCGTGGCAAAAAAAATTAACCCCCATATAAAAGGGGTTATTGTCGGAGACGGTCCCGAGAAATTCAGATTGCAAGAACTGGCAGAAAACCTTGGAATAAGTGACAGTATCATGTTTTTGGGACACCGGACCGATGTGCCTATGCTGCTTTTAGCTTTTGATCTTTTTATCCTGTCTTCCAGGCAAGAAGGTTTCGGTATCTCTATACTGGAAGCACAGTGTTCCGGCCTTCCCGTTATCGCCTCTGCATCCGGAGGAATCCCGGAGATAATCAGCCACGGTGTTAACGGCCTTTTGTTTCCGGCAGGAGATTTCTACGCCCTGGCCGACCGGATCTCATTTCTGCTCAGTTCTAATCCCCAATACAGGCATACTCTTGCTATGGAAGGAATGAAAAGGGTCCGTGAAAACTACTCCTGCGACAAAATGATACAGTCAACCATAGTGGTATATAAGGAATTATGGAGGCATATATAATAAGTGTCTCTTTTTCTAATTATTCAATAAGTTATTAAATCAGGTGCCTGGCACCGTGGTACCGTTGCTTAAAATAATTAATTAATTATGATATAAGTCCTAAATTATTTATCAATTTTAGCGTTTTTTCTTAAAATAGTATAGGGTCGTGGCGGGTATAGATGTTCATCAGAAGGCCCAGGGCAATCATATTGGCCAGAAGAGCGCTCCCCCCGTAGCTGACAAAAGGAAGCGGGATCCCGGTTATGGGCATGATGCCAATGGTCATGCCGATGTTCTGCAGAACATGAAAAGCAAACATGGATACAACGCCTACAGCAACCAGGCTGCCGTAAATATCCCTGGCTGTCATGGCTATCCTGATCCCCCTGTACAGCAGTAAAAAGAATAAAAGGAGCAAAAGCACGGCTCCGACAAAGCCGAACTCCTCGGCCAGTACGCTGAATATAAAGTCAGTCCATTGCTCCGGCAGAAAGTCCCCCGCTGTCTGGGAACCCTGCCCCCATCCTTTCCCCAGGAGACCACCGGCCCCTACAGCTATCTGGGACTGGATAATGTTCCATCCCCAACCCTTGGGGTCAATCATGGGATCGACAAACACCACCAGCCGCATGAGCTGGTAGTCTTTGAGAGGCAGCCATAAACCCCAGGTATAGTGGGCATAAATCGCAATGCTAACCAGCGCGGCTCCGCCTCCGATCAACGTTCCCAAGAGCAGAGGGGAAGCGCCCGCTGCCAGGAGCATGCCAAACATGATAGCAATATAAACCAAACCGGTACCCAAATCAGGCTGTTTGAGAATCAAAAGCAGAGGCACGCCAACATAAATGAACACAGGGATTAAATCTTTAATAGTCTTAAGTTTTCCCACCCGGGGGGAAAGAAACTGTGCCAGCCCCAGTATCATCAGGATCTTAACCAGCTCAGCAGGCTGAAACTTGAAAGTCCCTAACGGAATCCAGGCCTGCGCTCCTTTGGTCTCCTTTCCCAGGACCAGTACGGCCAATAAGAGAATAATATTTAGCGCATACATATGACGTGCATATTTTGATAATCTGCTGTAGTTGATAACCAAAACTGAAAAGAAGGCTGTCAGCCCGATAATGGTCCACACCATCTGGCGCTGCACAAAATTAATTCCAAATTTACCGCTGGCATTCTGGGTCGCGCTGTGCAAAACAAAGAAACCCATCACAAGGATGAGCGCAACTGTAATCAGCAGGATGTAATCCAGGCTTTTAAAGAGCTTGGACAACTTCATGATGGAACACTCCTTCCTCCATCATTATATCCGAAATACCCTTCCTTTTGAAAAGGTTTTTATTACCTATCTTTCCGGGAAAATGCGGTTGATTTTGACAACCGGGATGTTAGCAACCAGGGCTACCGATTTGTCATCGGAATTAAGAGAAACTTCCGTCCCTCTTTTATCGATTTCCATATACCCGGAAATAACTTTGATGATGTCTTCCTTCAGGCTTTCAAGAAGCTGGGGGGAAACGCTGGTACGGTCGTGTACCAGGACCAGGCGCAGTCTTTCCTTGGCAATGTTTTTACTGTGGGGAGCCTCTCTACCCATTAATCTACTGAACAGATCCATGATACGCCCTCCTTTACCTTAGCTTTTGAAACCTAAAAGTTTTTTCATCCTGCTAAAAATACCGTCTTCAACTTCCAGATTTATCAGCGGCACTTCTTCTCCTGTAATCCTCTTAGCAATATTACGGTAAGCTTGTCCTGCGCGGGAAGTCATATCCAGTACGGCAGGTTCACCTTTGTTGGTGGAAACTACAATGATTTCATCTTCCGGTACCACCCCTAAAAGTTCAATAGCCAGGATGTCTATCATATCGTTTATATCCATCATGTCCCCTTTTTTAACCATATGGGGACGTATACGGTTTATTACCAGCTTGGGATTCCGCAGTTCCGCGGCTTCCAAGAGCCCGATGATCCTGTCGGCGTCCCTGACAGCAGCCACTTCCGGGGTTGTAACCACAACTGCCTTTTCAGCGCCCGCTATGGCGTTCTTGAATCCCTGTTCGATACCGGCGGGGCAGTCAATTATTACATAATCAAAGTCTTCTTTCAACTGGTCGCACAGTTTCTTCATCTGTTCTACTGTCACGGCAGTCTTATCCTTGGTCTGAGCTGCCGGCAAAAGAGCCAGATGGTCAAAGCGCTTATCTTTGATTAGAGCCTGCCGCAGCCGGCACTGTCCATTGGCTGCGTCAACCAGGTCGTATACGATCCTGTTCTCAAGCCCCATCACGACGTCCAGGTTTCTCAAGCCGATATCTGTATCCACCAGCACCACTCTTTTTCCCATAGAGGCAAGCGCGGTACCAATATTGGCCGTGGTTGTAGTCTTGCCGACTCCGCCTTTACCGGAAGTAATTACTATGACTTCTCCCATTAATCAATTCCTCCTAATATCTTATGGTCAAAATTTATTAGCAATCCCCTTCATTTCCCGGACTACAATCATGTCTTCGCTAATCTGGGCAATTTCCGGCATGAGCGGTTCCTCCTCCGGAGCCCTTGTAATAAAACCGGCAATACGAAGCTGGGTCGGCTGCAGTCGAAGCGCGCCCACCCAGGCATCCCGGTTCCCCTCTGCGCCGGCGTGTACAGTTCCCATCAGGCTGCCCATCACCATAATAAAGCCGGATGCCGTAATTTTTGAGCCGGGATTGACATCACCAAAAACAACTACGTTCCCTGCAAAAGTGATATCCTGTCCCGAGCGCACATTGCGCCTGACTACCAGAGTCGGCTCCTTACAGACGTTATCCGTATCGCGGAAAATGTTTGCGTCATTAATCAGTGATTGTATTCTGTCCGTGGGACTTTTTTTCCCAAGCGAGGTCCTGATACTTCTGATTATAAGACCGCTTTCCTGGAAAACCTGCCAGAGGGCGCTGACCTGTTCGGGGGATAATGTGCGTGTTCCCGCGTCAAAAACCACAGAGGCTCCTTCAAAAAAGGAACCTTTTTTACCCTCCAGGCGTGTCTTTATAGCTGTAATAACCTCGTCCCATACCGCTTCTTTACTGCAGTAAATAGTTAGTCCATCTCTGCTGCCTTTAAATGTTATTATCTCTTTTTTCATCCCAACGAACCAGTTCCCCCTCAACATGCTGCTGTGAAATGCGGTAATACTGTGCTGCCCGTACTATCACTATGTTCGCTATGTAAATGGTAAATCCCTGCCGGCCAGTCACAAAAAAACGGGGTTTTTTCCCCGTTTTTCCAACTATGTCCGACAAAGATGACATGTTTCTGTTATATTTTTACTCTGGGTTATCCTCAATGAAGGACTCCTCTTGGGGATTCTCCTCTTCCGCAGGTGTTTCCCTAACCTGAACGCCCGGAGAGTCGGGCCAGTCGGCCGATGCCTGCGAAACTCTTAATTCTATCGGGGTCACACCAAAGTATTCCTCAAATACGGCCTTGGCAACCAGTCCTATCGAGCCGGACCCGCTGTAGCCATGCTCAATAACCCCGGCAAAAGCAATCTGGGGATTATCGGCAGGAGCGAAGGCAATGAATAGCCCGTCATAATCCTTGTTCTTAACATATCCTGCCCTTCCGGGCTGAGCTGTTCCCGTTTTGGCAGCGACTTTGATATGCTCCGGAAAATGCTTAAAAAGCGAGTAGGCCGTACCGCCGGGCGCCGTTACCGCCTGCATGGCCTTTTGTGTCTCCAGGATGGTTTGCGCTGATACGGTTGCCTCATAAACCAACTGGGGCGCAAATTCCTTCACCGTTTTTCCATCCGGCGCAATTATTCTTTCAACTGTATACGGCTTGTAGCGTTTTCCCCCGTTCGCCAGCGCAGCTACATAATTCGCCATTTGAATGATGCTGTACTGGTTATAACCCTGGCCAATCCCCGTGTTATAGGTATCCCACTCATGCCACTGAGCATAGTGGTCCAACTGTATCTTTCTCTCCTGCTCCCATGTTCTTTTCTTGCTTTTCAGTTCATTTTCAAGCCTTTTTTTCTCCTGCTCGGCTGCGGCGCTGCCTATCTTTTCCAGGTATTCTTCATCGAGAGCTTCTAATTTCTCGTCAATCTTTTTATTTATACTCTGAGCCCGCAGCGCAAATTCTTTCCTCTGCCACTCCAAATGCGGCAAAAGCCCGCTGCTTTCATAAGGAATGTCAATACCGGTGGGCTGACCCAGACCAAACTCGGTACCGACCTTTCCGATCAGGCCTATCCCTGCCCGGCGCGCCATTTCCTGAAAGTAAACATTGCATGATTTGGCCATAGCGGAGTATAAATTCACACTCCCGTGCACATCCCAGCATTTGATATAGGGAGGATTCCAGTACTTGCCGGTACAGGTCAGATAATCCACAGGAGCAGCATGGCCTGATTCGAGGACTGCCATCGCGGTAATCGGTTTGAAGGTTGATCCCGGAACATAGCTGCCCTGGATAGCGCGGTTGTACAAGGCCGGAGGTATATCTCTGAAATAATAGTCGGCCTGATTCTGGTTAAGGGGTTTGCCGTTAAAATCATCAGGATTAAGGGTAGGACGGCTGGTCATTGCCAGCACTTTACCCGTATTTACATCCAGCAGTACGGCTGCCCCGGCTTGAGCCTTGGGATGGTCTTTCTGGACTTTGGCCAGGGTCTCGTCAAAAGCCTTTTCCATAGCCTGCTGGAGTTTTAAATCTATCGTTAGACAAACTGTATTTCCGGGTATGGGCGGGATGGAACTGACCTCCCTGACAGGGTAGTTTCTGGCTGTAACTTCTACCTGCCTCGACCCGTCTTTACCGCGAAGATATTGCTCGTATGTTTTCTCCACCCCGGTCTTGCCTACCAGGTCGTTGAGCCCATAACCCTTATATTCGGGCAGTTCCAGCTCTTCTTTGATGGAATGGACATATCCGAGCAGATGACCGGCCAGGGTACTATAAGGATAAGAACGCTGGGGCTGCACGATGATATTTACTCCCGCCAGCTCCCGGCGCCGTTCCTCAATAACTGTCACCAGTTCTATCTGGATATCCCTTTTAATTATAATGGGCTCAAATAACCTGTTCTGCTGCTGTTTAATGGCTTCCTTAATGCTGTTAACTGTTATCTCCGGGTCGTTCAGGATTTGGACAAGTTTTCCGATTACTTCGTCGATGTTGGCATCCTGTAAACCAAGGTAATCCAAAGATAAATTAAATACAGGCCTGTTGGTTACTATTACCTGGCCGTTTCTGTCCATGATTTCACCCCGGGACGCAGTCTCGGGAATCATGCGCACGGTATTAGAGACAGCCCGGGTACGGTACCATTCTGTCTTAATGAGCTGCAGCCAGGCAATTCGCAAAAATAGCAGCGCAAATATTATAATTATAACCCAGGTATAAATCCTGAGTGTTTTTTCAATAACCAGTCTCGTTTTTTCAATCCCCATGACATCCCCCTAGGAAAATCTTTCCCAAAATGAAGTGTTGATATTTTTGCCGGTTTTTATCATCCAGTAATAAACCCAGGAATATATGAACGGCACCAGGCATGTGTTGTAGATGGCAATCGGGATAGCCCTCCAGAACCAGAGGCTTAAAGACCATTGCAGTCCTGCCGTTTTTCCCAGGATCAGAAAGATAAGACCATTAAAAAGGGTACTTAAAAAAACGGTAATAATTGGCACAAAAAGGTTTTCACTAAAAGCCCCCCTCGTCAGCCAGCCTGCTGTAAAAGCAGTCAGACCTTTGGCCAGGGCATTCATACCAATAAACCTTCCCAGGTAAATATCTTCAAAAAGGCCCAGTAAAAAAGCAACAGCGGCGCCTTTTTTCGGTCCCCGGATGATACTGTGAAATATTATTAATATTAGAATAAAATCCGGTTTGGCGCCGGCAATTGTGAGATGATTGAAAACAGTGGACTGCAGGCTTAGTCCCAGCGCGGACAACACAAGCAAAACAAGAAATGTCACTGATTACTCACCCCGCTGACTGTAGACGTTGCTTCCGGGAGAGGGTCAGGTTCGGGACTTTTAACCTGTAAAATCACAAAAACCTCTTCCAGCCGGTCAAAATCAACAAACGGCTCAATCAGCGCATTTTTTATCAACCCGCTGGCTTCCATGTTGACTTCGGCCACAGTGCCGATACGGATCCCCTTGGGATATAGCCCCCCCAGACCCGAGGTTACCACCGTATGCCCTCTTTCAATCGGCATGTCGTGAGGAAGATGGATCATTTGCAGGTAGTCGGACCTGCCGGTACCGGTAACTACCCCTGGTGTGTAACGGTTCTCGAGTACACGGGCGCCCACCGCTCCTTCGGCATCCAGAATCAGTAAAACTTCTGCCGTATTTTTAGTGACGCCTATGACCATTCCGACCAGGCCGTCATGGGTCACCACGGTCATGTCGGGTATTATCCCGTGTTGGCTTCCTCTATTGATAATAATCGTCTTATACCAGTTGTTAGGGTCGCGGCTAATAACCTTGGCCAGCAGCAACTCGTAGTTTTTCTCCTTATCTTCCTCATAATTAAGCAATTTCTGCAGGCGCTCGTTCTCCAGTTCCTGTTCCTTAAGCTTATAAATGTTTTCTTCCAATATGGCAATCCTTTTTTTCAGTTCCTCATTTTCCTGCCGGACCGCCTTATTATCCCTGAAGTAGGCAACAAAGTCATCTGTCCCTTTCATTACAGCCGTTATGCCCTTTTGCACAGGAGCAAACGCTTCTCTGACCGCTTTAGTAACAGGAAAAAGGACGGTACTTCCCCATCCTGTAACGTCCATGATATTTATAGTCAAAAATATGAACAATACGATCAAGACGATGATAACAGCCCACTTTTTACCCAACAGTACCCACCTAACCTATTTTTCTATTAGGTATTAACAATCGTTTTAAGGTGTCAATGTTTTCCAAGGCTTTTCCGGCTCCGACCGCAACCGACGACAGAGGTTCTTCTGCCAGATGTACAGGCATGCCTGTCTGACTGCCGATCAGTTCATCCAGTCCTTTTAGCAGAGAACCACCTCCGGCCATCATGATACCGCGGTCCATAATATCTGCCGCCAGTTCGGGCGGAGTTTTTTCAAGGCATACCTTAATAGCTTCGATAATGGCATAGACAGGTTCCGACAGCGCCTCAGTTATTTCCGCGGAGGTAACATTGACCAGCTTGGGTAAACCGGAGACCAAATCCCTTCCCCTCACCTGGTAAGCCAGTGGTTTGGGAAGTTCAATGGCGGAACCAATGCTTATTTTTATATCTTCTGCGGTTCTCTCGCCAATCATCAGGTTATAAGCCCGCTTAATGTAATTGACGATAGCTTCATCCATCTCATCCCCACCTATGCGGATGCTCTTGCTGTTAACGATCCCGCCTAAGGAGATAACGGCTACATCGGTTGTACCGCCGCCGATATCCACAATCATGTTGCCGGTGGGTTCATGAATAGGCAGTCCTGCCCCTATAGCGGCGGCCATCGGTTCTTCTATCAGGTAAGCTTCCTTGACCCCAGCCTGGATAGCAGCCTCTTTTACAGCCCGCTCCTCGACCGTGGTAACACCTGCCGGCACACATATCACGACGCGCGGACGGTTAAAAAAGTTCAGACCAGTTTTCAGAGCCTTCCGAATAAAGTAGCGAAGCATAGTATGCGTCACTTCAAAATCGGCAATAACCCCGTCTTTCATGGGACGAATAGCGACTATATTGCCGGGCGTCCTCCCGATCATCAGTTTAGCCTCTTCACCTACAGCTAAAACAGCTCCCGTATCTCTCTGCATAGCCACAACGGAAGGTTCGGTTAGCACTATCCCTTTTCCTTTTATATATACCAGGGTATTTGCTGTTCCCAGGTCAATTCCTAAGTCTTTGCTGAAAAACATTGTTGTCAGTTTCTCCTTCCTGTATTTGGAATTATGTTAATAGTTTGTCCTAAAAATAGCCGCTTTCTTTCATGCTTAAAAAATTATTTTGCCCGATGATAATATGGTCCAGTATTTCCAATCCCAGCAAATTGCCGGCATCACGCAACCGCCTGGTGATATTAATGTCTTCCTTGCTCGGACTGGGGTCGCCGCTGGGGTGATTGTGTATAAGGATCAGGCTGGCTGCGCTCCTTTTTAAGGGCATCTTGAAAACTTCCCGGGGATGGACCAACGAAGCATTGAGGCTTCCTACGGACACGGTATCGATAGTTATGACCTGATTTTTGGTATTTAAGTTCATCACTTTAAAATGTTCACGATCCAGGTATGACATCTCACCCATTACCAGCCGGGCCGCATCCTGCGGGATTTTTATAACCGGCTGTGAACCCAGGCTCTGCCTGGCCAGTCTTTTGCTCAATTCCACAGCCGCTTTCAGCTGGGCAGCCTTAGCCAGGCCCATGCCTTTTTGCAGCCTTAGTTCTTCCAGACTGGTCCGGGTCAGGGCATACAGGCCTCCACACTTTAAGATTTCCTGGGCCAGATCCAGGGCTGATGTTTTTCTCGTCCCCGTACAAAGCAGAATTGCAAGCGGTTCCTGGTCGGATAAGGCTTCGGCCCCCATATTTAAAAGTTTCTCCCTGGGCCTTATTTCTTCGGGGTATTCTTTTATGGACATATACCCGGTATCACTTTTTGCCACTTTTGCTTTCCCCCAATACGGCAACCCCGCATCGACGCAAAAGCTGCATGGTCTTTACCAGCGGGAGGCCAACAACATTGAAATAACAACCTTCTATCCTTTCCACCAGCAGGGCTCCCAGGCCCTGAATCCCATAAGCCCCCGCTTTATCCAGGGGTTCTGCGCTGGCGACATATGCCGCTATTTCCTGTGCTGTCAAATTTCGAAAATAAACTTTTGTAATCTCTACATCCTGATAAATGCGCACATCTTTTTCATTGTTCCCCATCATGTGCACCACGCAGATACCGGTCATAACCTCGTGAACCCGGCCGGACAAAAACTCCAGCATAGCTGCGGCTTCATGCTTATTTTGGGGTTTTCCCAGGACCCTTTCCCCCATAACAACAATGGTATCGGCGGCCAGAATCACTTCACCCACCCTGGGCAAAAGGCTCTCAGCTTTAAACCTGGCAGCATCGCGGACCCACTGTGCCCAGGGTTTTACCGGTTTTCCTTCGTCCAGCCGGCTGGGAACCACACGAAAGGTCAGACCTGCTTGCCTCAGCAGTTCCGCCCGCCGGGGGGATGCGGAAGCCAGGACAATATCCATTCAAGATACCTCCACAAACAGGATAAATATATACTTCGTATTCAGTATTTAAATTATATCCTGAAATAGACAAACAGGGCCAGGAGAAACCCGACAATGCTCGCTACATTGAGACTCAGCAGTATCCCAAAAGTCACTTTGATCACTAATAAGTCTATCGTGGTAGGCGACATTCCAATTGGCTGGAAACCCTGGTTCAGAATAGGAAGGTAGCTTCCGAAGGCTGCGCCTAACAGGCTGCCGATCAAACCGCCCACTATCAACAGTATCAATAAAAGCCAGGGACTCTTGGGAGCATTATAACCTCTCACAAGAAAAATCCTCCTCTCGTCTCACATCTTCTTAAGTTTACCATCCGTATCAATGGTAAACAAGCAAACGACCGCTGTTAAATGATGTCATTTGCAACTTCTTTCTCTTTTTCTGTAAGAAAATCCTTCAACCAGGACAAAACATCGGGATGATTCAGGGGTACCCCCCCCAATACCTCTTTTATTTTGCTCGTTTCGAAAACAAAGGATTTATCATCACAACAGCGTACATAGGAGAAATCGACCTCCGGTGAACCGCTGATTAAGGCCAGCATAGTTGAGACCATATCCCCGACAGGTACCCTGTCAATATGATTCAGTTCAAATTCAGCTCTGACCACGGTGCCTTTTCCCGGGGAAGAAACAATGGTGATGCCGCCGCCGCACTGCCGCGCGCTGGCTTCAAGCAGCGAAAGGCCCAACCCCACCCGGCGCGTTGTTCTTGTAGTATAAAAAGGATCAAGCGCCTTTTTTAATTGCTCTTCATCCATGCCCCTGCCGTCATCGGCAACTTCAAGCTGCAGCCTGTTGGTAAGAGAGTTTTCCGTTAATTTAATAGATACTTTTTGAGCCTGGGCGACCAGGGAGTTCTGTACAAGGTCCAGGATATGCAAGGATAGTTCACGCATGTATTTCACCTATACTTCTATGAGTGTGCGGATATAACGCCCGTTCAACCCGTGCAAAGCCATCCTTAATTCAGCTACCGTGCACCCGGCAATACAGGCAAAGCAGCGGGGGAAGGTAAGATCAGCGAGGTAATGGGCATCAGAAGAGATAAGATAATTTATCCCTGCCTTTTTGAGGTACTGCAACTGCCCCGTTTCCTTTAACAAATGAGATGTCAGTTCGACTCCGTCCAGACCCAGCTCCGGCGGGATACACCCCAGATGCCCCCAGATACTGAAAGCCTGCCGGTTGATATGGGAAGCGATGCAAAGACCGTTTAAGCTGTGCACCCTAAGTACGGCCTGTTCCACAGACAGGTCGGCCCCTGCCAGGAGCAGCTCGTTTTTTTCTCCACTCTTGCGTCCGTCCTTATCAACCAGTACCTGTTCACCGTAACTTTCCGTCCTGTTTTTCATAGGCGGGAGAAGGTCGTAGACAAAAGCCTGAAACTCCAATACCTGCTCCAGTGTATCAAAGAGACAGAGCAGGTGAACATCTTCGCAGGTCTGAAGTTCCATCCCGGGAATAACTTTAATCCCCATTTCCTCGCCTTTTGCCAGGAAGGCGCCCACATTTTCCGCACTGTTATGGTCGGTTATGGCCAGGGCGTCAATACCAAGTTCCCGGGCCCTTTCCAGGACAAGGGGAGGCGTCATTTCACTCCCGCCGCAGGGAGAAAGGGTTGAGTGTATGTGTAAATCAAGCGCCCATTCTTTCACGGCTCCAACCTGCCCAGGCCGCAATCATAAAGCAGGCAGGCCGCTTCATAAGCCCTTTTATCGATACTAAAAAGCGGAATGCCTTCTTTCCGCGCTTTTTCCAGAGTATCCTCCCCGGGCTGGCGGCCTTCCAGTAAAATCACTCCCGCTAAATCCAAGAGGTGGGCCACTGCTACTACGTTGGTATGAGTCTGGACAGTCAGCCAAATTTCCCCTTTTTTGGCATTAGCCATTACATTGCTTAACAGGTCCCCTATATAACAGCCTCTTACCTCAATATCAGTATTAATATTATCCTCTGATAACGGTTTTATTTCCAGCCTCTCAACAAATTTTTGCAGTTTCATTCTTCGCTCCTCACACCCAACCCTGCTTTATAGAGCAGGCCGCATGCCTCATACATGGGGTAAACCGTTGACAAGACGGGAATATTCTTGTTTTTGGCTAATTCTATCATTTCCTGTGACGGCTGTTTCTCCCTTACAAACACAACACCGGAAAGGTCCAGCATTTCGGCAGTGCGAATGACCTGGGGATGAATCAGGCCTGTCAAAAGCAGGGTTTTTCCCTGTGTAAAGGCCAGTACATCACTTAGTAAATCTGCGCCGCAGGCCATTTCAGCATCAATTGTCTCCAGGTCATGGTCCGTATAACAAACCGCCTCTAGTATTTTTAGGACTTCTGAAAGTATCATCCATATTCCCTCCCGCAAATTACGTTAATTTAATTATACCAGTCATATTTGAAAAAAAACGCCCTTTTTTTAGGACGTTTCCCGTATAATATTTATATTTATTTATTAACCATATTAAACGTTAGTATTTCCAGGTTTACAACCAGGTCCACATTTCGAAAGTCAATATGACCGGGAATATTTATGACCCTGGGCGCAAAATTCAGAATAGCTTTGATATCGGCCTCTACAAGCGCGTCCACTACTTCCTGGGCATACTGGGCGGGGACAGCGACAATACCGATTTGAACTTTTTCTTTCTTAACATATTCTGACAGGTGAGAGACCGGGTAAATCGGCACTCCTCCGATACGAAGACCCACTTTATTTATATCGTTGTCAAATACGGCCAGGATATTGAACCCTCTTTCCTGAAAGCCTTTGTAATGAGTAAGGGCTGAACCCAAATTCCCGGCTCCGACAATCACCACATTCCATCTGTTATCCAGTCCTAAAATCTTTCTGATATGGTGGTTTAAATCCTTTACATTATAGCCAACGCCCCGGGTGCCAAACTCTCCAAAGTAGGCCAGGTCCTTCCGTACTTGTGCAGGCGACCCGTTCACGCCTTCAGCAATTTCCCCTGAAGAAACAGTGATTATACCGTTATTTTCCAGTTGATTAAGATAACGGGAATACACCGAAAGGCGAATAACAGTCGCTTCAGGTATTTTTAATGTTTTCAAGCCTACCCCTCCTTTATTCTTAAAATTATAACATACCCTGGAAAAGCAGTACAGGATTTATTATCTTTGATTTATTATCAGGACATTTATGGCAGCCTGTCTGCGTAAAACTTAATTGGTACCGGCTATAAACCCGTGATAGTCCTCCAAAAGCGCTAAGGCCATCTGCTGGCTGATCAAAAGCTGGGCATCCTGAAAGTTTGCGTCCAGATTAGATAAACTTGCCGCCCAGTCAGAGCAGCGCTGCGCTATATTATAAACGGCCTCTCTATAGGGTGAGTCCTTTTGGGTTTTTGCTATCTCAAAACCCCGGCCGGCCAATCCTTCAACCTCCCGGGCCAGTACGGCAAACTTGGGTTTTACGTTTTTCATAACCTCATCCCGGGTACTGACACTGTTATAAAGCAAGAGGCCCTTATTCAGGCTTACACTCAACTCTCCTAAAAAAGGGGCAACTATATCCGCCGCTGCTGCATCGTTCGCATCAAATTTAAAGGACACGGCATTAACTACACCTTTTACCACCACTGCCTTTTCTCCATCGACACGGATACTGTCGGCCAGGGGGAGCAGTACCTCATTATTATTTACAAACGCCACCAGGACAAGGTGTGGAGAGCTGCCTGTCACAATGGCCGGAAGTCCTTTTTCGGCCAGGGTTTTTCCTAAAAGCACAGCCGGTTCCTGCTCGTTAAAAACGCCCGCCCGGATGCTGTAATAGTCAAGTTTTTTTAGCCTTAATACTTTCTTTTTGCCGGTACCTTCTTCAAATAATAAAGGCAGGTAGGAGCCCTGATCTACTTTCCCGTCCTCATCCCCGGAAATGTTTCCAATATAAAACTTCCCCAAAACCTGTCCAAAACATACAGAAACTACCAGGACCAGCAGGAGAGCCAGGACCGGAGAAAGTGGTTTCCTGTGTTGGCGCTTACGGCTTGTCAAGCTAACACCCCCATCTCACCTTACATCCTATGCAGGAGAAGATAGGGTTTAGAACATCATTTATTTTTTAACAGCCGGCGCGCTTCACCAATGAGGTACAAGGAACCCGTCACCACAACCAGGTCTCGCGGTCCCGCTTCCCGGAGAGCGTCATTTACGGCCTCCGGGAGATTTTCTATCGTTTCCACAGAACCGGCATTTTTGTGAAAGTACCCTCCGAGTTCCTGCCAGTTACCGGCCCGGGGTGATAGGGGCCTGGTGATATATATTTTGTCCACAAACGGTTCGATCAGCCGGGCCGACCTTAGCCGGTCCTTGTCTGCCAGCATACCGATTATGAGGATAACCCTGTCGTATTCTCGCTTTTTATTAAGCAGCCAGGCTGCCAATACTTTTATCCCGGCAGGGTTATGGGCGCCGTCAATGATAACCGCGGGGTTTTCCCGGACCAGCTCGAGACGGCCGGGCCATTCCACACCGGCAAAACCCTTTTTGACCTGCCAGTTATTTATTTCCCATCCTCTGCCACTGAGTATATCCAGGGCAAGCAATGCCGTTGCAGCGTTTATCAGCTGGTGTTCCCCCCTTAGGGGTATGAACACTTCGTTATACTCTCGCTTACCTGTTTTAGCGTAAAAAGTCTGCCCCAGCAGGGTCTCTTCTGTCAGCCGCCAGGATATCTCCCGGCAAACCTCATAGAACGGGGCATTTTCGTCTTGCGCCTTTTGCCTTAATACTTTAAGCGCCGTTTCATCTGTACTGGCCGTAATTACGGGACAATTGGGCTTGATAATGCCGCTTTTCTTCCCGGCAATTTCTTCAATCGTATTCCCGAGATAATCCATGTGGTCAATGCTTACATTGGTGATTATGGACAAGAGCGGCTCTTTTACCACGTTGGTGGAATCGATATCCCCCCCCAGGCCCACTTCCAGCACGACAATATCCGCTTTCTTCCGGGAAAAATAAAGAAAAGCCATTGCCGTAAGCACTTCAAATTCAGTCGGGTTTTCACCCGTCTTTTCCCGGACACGATTAAAAAAGGGGGCTAGCTCAAAAAACAGCGCGGCAAAGTCATCTTCCGAAATCGGTATCCCGTCTGTCACAATACGCTCCGTATAGGATTCGAGATGAGGAGAGGTGTAAGTCCCCACCCGGTACCCGGACTCTTTAAGCACGGAAGAAAGGATGGCTGTGGTTGAACCTTTTCCGTTAGTCCCCCCGATATGAATGACCGGCAGCTTATCCTGGGGATTCCCCAAAAAACCAAGCAGCGTAGTTATCCTTTCCAAGCCCAGGTTTATACCGAACTTGGTCAGCTCTGTGATTCCCTGCAGGGCTTTTTCATAATTCTTGCTCATACTAAAGATGATATCCTCTCTGAAACTGCGTCTTTTTTAGCCTGGTAATCCAGGAGCTTATCTTTTTCTTTTTCCACTACATCCTGCGGAGCTTTGGCCAGAAAACCGGGATTATTTAATTTCCCCTCCAGGCGGGATATCTCTTTATTTAAGCTTTCCAGTTCTTTCTCCAGGCGAATCCTTTCTTTATCTATATCTACCAACCCCTTCAAGGGAAGATAGATTTCAACCCCGCTCACAACTGCCGTAACCGACTGTTCCGGTTTGTCGGGCCGGCTTGGCAGCAAATTCAGAGAAGAAACGCTGCCCAGATTAATAATATAGTTCTCACCTGATTGGAGCGTTTCCAGCACGACCTCATTTTGCGCCATCAGAACAACATCAGCCTTCTTGCCGGGCGGTACGTTCATTTCACTGCGCAGGTTGCGAACAGCCTTAATAACATCCATAATGGTCGTCATCTGCTGTTCGGCCTCGTCGTCTTCAAGCCCTTCACCCTGCGGCCAGGAAGCCAGCATTACGGTCTCGCCCTCATGAGGTAAAAGCTGCCAGATTTCCTCCGTAATAAAAGGCATAAAAGGGTGAAGCAGTTCCATGGTCTGACGCAGGGTAAGTGCCAGTACATACTGCGCTGTTTTCCTGTTCTCCGCCGACTCCCTGCCATAGAGCCGCGGTTTGATCATTTCAATATACCAGTCGCACAGTTCATCCCAGATAAATTCATAAAGGACTCGTCCCGCTTCGCCCAAGTCATAACGTTCCAAATTTCTGGTAACTTCCCGGGCCGCTTTGTTAAAACGGCTCCTGATCCAGCGGTCTGCCAGATTATAGTTTTCAGGCCTGTAATCAGGATCATAATCCTCCAGGTTCATCAGGGCGAAACGCGAAGCATTCCATATTTTGTTGGCAAAGTTACGGGTGCTCTCCAATCGCTCTGTTTGGAAACGCAGGTCGTTGCCCGGCGTGTTGCCTGTTATCAGCATGAAGCGCAGGGTATCGGCCCCATACTCTTCAATGACCTCAATGGGATCCACCCCATTGCCTAAAGACTTGCTCATCTTCCGTCCCAGTGCATCGAGGACAAGACCGTGAATGAATACTTCCCTAAAAGGCACATCAGGCCTGAATTCAATCCCGGAAAAAATCATCCTCGCCACCCAAAAGAAAATGATATCACGGCCTGTCACCAATACGGAAGTAGGGTAATAGCATTCCAAATCCATCGTTTCATCCGGCCACCCCAATGTGGAAAAAGGCCAAAGGCCGGAACTGAACCAGGTATCCAGTACATCAGGGTCCTGCTCCAGTCTGCTGCCAGCACATTGGGGACAGGTTTTCGGCTCTTCCTTGGAACAAATCAACTCATCGCAGTCCTGACAGTACCAAACCGGGATACGGTGGCCCCACCACAGCTGGCGGCTGATGCACCAATCCCGGATATTCTCCATCCAGTTGAGATAAATCCTGCTGAAGCGTTCCGGAACAAACCGGATACGGCCGTCCACAACGGCTTCAATAGCCGGTTGGGCCAGTGGTTTCATCTTAACAAACCACTGTTTGGAAACCATCGGTTCAATAACGGTGTCGCAGCGATAGCATTGCCCGACAGCATTTTCGTGTTCGTCCACCTTAACCAAAAGTCCTGATTTTTCAAGGTCTTCGACAATTCTTGCCCTGGCCTCATAACGGTCCAACCCCTCATATCGGCCGGCCTGATTGTTCATGCGGGCCTCGCGGTCAATCACCACCACCTGTTCGAGGTCGTGCCGCAAGCCCATCTCAAAATCGTTGGGGTCATGAGCGGGAGTAACCTTAACTGCGCCGGTGCCAAACTCCATATCGACATATTCATCGGCTATCACCGGTATAGGCCTGTCCATCAGGGGCAGGTTGACCATTTTGCCAATCAGGTGACGGTAGCGTTCATCTTCGGGATGAACAGCCACGGCGGTATCTCCGAGCATGGTTTCGGGACGTGTAGTGGCTACCACCACAGCATCTTCGCTGCCGATGACAGGGTATTTGATATGCCAGATCTTACCGTATCGCGGCTCATGTTCCACTTCTATATCAGAGATGGTGGTCTGGCACTTGGGACACCAGTTAATAATATAGTTGCCGCGGTAAACCAACCCTTTTTCAAATAGACGCACGAACACTTCCGAAACGGCCCTGGAGCACCCTTCGTCAAGGGTAAAACGCTCACGTTCCCAGTCACAGGAAGTCCCCAGTTTTCTAAGCTGTTGGGTAATGCGGCTGCCGAACTGGGCTTTCCACTCCCAGACCCGCTCCAGGAACTTCTCCCGTCCCAGGTCGTATTTGCTCAAACCCTCTTTGGCCAACTGTTCTTCTACCTTGGCCTGGGTGGCAATGCCGGCATGATCCGTACCGGGCAGCCAGAGAGTGTTGCAGCCCTGCATCCGGTGATAACGGGTCAAAATGTCCTGCAGCGTATTGTCGAGGGCGTGGCCCAGGTGCAGAGACCCTGTTACATTGGGAGGAGGCATGACAATAGAGAAATTATTGCCGGCCTTTTTTTGCCTTTTAACCTCTTCATTGGATTTAGCATGAAAATACCTGTTTTTTTCCCAGACAGCATACCATTTTTCTTCAACCTGCTTGGGATCGTATGTTTTTGAAAGTTCTCTTTTACTCATAAATATTTTCCTCCTTTACAAAACCGGGCATCCGTAAGACTGCAGCAGTCTCAAATGAAGAAAACCCTTCCTGTCCATTAATAATAACAACAATAAAGGACGGAAGGGTATATATCCGCGGTACCACCTTAATTCCCCAAAAAAGGGCTCTCACGTTTTGCGCTAACGGGCAGACCCGGCGGTATCTACTTTATTTCAATACCGCATCTCCGGGGCGACCGAGAACTGCACTGGCCTTGGCAAACCTTACAGCCCGGGGGTCTGCCTCTCTAAAAGGATTACAGTACTCCTGCTCCCTTTCCAGGACTTTTTCTTATCATATGATATATTATCTTACCTATTAACAGGCCACTTGTCAAGAAAGCCGGTCCCTATCCGACTCTTCGAATACAGATTTTCCGATTTCCTGATCTTCCGCTTTCATCGGACGTCGGACATCGGACGTCGGTCATCAGACATCGGACGCTCTTTTCCTGCCCCGGTTTTCTTTAAGATAATAGCCGACATGCCCGCCAAAAAGGCCCCAGAGCGACCAGACCAGCAACTGGCGACCGATGCCGGCCCAGGTAACTACCTGCGGCAGTATCTCGAGGTTAAGGATAATGCCCAGCATGCCCAGCAGCATACCTACCCACAGACCATGCAGCCATCCCCGCGACTGCACCCGTGTACCTGCCAGCAGCCCTCCCAGGAAGACCCCCAGGATACCCTGCAGGTAAATGTATATCCCGTACGAGTATGTTCCCGCGCCTCTGGCCAGAAGCCACAACAACCCCAAGGAAGCAGCAAGGAGCCAGATGCCCAAGGCCGTCGTGAAACCAAACCAAATTGCTTTTAATTCCAGGTCAAACTCTCTCTTATCATAATACAGCTGCAAAGAGCGGGGCGTTCTCCGAAGTACGTCTGTCATTTTTTTAATTATTCCCATTATCATAACCTCCGGTTTGACAGAGTAAACTTTGGACCTTCCAGTTGCATCTTGAATGCCGGGCTAACAAAACATGGCGTCTTAATAGAATTAATATGCAAAAAAAAGGTTAGTATGCTTATGCTTAACAACCATACTAACACGGTGGCTTCTTGAATATAATTTAAACTAAAGCAATTTACCGGCTGCGGGGGTTAAATAATGTACAAAAACAAGTTCATTTCTATTATTGTTTTAATCTGCTTAGTCTTATCATCTTCAATCCTTTTTACCGGCTGCCGTCCGGATACAAAACAACGGGGAGGCTCGAAACCAGGGAAAGAAAAAAGCCCCGCTTACGAGGTTATGGTAACGCAGGTGACCCATTCACTTATGTCAATGCCGCTTTATATAGCTGCTGAAAAAGGATTCTTTGACAAAGAAGGCCTCCAGGTTGAAGTGCAGACAACCTGGTCACGGGATAAGGCTGTTGAAGATCTCTTAAACAAAAAAGCACATATTCTCTTAGACTACCCTGAAACATTACTCTACCTGGTCCAGCAGGGCAGCAGTGATATTGTATGTTTTGCGCAGACTGCGGCTGCAACCGGCTGCTTCCTTGTCGCCAGGGAAAATAAAAAACCTTTTGCCTGGCAGGACCTGAAAGGAAAAATCGTTATTGGATATAAAGGTGGGGAACTTCCGGAAATTATTTTTGAATACATCCTGAAAAGTAACAACTTAAGGCCGCAGCATAATATCCATATTATTCAAAATCTTGCATATCAGGCTTTTCAGGGTGTTTTTCAGGCCGGGACAGGACATTATATCCTGGCTGCCGAACCTACGGCATCCAAAATGGAAAAAGAAGACGGCAGTATTGTGGTAGCTTCTATTGAAGCATCGTCGGGACCTCTTGTCACAGCCACCTGCATAACGACCCGTGATTACCTTAAGTCCCACAGGGAAGCCTGTCTTAAATTCACCCGGGCCCTTTGCCAGGGACTGAAGTGGCTGGACGAAAACTCCCCGGAAGAGATCGTTGCAGCCGCTAAGAAGTATTTCCCCGCAGAAAATGAGCCGGTATTGCTGCGGGCGGTGAGCCGTTATAAAACCTTAGGATGCTGGTCTTCGAGCCCGCTTGTTGATAGGGACGGACTTAACAGGCTTCAGGAAATCATGTTAAAAGAAAGTGAACTGAATAATCCAATCCCGCCGGATGCATTAATAGACAATAGCCTGGCGGAGGAAGCAGTCTCCTTAAAATAACACATCTTCAGGAACAGCATAATCAGTTAGCGCCAGTACTCAACCCTGCCGTTATTGAAAAAAGATACCTTAAAACCATGTGCTTCCAGCAAGTCTCGGGCAGGCGCATAACTTTTCTTACCGAAAGTCTGCGGCGGCGAATCAAAATAATACATGTGTTCATTAGCCATCGCCATTTTTTCATTAATAATGAAGTAACCCCATTCATACGGCTGTTCCCACAGGCTGTAAAACCACTTTCTCCACAAATGAGGGTTAATTTTTACCCTTATTTTTTTGAACTCCCTCGGTATTAATACTTCCTCCTGTATTTCTTTTATGCAGCAGGTCCCGGTTTTAATAATTTGTTTGACTGTGATTTCCCCGCAGCCTTTAAGCGCGCAATCAAACAAATCTGCTGCCAGCTCTTGCGCGGGGTAATATACTTTTTTGTCCAGCCTTGAATAATATTCATTAAAATCGATCTTATGCCCCAGCATCTTCTCCATCTCTTCCCATTTGGGGGATGATCCGGGTAAATATATTTTTTGTACCATGTGTCCCAATTCATGACCAAAATATGAATTTATCCGTTCTTTTACCGCTCTTTCCCCATACTGCGACCGGCACCTGTCAATCCCGGTGTCAAAAATTTGATAGGTACCGGCATGCAAAGCCTGAGCGCTGAATATCTCTCCAAGAAATATCTCTACCCTGGACAGGGCGTTCAAATAATCTATCCTGGCGTCCTCCAGGATACTCAATCCATACCTCGTAAAAGAGGACAGGTTTTCTGAAGAGCCATATATCTGCATTGCGACAACCCCCTTTTATTACAAAAGTTATTTTATCTTCATTATTTCAATTTGTCAAGTCGCAACATCGCTTTACCTTCATATTGCAATATATTGTTGAAGATTATTCTGCTTTGCATTTGGTAAAGTTATAATTGAATTGAAGAAAGGTGGTCAGACAGATCATGAAATTAGGCGCAAGAATCAAACAGTTGCGGCAGGAAAAAGGTCTAACCCAGTCCCAGCTAGGTTCCTGCTTCAATCTGGCTGAATCGACCATCTCCTTATATGAATCGGAAAAGAGATCCCCGGACTATGACATCCTAAGAAAATTTGCTCTTTTTTTTGATGTATCGGTCGACTATCTCCTGGGCTTTGCGAACGAAAGGCGCCCGCTCCGTATTGAAGAAACCAGGGAAGAATATTCACCGGACGCTAGACCTGCCTTAAAGCCGGTCCAACTGCCGGTTCTAAACAGAGTAACTTTTGGTTCTTATGGATTAACATATGAAAAAAGCGCTGAAGAAGAATGGGCGGTATATGACAACAGCCGGGAAGTCAATCATTACTGGCTCCGGGTAGAAGACAACTCTATGATTGGTGACGGTATATTACCGCAGGACCTGGTCTTGATCAGGGAGCAGCCCCGGGTGGAGTACGGTGATATCGGTCTGGTACTTATCAATGGTCAGGCTGCCAGCATTCACCGTATTTTTAAAAAAGAAAGCAGTATTGTACTGCATTCTTCCAATCCGACCTATCCCCCCCGTATCTTTACCGGCAAGAATTTATCAAACATCAGAGTTGTGGGAAAAGTTATAGAGGTTAGAAGAAAACTTTAGGATATATTCAAAAAAAAATTAACCCTGCGCGCTACCGCCGGGTTAATTTTTTTATTAGTTATACCGGTTATTCAAGCCTCAGGCTAGATAAGGGCTGAAAGCACGGAAACCCGCGCGATAATCCCTAACAGCCGGTTGTTCTCGTCTACCACAGCCAGGGGATACTTACTGGCGGTTGCCAGCGGAATCAAGTCTTGTACATAGGTTTCCGGGTCTGTCTTTGAAAAATCCTGAATCAATACTTCTGTAAGAGGTTTGTGTTCCTTCAGAGCTTCGATAGCGCTGTCAACCGTGACCATCCCTTGCAGTTTTCTTTCATGGTTAACGACAAAGACGCTGGAAATACCGCTCCTTTCCATTTCCTTGATAGCTACCTTGGGGCCGTCTTTGAGGGAAACCAAAGACCCCGGCAGAAACATGATATTCTTAGCCTGAAGGACTTTCGTCCTGTCAACATCCTGCACAAAATTGGCTATATACTCATTAGCGGGGTTCTCCAGGATTTCTTCGGGAGTTCCAATTTGTTCGATTTTGCCGTCTCTCATTACTGCAACCCTGTCACCGAGTTTGAAGGCCTCATTGACATCATGGGTAATAAAGATAATTGTTTTCTTAAGTTTTGCCTGGATGTCCAGGAGTTCAAGCTGCATATCCCTTCTGATTAAAGGATCGAGCGCGCTAAATGGTTCATCCATCAACAGGATGTCCGGGTCATTGGCCAGAGCCCGGGCTAACCCTACCCTCTGGCGCATACCGCCGCTTAATTCCCGGGGATACTTGTTTTCCCAGCCCTCCAGGCCGACGGTAGCCAGCGTTTTTTTGGCAATCTCCTGCCGTTCTTGCTTGGGGATGCCCCGCACTTCCAGTCCATACTCGACATTACCAAGTACGGTGCGGTGTGTAAACAGGCCGAAATGCTGGAAAACCATAGCTACTTTTCTCTGCCTGAAGTCCCGGAGTTTATCCTTTTCGTACTGGATAATGTTTTCTCCGTCAATGTAAATATTGCCTTCGGTGGGTACGTTCAACATATTAAGACAGCGGATAAGTGTTGACTTGCCGCTACCTGACAGTCCCATAATAACAAAAGTCTCGCCTTCTTTAACCTCAAACGATACATTGTTTATCCCAACGGTATGCCCGGTTTCCTTAAGAATGGCGTCTTTGGAAACACCGCTCCTGATTTTTTTCAAAACTGTTTTGGGGTAACGCCCGAATACTTTCGTAAGGTTTTCAACTTTTACTTTTATCTTCATTTTTGAACACCCGTTTCTAATGAAATCTCCTGTATAACTGTTTCGTTAAAAATCATTGATTATCCGGAATCTTGTAGCGGTTGACAACTCCCTGGGCCAGCCTGTCAATAATGACCGCAAGTATCACAATACTGAATCCGGCATTAAAACCGCGGGCTATGTCAATCCTGTTAATTGCAATAAGGACTTCCATACCCAGCCCTTTGGCTCCCACCATAGAGGCTATAACTACCATGGCCAGCGCCATCATCGTTGTTTGGTTGATCCCGGTCATAATGGTGGGCAGTGATTGGGGGAGCTGAACTTTGACCAGGGTCTGCCAGGCTGAAGAACCGAAAGAATGCGCAGCCTCCACCATTTCTTTCGGCACACTGCGGATACCCAGGTCTGTCAGCCGTATGACCGGCGGTATGGAATATATTATTGTAGCGAATACTGCCGGAACCTTACCAAGACCGAAAAGCATCATGGCCGGGATAAGATAAACAAAACTGGGCATCGTCTGCATAGCGTCAAGCACAGGTTTCATCACAAACTCCACCCGGGTGCTGTATGCCGTCACAATACCTGTAGGGATTCCAACCAGCAGGGAAATAAAGACCGAAGTAATAACTACGGCAAGCGTAGACATCATATGGTCCCAGAGACCGAAAGCCCCGATCAAAAAGAGCAATGCAGCAAACAAAACACCGGTCGTTAACTTTTTTAAACGCCAGCCCAATAGAAACACCAAAAGTATTACGATCCACCAGGGCAGCCACAACAAGAACACTTCCATTTTAACCAGGAACCACAAAATACCGTCTATGATTGCGTCAAAAACACTGCCGAAGTTCTTTAAAAGCCATTTGACAAATATATCAACATATACTCCAAGGTTTAATTTAATATAACTGGGGAAATTGTGCATAAACGCGTCGGTTGCCGCTATAACGACAACCAGCTCACCTCTTTTCGGCCTGCTGTTTTTTGTTCTTAAAAAAATCTTTATTACGTTCTTAACGAACAGTCGTATAATTATAGTATCATTCCTACAACTTTTGGTCAAGGTTAGGATTGTTACTGGGTGCCACTTCCAACTTGGCAAGACGGCACAATTCCCCGGACAAAAAAAATAACAGTCTTAAATGACTGCTTTCAACTCAAATGGATAATATTGATTTCAACCTGAAAGGATCTAACGGGGAAAGATCTTGCTGCCGTATCCAAAATAATAGGCCAACGGTATTGCGAAAATTAACAGTAAAACAATAAACTGTATAAAGACTTTTTTACGGAAGATCAAGCACAGCCCTACGGCAATCAGGATCAGCGGCCAAAAATCAAGAAACAATAGCCAGATATCCCAGCCGATATATCCCAGGTTGTTCAGCAGGAAAATAGCGCCGAAAAAGATGAGAAAAAGCCCGCCGAAAATGTTTCCCCCTTTCACCGGCTGTTTCCTCCCTTACCTTTGAACAGGATAAATACCCCGATTAAAATAAGGATTACCGGCCACCAGTTGCGCATATGGAAGAAGGGGAAAAACCTTTCCAGTAAAAAGTAGCCGCCCAGACTCACCAGGATCAAACCCAGGATCTGATGCCTTTTTTCCTCCTGGTTCTTAATAATCTTGCCGGATGAAGGCCTCTCCTCTTTTCCTGCCTCATCCCCGGCTTCTTCTCCGTTTGCCGGTTCGGTCTCTGAAATTTCTTCCCCGACGTAAGCTTTGGTTTTTGCCTTTACAGGGACGGCAGGGTCATCAGGCATAATGATCATGGCCAGGATATAAAGGATCAGACCAGTGCCTCCCACAAAAACAGCCAGGGCCCAGGCCAGGCGGATTAAGGTGGGGTCAACGTTAAAATACTCGGCCAGACCGCCGCACACCCCGGCAAATACTTTATTGCTGTGAGATTTATGTAAGGTTTCAGGCATTTTATATACACCTCTTCTCTTTTAACCTGAAATTCATTATTAATTATATTACTATATCACATTTTTTACCATGTAACACAAAACAAATATTTATGATAAAATTTAATGATCCCCACCATAGTATATATCATAATAAGGCCCATCCACATAAGTGCAAGGGCCTTTAATTCATTAACTTTTTTTGATTCCTCCGAATTTTGTTGTCTTTTCTTATTCAATGATTTGCTCCGGTCCGAAACTTCTGATCCGTTCTTCAACCCAGGCCGCCACTTCTTCCAGCCCGACACCGGTCTGAGCTGAAAAAATAACTGCCGGAAGGTCCACAGATGATGTTTTCAAACCCTGTGCTATGATTTTTTTATGTTTGGGCCATTGACCCCGCGGAATTTTGTCTGATTTGGTGGCAACGATAATAAACGGCAGGTTGGATTGTTCCAGCCATTCGAACATGCTTACATCATCTTTTGAAGGCGGGTGTCTCATATCAACGATCATAATGACCCCGACAAGCTGGGGCCTTTTTAGCAGGTAATCATTGATAAACCTGGCCCAGCCTGACTGCAGGTGTTTGGGCGCTTTGGCGTAACCGTAACCGGGCAGATCAACAAAGTACCATGCATCGTTTATATGGTAAAAGTTAAGCGTCTGTGTCTTGCCCGGCTGGCTGCTGGTACGGGCCAGGTT